>Ga0316192_10004528_pt1 | contig 10095 bp, 8 predicted proteins | sample MerIslwburrow_MG_FD_204931 | JGI IMG/M metagenome (GOLD analysis project Ga0316192, IMG submission 204931) | Coastal sediment microbial communities from Maine, United States - Merrow Island worm burrow | ecosystem: Environmental > Aquatic > Marine > Coastal > Sediment | place: USA: Maine...
ATACCCCTTGAGCACATAAGGGTATTATAATAACTTCAGACGTGTACTCTTACTTTCAAAAACATTAGCTGAACATGGATATGGCAAAGGGGTAGGTCCTTGCCGGTATTGACTGATTTTACCGTTGGGGCGGTAGTAATAATGTATAAGCCTCCAGGAACAAGCCAGCAAAAGTATACTACTGGTGCCATTATTATGATTTTTGCACTGGTTCTTTCAGGCTCGGTATTGGCTGAGTTTGCGCTGAATTTCACACCTCAAATTGCGAACCCAAGCCAACGACAGAGCGTTGCCAATATTGGCTGTTCCAATGGTGTGAGTACCGTCGGTGGACATAATCGCAGTGGCTTTGGTTGTGGTGATGGTCTGTATTTCATGCAGGAGATCGTTACTGACGGAACCAATAAGTATTACCACCTGATCATTGGAGATAAAGATGTCGATCCGTTTGCCCTCGAATATTATATTCGCACAGCGGATTGTTGCTGGTTTACCGCCAAGGGTCCTGCCAACAATCCTATGTTTGGTGAGGCACCACAAAGCAGTAGCTATGGCGATACCGGCAAACTCCTTTCCAGCGCGCTCTTTCCCTTAGCGCCCGTAACTCTTAGCGGTAATGGGGCTGGTAATCCCAATCGCATCTATATGCAACAGATCAACCAGGACAGCGAAATGCAGCTGGAATATACCAAGGCCTTTGAGACCAAAAAACCGCGTATTGCCCAAACTATTGATAATGGCGAAATCGTCTCGGAGTTTGTGCTTGATAACAATAATGCAGACTATAGTGTGTCGCTAGCGGCAGCGGAATATCAAAACAAGCTGACGCTCTATGACACAAATGGCAATCCGCAAGGGGCAGGTGATTACGATGTAGCAGCCCAGGCAAACCAACAGCACGTAACCGGGGGCCAGTATATATACAAGGGTGGCCCTGAGGTCGATAGCTCGTTTGGTATGTATGAGTATGCCGAGGGCGGGCCTGATCCGGTCTACATTAACTGGTATGCCTACTGCAATCCTGAGGAAAACACCCACCGCGGCTGCGTGGGTGGCCCGGGGCCGGGCGGTTCGGGGCCGGGTGGTCCTGGCGCCAACTTGCGTGCCGGGCAGGAAACCTGGTGGCAAACCCATTGATCTTGAATTTGAATCTGCACCTGTGCAGTACAAGTACAGGTAGATGTGCTAAGCCTGTATAAGTCAGGCCGTCGTATTTTGCGCTATAGACCAATACAACACTTTTTGTATTTCTTGCCACTGCCACAAAAACACGGATCGTTACGACCAAGCTTAACCTCGCGCACATGGGGTCGGGTATTCGCATAACTCTGGGCCAGGGTACGCCCCATACGAGCATATGTTGCCAACGCAGTTGCCAAACCAGCCAACCGGGTTTCGGCTAAATGCTGTTTCGAGATCAAGGCATCGCCAAGCTCATCGCATAACACACGGGCACGCTGACGATGAGAGAAATAGGCCAAGGTCTTAACCGCTGTATCCCATACCTGCTTACCCTCCTCGTCCAGGCTGCTGTTCCAGACATCCTCCAGCCAATCAACCCCGTCAAAAAAACCATCGGCCCAAAAGGCCAGCAAGGCCTCATCACCAAAGTTTGCCACTGGCGGTTGCAACACCTCAATCCATCCTGGTAACTGCGGCTCATCGGCCTGCACCTGCGCCTCAACCTCGGTAAACACCTCTAACAGAGCCGCCTCGATCTTCTGCTTCTTTTTATAACTCTTATAACAGGGGTCTTCACCGTTAAATACCACGCCAATCCACTCGGCAGTATCAACCGGCTCAGGTGAGCAACACACGGTAAACAGAAAACCATACACTTCAGGCAGGGTCATCGTGCCTTCAGGGCGTTTATCAGAGGCTAGGAACTTGTCCAACTTCTTATTCAAGGGGTATCTCCAACAAATAACGGATTAACAAAACCATAAAATACCACGGCAAGACCATCAACAGCCAAGCTCCTATCACACAATAATTTCCCAAAATAAAACATGGTTGAACGTAAAACCGAATTGCCGCTAATAATGTAGATATAGAATCACGGCTGTCCCGTTAACATCAGACAAGCCCTTCTCTTTAACAAAGAGCACCCATAGGGCATAAAGGGTTGGAGGAGATTTGAAGGTTGATAGAAATATCAGTTATATCAGTAAGCGGTAAAGCTTATAAATTCCCCTCAATAGCCAATGCACTTCGTAGGGCAGGATCTCCCCCTTTAAAAAGAGGGCGGTTGTAGTGGCGTGTTTTTAATATCATGTCCAGCTTTGCAAAAAGATTAGTAACTTGCTGATCATTATCAAGAACAGAGTATCTTTTCAGAGGTTAACGGGACAGCAGTGATATAGAATAAGTGATATAGAATAGTGGTGTATTTAGGATCTAACATGGCCGCCTTATATTGAATACAGTGCTCCAAATTTTATTGTTGGCCATAGGCTATATCGCTGCCGGCCAATTGGGTCTGATGCTGGCTATTCCACCAGGCTATGCCACAGCTATATTTCCGGCCAGCGGCATTGCCTTAGCCGCCATTCTACTGTGGGGCTACCGCCTGCTACCCGGGGTATTCATAGGCTCACTTTGCATCAATATCATCATCACACTTGGCAATAACGAAACGCTAACCCTGCCTGGCATCATCAACGCCATGATTATTGCCGGCGGAGCAACCCTGCAAGCCCTGGCCGGCGGTTATGTAGTTCGACGATATCTACCTGACGGCACGGCGCTGATCAACGAAAAATGCATTGCCGGGTTTATGTTCCTGATCGTGCCATTGAGCTGTCTGGTCAGCGCCACCATCGGCGTAACCACACTCTATCTGACCCACACCATTCCGGCCGAGGCCTATGGCACAAGCTGGTTAAACTGGTGGGTCGGCGACACCATTGGCACAGCACTTATGACGCCCGTGATGCTGGTGATTTTTAACCATGCGCGGCATAAGCGCCTGCTCACGGTCATCCTTCCCACCGCCATCATGTTGGCAATTGCCGTCTTGATTTTCATTCAATCCAGTCATTGGTCACAGCAACAAACTGCGTCATCGTTCCGCGAACAAGTGTTGGCCACGGCGGAAAATATTCGCTTTCGATTTGAAATCTACATCAATCAACTGCACTCACTGGAACGCTTATATGCATCCTCCGACACTGTGAGCGCAGAAGAGTTTAGAAAGTTTGTCGATCACACCTTTCTACACTATCCCGGAATACAGGCGCTGGAATGGTTACCGCGGATAAGTGCAACACAGCGCAGCCAATATGAGGCACAGATGCGTGCAGCCGGCTATCCTGAATTTGTAATCACCGAACGCAATTCACAACAACAGCTGGTGCCGGCATTGAATCGCAAACAGTATTATCCCGTCACCTACCTCGAGCCCCTATCAACCAACATCAAAGCTCTGGGTTACGACGTGGCATCTGATGCGGTGAGAAACCAGGCCCTTAGTCTCGCCATACAAAACCATAGCGCCATCATGACCGCGCCTATACAGCTGGTTCAGGATAGCAGCAAGCAAGCAGGCGCCCTGGTGTTCTTGCCGGTAATTAAATCAGACAAAGTGGAAGGTGTGGTACTAGGTGTATTTAAAACAGGTGACCTCATCGATATCATTACTCAATCTATCACTCGCCCTTATTACCTGTTACAGGTAAGCGATGTCAGTGATGGCCAGGACGACATCATCTACCAGGACAAAAGCTTCAGCCAGGCAACAAGCATCAGCGATATCGAGTGGCGCGAAACCTATACCATTGCCGGGCGCGAATTGTCGCTGTGGTTTAAACCCACCCCCTATTTTTTCGCCAGCGCTAACAACCTCAGTACCTGGCTGGTACTGGTCGCCGGACTGGTATTCTGTAGCCTGCTGATGTTTTTGTTGCTCAGTATAACCGGGCGTACCCAACGCGTAGCCGCACTGGTAGATCAGCGCACCAGCGAACTACAAGCCATACTCGACAACTCTGTCGATGCGGTGCTGAGCTTTAACCACCAAGGACGCATAGAATTGGCCAACCCTGCCGCCGCATCCCTGTTCGACTATTCGCCACAGTCACTCTATAAAGCCTTTATCACAGACCTGATACCTGCCCTGCAATTCAATCAGGCTGGCGAACTTACACTACTAGATAAAGGTGAAAGCCTCGACGTAGTTGGTCATAGCGTCGAAACCCAGGCAAAACGAGCCAATGGTAACGACCTTGACATTGAATTAGGCATTGGCCTGATAGACCAGGCAGGCCAACGCCGCTATGCCGCCATCGTCCATGATATTCGCGAACGTAAAAAAACAGAAAAAATAAAAAACGAATTCATCGCCACCGTCAGCCACGAACTGCGTACACCGCTCACCTCCATCAATGGTGCGCTTAGCCTGCTTCAGGGCGGCATATTTGGCGACATTCCAGCCAAGGCCGAGGAAATGATTCAACTGGCCAACAAAAACTGTCAGCGCCTGACACGATTGGTGAATGACATTCTCGATGTCGAAAAACTCGAATTCGGCAATACGGAATTTGACTTAACAACTACCTCGCTTGATGAACTGCTGCAAGAGTCAGCGCAACAAAACCTTGGCTATGCAAAACTTCATAACGTTGAGATAAAAACCAGCTACACAACCGATGCAGTCAGCAATGTCCAGATCAAGGTAGACCGGGGCCGCTTCCACCAGATCATGAGCAACCTGCTCTCCAACGCCATAAAATTCTCACCTCCAGGTTCAAGCGTAGAGATTGATGTTGAATTGGCAGAACAAGCCAAAATATCAGTTAGGGATAACGGCAGCGGCATTCCTGCTGACTTTCACTCGCAGATATTTGAGCGTTTCTCCCAGGCTGATGGCGGAGATAACAAAAGACAAGGCGGCACTGGCTTGGGCCTGAACATCGTAAAAACCCTGGTCCAACGCATGGGCGGTGAAATTGACTTCATATCCAGCGAAGCTCAGGGAACCACCTTTTTCTTCACCCTGCCCTACAGCCTCAATGGCGATAACAGTCAAGAATAACAACCGGCATAGGTTCATTCTGATCACGTAACATTAATGCCCTTTGGCTACTCCACCCGAGCTGCTTGCTGGCATATTGGTTACCTTGATTGGGTCTTCATTAATGTAGTTCACCACAATCCAGCCAATAAGCTTTTAAAACCAAAGCGCGCGATTGCAAAGGCCTCTATCAGTCTTGTGATGTTTAAACGAACTAGCGAGGTACTGGTTCACACGGTCCTCCGTGGGAAGCCATACTTTCTTCAATTCACGATCTATCATATGCATTCCCACGCGGGAGCGTGGGAACGAGAAAAAAGCCGCTATCAGCCTTATAATGTTTCAACCAACTAACGAATGCAACGAAAAAAGAAGAACCTGGCCCCAGTGATTCATTTAGGCCTAAAAGCCACGTTGCTGCGTGGAAACAAATAAATGTAGGGTGGGTTAGCTTGCGTAACCCACCAGGCGTTGCAAAGCAACACATTAGCTAAGGAACCTCTTAACAAGTCACTCCGGCGAAGGCCGGAATCTAGTAACTATCAGATTACGCTAGACTCCGGCCTTCGCCAGAGTGACAGAGGCATACTTGATCAGAGGCTCCCTAATTTTGAAAACGGAGTGATTATTTCGCGTGGCAGATAAAACCTTGCCACGCGACAGCTTTGTTGGGGTTCGTGCCTTACCCTAACCTAGGCCCTATCACCTGCTTTTACCCTTCAAAGTTGATTTAATCATCTTGCCAAAATCCTTGTCTTTCTTACGCTTTTCAAAATAAGACATTTCATTGAACGATGATTCATTTTTAACTTTTAAATAGTTTTGGAAGCGTTGTTCCGATAGCTCGCCGCTATTTATAGCAGCTAATATGGCGCATCCTTTTTCATTGGTATGCGAGCAATCACTGAATTTACAGTTTTGCGAAAGCTCTAGTATTTCCGAAAATGTCTCGTCAATACCAGTATCTACCGACATATTTCCAAGCTCTCTCATTCCCGGGGTATCTATAATCATAGCCCCGTTATCAAGCATCACTAATTCGCGACTTGTAGTGGTATGCCTGCCTTTGCTTTCCTTTTTACTCACAGATTTAGTTTCAAAGTGATCACCACCCAAAATACTGTTTAGCAAAGTTGTTTTTCCTACACCAGATGAACCAAGTAGACAATAAGTGTTGCCAGCTAGTAGCAAGTTCTTGATAGAGTCAATATTTTCCCCACTCAAATTGCTAAATGCGACTACTGTTGTTTGCGGGGCAATAGCCAATATACTTTCTCTTATTTCGCTAATCTCATGTTCAGGCAAAAGATCACACTTACTTAACATGATCACGGGGGTAATCCCGCTTTCATTGACCATAACCAGATATCTCTCCAACCGTCTTAGATTGAAGTTGTCATTCGCTGATTGAATAATAAAGGCGACATCGATATTTGCGGCTATTAATTGGTAATCAACCAGCTTGCCAGATGTTTTCCTTTTTATTAACGACTTTCTTGGAAACAGAGCATGTATTATTGCGTGTGTATCATCATCATAAAAATCGGCATATACCCAGTCACCAGTTGTTGGTAAGTCAGAGCTTGAGCTTGCCGTATATGAAAGATGGCCTGATAGCTCAGAATAAACATCCCCACACCCCTTGGAAATTATATAGCTGTCTTTATGTACAGAAATTACCCGCGCAATCTCATGAGCAGCCATTTTTTCATTGTCTGCTCGACTTTCAAACCAATCGCTATAACCAATATTTTTCAGATTTTCCATAATGATTCTTATTAACTTGAATAGTTAAAGGGGAATGTCACCATAATTTTATCCATCCGGGTTATTTATTGTGATTGTATTGCGTAAATCTTAGTAGGGTGCAATAACCGAAGGGCATTACACCATTGCCCCAATTCATGCGGCGCAATGCCCGATGGTTATTGCGCCCTACAGCCTGATTCCCACTGTCCTCCGTGGGAACCCATACTTCGTTCAATTCACGATCTATCATATGCATTCCCACGTGAGAGCGTGGGAACGAAAAATACACCATACATCCAAAAAAGAAAACGCAATGCGTAGGGTGCGCACCGCGCACCATTTCGATGTCCGGCCCCACCAACCCCATCACGTGATGAGTTTTTTTTATTCGGTGTAATGGAAAGTGGTTACCCCATTACAGCGTGTTTTGTTTCATTCAATGGTGCGTGATACGCACCCTACCTGGTTATTGTTCATTTTAGCTTTGATGCCCAAATGGCCAGTTTATGCTTCATGGTAAGCTGAGAAATCTGACCCTCAGGTACAGGCTGAATTATTTTATCGTGCACCAGCAGCCGGTATATATATTCGATTTTTTCAGCTGCAGAATCCGTAGGCTCAAATTCAACAACGCCTCTTTCTTCGCCGTATTTTATTCCTTCAGCGATCGCCTTTTTTACTAATTCTTTTTCGTTTTTTAGTTTCTTCATGTCTCGATATACCTTCTAACATTGTGAATTATCGGGTTAGGTTTCATCCCTCTAAAACACATTTATTGGGGTTGTTATTTACCTATTGTAAAAGTTCAGAGAATCGATAGGTTCAGACTCGTTTGATATGACATTTTTTCTGAAAAGACTCAGATTTCCTATCTCCACCCCTTGCCTTAGGCGAGCATCTACGGTTTAGCTGGGATTCTATCCGTTCTCTGAACCGGTCATTCCCTAATACCCATGCCTTATTCGTTGCCTCGCGCAATTGTTCTAATGTTCGCTCTGCCAGACGATGGCGAAACAACGCCCTATATGCAGCCTGTCTCTCACTTTCTATTACGCCTAAGCGCTTATATAACTTGTGCGGAGTCACAAGTTTATCTTCTTGACCTAATGCATTGCAGTTATAGCTAGACCAAGGATAGTCTCTTGAATGCTCAACCATGCCTGCCCGCACCGGATTCAACTCAATGTAGCGCATACACGTTAGGAGGTATTCGTCAGAATCAAGCAGTGTCGCTTTATAGCGCCCTTCCCACAGCGTACCCGTTCGGTCATAGGTGTAGTTGAAATACTGTACATAATATCTTCCAAGCATTTGTATTACCTTGCCAATTCCATCGATGCTGTGCGGCGTCATCAGTAGATGCACATGATTGGTCATCAGCACATAAGCATGCAGATCACAATCATGTTTCTGACAGGCATCAAAGAGTTTTTCCAGATAAAAATGGTAATCTGTTTCTGCGTAAAATATTGGCTCGCGGTTATTACCACGTTGGATAATATGCTGGGGTTGTCCGGATATTACGTATCGAGGTAAGCGTGCCATATGGTCAGTGTAGACCAAAATTACAGATCAATCGAGTCTGACCCCATTGATTCCTCCATTGATTCCGTGACCCCATTGATTCCCATTGATTCCGACCCCATTGATTCCATTACACCGTGTTTTGTTTCATTCAATGGTGCGTGATACGCACCCTACCTGGCTATTTCATTATCTTCTTTATGGCAATCAATAACCCAGCTTTCACGGCATTGTGATCACAGTTTTTGGTTACCGAAGCCGTGATCTGTACTTGAATTTTCCAGTCGACAATCCCCTATCACATTGAAGAAACTCGAAATCATGCGTATAAGGTAATTAGGGTGGGGTTATGTCGATTCCGTGCGGACCAGTAAATACTTTTAGGTTCGGGCGCATATTTCTCAGACATTTCAGTGTTTTTGATGCTTTCTTGTCTGGGTAATCAGTATCTTTCCAGTGTTACCGTTTGCGCAAAAGTGACTGGCCCCCTTCAAGGTTCTCATTCATATCGGCAAAGGGGATATATGAATAACATCAAAACAGATAATGGCAATGACCCGGAACTTGAAAAGCTCAAGCTCAGGGAATTAAAAGCGTTTGAACACAAAATCAATGATCTACCCGTGTTGCCAAACGTGGTCGCACGCATAGTGTCTATGGATACAGATGCAGCTGATTATTTCGATAAAGTGAGAGATTTGGCTTCGGAGGATCCTCCCTTTGCCGTCAAACTGATACAACTGGTCAATTCGTCGGCCTATGGTCTGAACAACCCGATTACAAGCATCAGTTCAGCCGTTTCCTATCTCGGTGTCAACGCGGTTGCGGGGCTCATCACTTCAATGGCTGTGACGCGTGTGTTTGTACCCACCAATAAGGATCAGAAAAGTTTATGGTCTCATTCCATTGAGGTTGCAGTGGGTGCCCGGACCATTGCAAACCTGGTTCCTGCATTTCGAGCGTATGCGGATACCGCCTACCTTGTCGGTTTGTTGCATGATATTGGCCGCTTCATCATGTTTGAGCAGACCTCTGACAATCTCAATAAGGTCAATGAAACACAGTGGGAGACGGTGGATGCCTTGTTACAGGCGGAACTGGATATATTTCGATTCACTCACAGTGAACTTGGCTACCTTGCATGCAAAAAATGGTGTTTTCCAGATTTGATTGCCCAGGTCATTCAGCATCACCACGATGATTTCAAACTCGGCCAGAGCGGCCTGACAAAACCTATTGAACAACTGGTGTTCATTGTGGCGCTGAGTGACTTGCTCAGCGTCTCACTGTTACAGCGGCCGGATTTCAATGATATGAATTCAAAAGCAAGACTGGAGTGCGTCACCGAAAAAGTGATCAAGCCTGAATGGCCGAAACATCTGGTATCGCCTAGTTATCTCTCGCGTATTTCCGAAAGTATCTGGCAGGAAAGCAATCAATTGGCAGTCAATCTTGGTGTTGCCTGATTGAAATCGGCTCAACTCATAGAGCCTATGTCATCGTTGCACAAGATAGCCTGACGTCGATAGCTTAACGGTAAAGAAATATGTTCCGCTAGTCATATCTGCACGTCTATAACGGGACATTATTAATGTCCAACCTTTTGGGTTGGTATTGACCTGCGTTGAATACCACGTGGGCACAAAAAACGTGCCCACCCACATGACTACGGTCTGAAATGTTTGGCTTAATCCGACAGTCCCCTAGCTTATTTTTTATGCCCCGGATTTCCTCAATCATTCACGGATCGACCAGCGACTGCTCGATTTCATCCCATGCCTCATCCTGTTCTGTAGCCGATAAGCCATGTA
>Ga0316192_10004532_pt1 | contig 10092 bp, 7 predicted proteins | sample MerIslwburrow_MG_FD_204931 | JGI IMG/M metagenome (GOLD analysis project Ga0316192, IMG submission 204931) | Coastal sediment microbial communities from Maine, United States - Merrow Island worm burrow | ecosystem: Environmental > Aquatic > Marine > Coastal > Sediment | place: USA: Maine...
TTACAAATGCACTGACATCAATAGCAGTAGCGAGGAGATCAATCTTGATTTTTCTAAAACTGATGCATTGAGCACGACAATTAAACATAATGAAATTACGGTGAAGGTCAATAGTCCCAAAGAATTAGTTTTTTCCACCGATCATGTCAGCATTGAATCAGTTTCAAGTATAAAGAGATCTGAATCTATCCTGTATACTTTAACGATTAACAGGTCAAATATCAAGCAAGCTATTATCAAATTCATTTGAAATAAGCAACAGTAATTCCTTCTAATAAATGAATTAATAACGCATTACCCACGTTTAAAGCCTTATAGGTAAAATCAACTGCTGGCACAATCCCGTTACAAGCTAATCATATAAAATTTCTGGATCCGAATTCTTCCATAGTTCTTTATTGGGTTTTGGCCCCATGACTACCTTTAACGTTCCTCCAGAGACAAGTTCCTCATGCGAAAACCATGGAATTTCCATGAACTGTCCATTGAATTCTGCTGATTGGATGTATTTGTTTACTGGAGAGGCGTTTTCAGCAATAACAGTAAATTGTTTCCCATTCGGAAGATCAATGGACGTTTCCTCAAATACCGGACTACCAACAGTGTACCAGGGCAAACCCGGTGTCACAGGGTAAAACCCCATCATGGAGAAGACGACGAAGGCGGTCATCCCTCCTCCATCCTCATCGCCAGGAATTCCAAAAATAGTGTCTTTGTACCAGACATCCAGCAGGAAACGAATCCGTTGCTGTGTCTTCCATGGAGAATCCGTGAAATTGTACAGATATGGAATATGGAAACTAGGCTCATTGCCCATGGAAAATTGCCCCACAAGTCCAGTGGCATCGGGGAACTTGGCCCAGAACTGGTATTTGCTTCGATCTAATCCCTCTCTGAATAGTTGATCCAGGTTTTGCTCAAAAGAAGTCCTCCCTCCCATCAACTCAATCAATCCAGGTACATCATGCTGTACTTGCCAGGCGTAGGTGTAGGCATTATTTTCATCGTAATAGTCTCTGCCTCCCATGCCACCGTCAAACTTCGGATCAATGTCTATCCAATCTCCATTGGCGTCTTTAGGCATCATCAATCCATTTTCTGGTTGATAGATGTTTCGATAATTCCTGGATTTTGGAATGAAGTAATCATAATCATTTTCTTTTCCAAGCTCTTGTGCCATGTTTGCTAAAGCCCAATCGTCAAAACTGTGCCCCAGGGTAATAGCCACAGATTGTCGCTTTTCGAAAGCATGAACTAATTCAACAGTCTCCTCTTCGCCGGGATGCAGTGCTGGATAAAATCCATGCTCATAGTAGAATGAGTCCAGACTGCAATTCGGGCCACTTCTCCATGGCAACATGGTACCAGAAGTCGCCATCTTTCGAGCCCCCTCATAGGCCAATTCGTAATCAAAATTTCTAATTCCTTTTCGGAATGCATCCAAAAATACGATGGTAGAATGAAATCCGTTCATGGCTGGATTATCACCAAAGGTCAGTGGAAACTGTGGCATCCAGCCACTTTGTTGGTACATCAACGCATACGAATGCAGCATGTCTGCTTCATCATCCGGGTTGACAATCATGCGTAAAGGGTGATGCGCCAAATATGTATCCCATACCCAATCATCTACATAAAATTTTCGATCTGCATCATGTACCTGATGATCATAAGCTGAATAATATTGCCCACCTTCATTGATATCAATCATCCGCTCATACGTACGATAAAGCGACGTATAAAATGTTCGTCGCTGGGCTTCCGTACCTCCTTTTACTTTTATCTGGTTGATTGGTTTTTCCCATGCCTTTTGCCCTGCAGCTTTCAAACCTTCAAAATCCCAGGCTAGAATTTCCCGTTCCAGGTTTTCTTTGGCTTTTTCAATGCTGATAAATGAAAAACCATATTTGAATAAAATGGAATTTGCTCCTGTTTTAGCATTAGAAAAGGATGCCAATCCAGTCTTTTTTACTCCGGGTAATTTTTCAGCTGTACTTTCTCCATCATTTTGTATAACTCCATATACAAAAGCCTTCATGTCCTGAAACTCTTCTATTCCTTCTATCACATTTCCTTCTTTGGCAGCAAGTTCTCCGGATTGAAGCGTCTTGAAAACCAAAGAAAAATCATCACTCCCAAATTGAAACCGGAACATCCCAGACTTTGCTCCCGGCGCATACTCAACTTGAATTTCATCATCTATCAACCAGGCAGAATAGTACCAGGGCTTTTTCACTTCCAGGTCATGGTCGTAAGTCATTTTTTCCTTCCAGCTCTCTTCAGACGTTTTTCCGTTAATCGGTTTGATACCAAATAATTCACCTTGTCTGTGAGAAATCGTGCTCATGGGAAACCATGATATCTGATCATCAATGTAATCTTTCCTTATCGGATACATCCGCACCATTTGATTTGGCAATTGAACTGTTGGGCGGGTTGGCTGTAAAAGAAATCCAACGCCTCCTATGTCTGTATCAATGTATTTTGTGTTGGAGACGATATTTCCTTTTTGTTCGCAAGAAGCAAAGAAGATAAAAAGTGCAGATAAGAGTAAAGTAGAATTAAAAAAGTGCTTCATGTTCAGATACGTTTCTTAGCTATTAAATTGTATTAATAATCACTGCATAAGCAATGCGATCTATGCTGCTAATATACAACAGATCCCGGAACGGAGTCTGTGAATATTAGTTCAATTCAAATAGTTGAATACACCAGCTTTATTATTCCGCATTATTACCATTATCCTTCTTATTCCAAATCGTTGCTAAAAATCCCGTAAAGAAAATGATCAATGTGCCAATCACGATAGTCAGGTAGGTATGGAATGGACTTGCAAAATTAAGTAATGGCTCTTTTGTAAAGATCATTGGAGACAGACTCAACCATAGAATGGCAATCAATCCAAGGATAACCCCAATGATCGCTCCTCTTACATTGACCACTTTCACAAATGCGCCCAGCAAGAACAATCCCAACATACCTCCGCTAAAAACAGATGCCAACTTCCACCAGGCATCCAGCGCACTTTGTACATTGATCATGGCCACTCCTATTATAATTCCTATTACACTAAATACCAGGGAGGAGATATACAGTACTTTCATCGAATCTTTGTCAGTTACGGTCTTTTTCACATATCGCTTATAGTAGTCCGTAAGTATTACCGTTGATCCACTATTAATACTTGTGGATATCGTACTCATCCCTGCAGCAAAGATTGATGCGATCAGCAATCCTGTAAACCCGGCTGGAAGATTATTTACAATAAAAAACGGAAATACACGATCGCTCATACTTGCTTCAGCAAATTCGGCAGGCAAAGCATCCGGTTGAGCTGTATAATATGAAAATAGCGCAGTACCAATCATGAAAAATACCAATGATACCGGAATGTATAACAAACCACCAAATAGCGCCGATCGCTTTGCTTCGCGATCTGACTTGGATGCCATATATCGCTGAACATAATTCTGATCGATCCCATAATTATTTAGGTTTATAAATATTCCATAAACCAGGACGACCCAAAATGTGGATTCTTTCAGACTCAGGCTAAAACTCCCCAGACTAAATTTGTTATGTTCCCTGGCAATTTCAAAGACTTGTCCCGGACCTTCCGGCATGGAGAAAAAGATATAAATCACGCACAATACTGCTCCTGAGATCATGATAATTCCTTGAATGGCATCTGTCCATACTACTGCCTGGATACCCCCTAATAACGAATACAACATCACTGCTAATCCTGTCACTACAATTATCACCACGATGTTCCACCCAAACATGGCATTAACCGGCAATGCCAACAAATACAAAATAGTTCCCATACGCATGATTTGAGTCAGCAGGTAGCATGCTGATGCATATATTCTTGCCCATGGCCCAAATCGGGTTTCCAGATAGGTATAGGCAGAAGGACTATTGGCTTTTCTATAAAGTGGCACAAAAAACTTCACAGCCATATATGATGCCACAGGAATTGACAAACTAAATACAAAGGCATTCCAGTTGGATTGAAAGGCATTTCCGGGAAGTGCCAGAAAACTAATACTACTAACAAATGTGGCAAAAATGGACATGGTCACCACCCATCCGGGAATAGCACTATTGCCAAGCGTAAATGCTGCGGAAGATTTATTTTTACGATAGAAAGAACTTCCAAAGGCGGTCACTCCTATCATATATACAAAAAAGATAATCAGATCCAGTACTTTCACTACTTCATATTTTGGGTTAAAAAAATTCTATTACCTTATGCTGGAGGATTTTAAATGACGGATTTAATGCCAAACTCATCTGAAATTTCCTGGAACATTTTGTATAAAGCATCCAGTATATTTCTATCTTTCACATGCATCTTACTCATAGGAATCCTGGTATTTGTACAAATGTCCATGCCTCTTTTCTCCAAAAACAACTTAGCCGACCATGGATAAAAATCATGCGTGATCTTATCCATCACGGTAAGTTTTGTATTGAGTCTCTCCAAAGCTTCAGTATTGTCCTCATTATATAATTTAATATAATGACCATAAAGTTCTGGGTAAAAATTGCCTGAAATTGGGGAAATCCCCACACCACCATCTCTCAACGATTCCAATGCTGAGGGTGTATCTGCATTGTACAATTGATAGTTACTTCCAACGATCTTATCCAACTTCCTTTTGATAGCTCCATTATCACAGGAGGTATCCTTATGATAATAAAACCTTCCTGATTCTGCCAGCCAACCCATCATATCCGGACTGATGACCCGCTTGTAAGGAACAGGACACTCATACAATCCCAGAGGAATATCGCCAGTTTCATCCATGATCTCTTCAATCCTTCGTTTTAGGATTTCATCACTTTCTTCCGGTTCTGCCAAAATACTTGAGATAAGTATTACGGCTTCAACACCTAGATCATAGATCTCCTTGATAAAATCAGCATTTTCACTTCCATGCAAATAAAAGCTACCTGTAGCCACAACAGGAACTTTGCCTTTGCAACGGTTCACAACTGTTTCAGTCAGTTCAAGACGTTCTTCTTTTGTAAGTTGATACATTTCACTGGACAAGCAGTTGGCAAACATGCCATTGGCACCAGCATCCAGATACATATCTGTAATTCTGCGTACACCATCAAAGTCAATATTATTGTTTGGCTTAAAAACTGAGATCATCACAGGCCAAAGGCCGCCAGGAAGTCGTTCCATCTATTAACTATTTTGATTAATGATTATTCTAAAAATGTTACTAAAATTACTGTGAAATTATAATTTCAGACTACTACGAAAACAAGATTTACTCAATCTTTACATAGTCGAAGGCAGCCTGAAAGCCCCCCTTTTTAGGACTGCAACAATATATTCCTGCCATGACGTTTGTTTGATCGAATAAATGGAACATACGTATCTGAATCCATTCATCCGAAACAGTATGGTAGTTTTGTACTATATAAGTTGATCCTTCTCTGATAATCCTTACTTTGAATTCTGTAAAAGAATCTTCCACATCCTGCGTTGACCAATCTGAGTAGCCATGATTAGTAACCACTGTCCCAAGTTTATTAGGCTCATGGGGTTCAAACTCAACAGATGTCTTTACCCAACAATCTTCAGATACCCGCACCATCAAACCAGCCTGATCGTATTGGTTTTTGAAATCGCATTTCACATGGGTTTCCAATACAAAATTTCCACTCATTTTGGCATACAATAAATGACCATTATCTGCCTGAAATCCGTAATGTGTTTTTTGCCAGAAATCAGTTTCCGGATCCGTAGATATAACCATTTGATTCTTTTCAGTTCTCCAATTAGACGGTTCATTATACCAATTTAATTTTGAACTTAAACTCAGTTGCTCAAATGATTCTAAAAACTTTATATTACCCATGAATGACTTTTTGCTAATTTCCAGTTAAATTAATCAATTTCATATAGTCTTAAGCCATAAACTAAGAGTATATTTATTGAATTGCCCGATGATAAATTGGTACTCCTTAAATCGAATATATGGCTATTTTTCAGCGCGATGAATTAAAACAAAAATTATCTACCGGTAAGAATGTCTATGGCACATGCATTACGGTGAATACACCGATTTGGCCAACGCTCGTTTCAGGGGCTAAGCTTGATTTTGTCTTTATTGATACCGAACATATTCCAATAGACCGATCAGAACTGGCAAAAATGTGCCGGAGCTACCGGGCCAATGGATTAACGCCTATCGTAAGGATTCCAAGGCCAGACCCATATCGAGCAAGCCAGGTTATTGATGATGGAGCTGTAGGAGTAATTGCTCCCTATCTTGAGCATATTGATCAAATAAAGGAACTGGTGGGAGCGACAAAATACAGGCCATTGAAAGGTGAGCAATTGAACGCAATTCTCAATGGGAAAGCCAACCCCGATGCAGGATTAAAATCATATTTGAACGAATTCAATCATGGCAATCTCTGCATTGCTAATATAGAAAGTATCCCTGCCGTCGAGCATCTGGATGACCTGCTGAGCATTGATGGGTTGGATGCGGTTTTTATAGGCCCTCATGATTTATCTATCAATATGGGCATTCCGGAGCAATACGACCATCCTGATTTTATTGCAGCTGTAAAGGCCATTATACAAAAAGCCAGAAAGCACACCTTGGGTGTTGGCATCCACTTTTCCTTAGAACCGCAACGACAAATAGATTGGATCAAAGAAGGCGTCAATATCATTATCCACAGCTCAGACATGGCGCTTTTTAGCAAGCAATTAAAAGCAGATATACATACAATTCGTTCAGCAGCTGGTGATGAAAATAAAGATTCGCGCTCCAGTGCACCAATTACTATATAACATCGATAAAAAAGTAAACATGCGATATTTAGTTTTAATACTTTTAATTTTCATTAACACCTCGTTCATTTCAGAAAATGATGAAAGGCAATTTTTTCAGGATTTAGCGATAATTCATGGAACTGCGAATGGTCTTCCGGAAGGGATTGTAGTTAACATCCAGTTGGAGAATAATAAACCAGTGGCTTTAATCCATGGAATACCCATGGAATGGAATGGCAGCAGTTGGATAGCATCGAATTTAAAAATTAATAGAAAAGCATATTCCCCTAAAAATTTACCAGCAGGTTCAGGAAATATTTTGTCTTCCATAACCTATGATAATGACACAGTTATTGGGTGCGAAAATGGATTATTTTTACACTTAAATAATGGGTGGGAAGAAATTTATCCATCCGATGCATACTACAGCTGGTCTCCTTCTGAAGTTGCCGCTTTAACTATAGATACCAAAGGTCGTTTATGGTTTGGAGCCCGAGAAGGAGTCGGCAGATTGGAAAATGGCAAATGGAAACTGTTCACTGGTCAGGAAGGATTACCATATAATAACTTTACTTCTGCAGCAGCAGGACCCGACGGAGAAGTATGGTTTGGGACTAAAAAAGGGGCCATCCGTGTAGAAGATGATTATTTCTATTATCGGTTTAGTCGAAGATGGCTCCCTGATGATTATGTCAATGATATTGTTGTAGATGCTAGTGGAACGGCCTGGATAGCGACAAAAAAAGGTGTTAGTCAAATTGCATCCATACCCATGACCTTCGATGAAAAGGCGTCATTCTTTACAAAAATGACAGAAGAACGTCACAACAGGATGGGTTTTATCGCACCAAACAATCTCAACGTTCCATATGATATTAGTTCGCATGAATTGGGAATATCGGATAATGATGGAATGTATACTTCCATGTATGGTGCTGCACAGGCATTTCGTTATGCAGTAACTGGTGCCCAAGAAGCGAAAGAATTAGCTGATCGAAGTCTCAAGGCATGCAAATGGTTGGTTGATATTACACATGAGCCTGGGTTTCCAGCCAGGGTGATTATACCCATCGATTATCGCGAACCAGTAAATGAAATATATAGCAAAGAATACAACAAAAGACACCAGCAATCCGACCCGTTCTGGAAAGACATCTACCCCAGGTTTCCCATAAGTAAGGATGGAAACTATAGGTGGAAATGCGATACTAGCTCAGATGAGTTGGCAGGGCACTTCTTCTTCTATGCCATTTATTATGACTTAGTAGCAAAAACGGATGAAGAAAAAGTCATGGTTCGTGAGGTAGTTGCTGATATCACTGACCACTTGATTCGAAATGGATTTGTGCTAAGAGATCATGATGGTAAACCGACACGCTGGGGCAATTTCTCTCCGGAGTATATGGAATCATTTTGGGGTTGGGATCAGCGAGGATTGAATTCCATGATGATGCTGTCTTTTTTAAATGTAGCAAAGCACGTCACTGGTGATGTTAAATACGATGAAACAGCAAAAATGCTGCGTGATAAATACAGCTACCACATCAACGCTATGCACGCCAAAGAATTCTTTCCGCCTGACAACGTCGTACCATGGGATAATAACCTATCGCTCATGAGTTTTTATGGATTGATCAACTATGAACAGGATCCTGAACTTTTACTGATGTATAGAGAATCATTGGAATATACCTGGCTTCACATAAGCAAACAAAAAAATGCTTTCTGGAATACGATATATGGTGCCTTGTGTCAAAAATTCTCTGACCTGACAGCACGAGGTATATTTAATCCTGAAGTCGTTTTTCCTGAAAATAAATTATATGCTCCATATAAGTCAACACTATTTGATACCTGGGATGCACGGACTGATGATATTGTTGAAACGTTAGAACGCATTCCCATGGACCTGATCGGATATGAAATGGATAATACCCACCGACTTGACATTCAGCTGGATCCAACGCCTGGACAAGCTCCAGGTATGGGATGGAGATATGATACGTATGCCGTTCCTGTAGATGAACGTGGACATGTAAGGCAAGACCGGGATGGATTTGCACTCCTTTACAGAGAAGTTGGAGGAGGCAAAGCTGAGCAGGAAGGCACCTTTTATCTATTACCCTTTTATATGGCGCTTTATCATAATTTGATCGAATAATAAACCAATAATACAATGAAAAAACAAATAGTAACATTAGTCCTTATTCTCAGTCTTCCTCTTTACTCATTCTGCCAGAATGGTGAGTGGATATCACTGTTCAACGGCAAAAACCTGGATGGATGGACTGTCCGTGGAAAAGCAGACTGGAAAGTTGAAAACGGTGCATTGATTGGCCAGGGAGCCAATGGCCATATTTACGCCTCTCCAGAGCTGACTGACCTGGAAGTAAAAGGAACCTTTCGAATTACCGATCAGGGAGGTGGAAGCAACAGTGGTTTGTATTTCAGGAGTAATCCACCGGTTGATAATCCTGATGGATTTCCAAGAGGCTACGAAGCTCAAATCTGCCATATTCAGGATGCCTTCACTGGCTGGCTCTGGAAGCCAGGCACGCCTACTGGAAAAGCCTCAAAAATGATTACCAAAGATGGTGAGTGGTTCACCATGCGTGTAAAAGCTGTTGGTTCAGATATCAAGATATGGGTTAATGAAGAGCTTGTGATGACCTACAGCGATAATGAATATAAGAAAGGTTTTTTTGCGATTCAGTGCCATAATCCTGGTATGATGATAGAAACAAAGGAACTGTACTATATGGATTTGGGGAAGTAATTGAAATCAAAGCGTCTTTTAGAGGGAGTGAAACAACCGAAGCCCGCCTGCGAGACAGGAATCTTATTACTCTAATTAATTAGAGTGGTAAGACTCTTCGCTTCACTTTGTTTGCGCTGAGTGACGACTTTACTTTTAGCATATAGACCGTGTGAAGGTTGCTCAAATTAGATTATAATGAATAAATATTTATACCTGGCACTCATTTTAGGAATAACCATCTCATGCAAAGAAGCTAAAAAAGAAACAGCGGAGAAAAACAAACTTGAAATTCAACACATTGAAGTCTCCTATGAAAAAGGATCTTTCAGTGGGTGGCCAGCCAACTTTGGGGCATGGTCATGGGGTGACGAATTGCTTGTGGGCTTTGCAAAAGGAAATTATAAAGACCTTGGTGAAGAGCGACACAACATTGATCGCGATAAACCTGAAGTACATCTGTTTGCAAGAAGCCTGGATGGAGGGAAAACTTGGGCAATTGAAGACCCTTCCATGGATGGAATCCTTG
>Ga0316192_10004534_pt1 | contig 10088 bp, 9 predicted proteins | sample MerIslwburrow_MG_FD_204931 | JGI IMG/M metagenome (GOLD analysis project Ga0316192, IMG submission 204931) | Coastal sediment microbial communities from Maine, United States - Merrow Island worm burrow | ecosystem: Environmental > Aquatic > Marine > Coastal > Sediment | place: USA: Maine...
ATTTGATCTGAAACCTCAACCAATTTACAAACGAGGGCAGATATCAAAGGCATTTCCGCGTCAGGTTTTACTTCAGCATTTTCTGCATTAGGAAAACCAAGTGCGTTTCTTGCAAGTTCTAGTGCAGCGTGCTGATAGCCTCCACAGGTGCCAAGGAAAGGAATATCCTCTATTCGAGCAAAGTTAATTACTTCCAGAACACTCTCCATGTTTACATATGGGCTTGCCGGCACACACCAGATGCCAGAGTATTTCTTCAAATCTCGTATCGAAATTTCATCAGAGTTAACCCAATGAATTTCAAAGGTCCTGGACAGACTTTTAGATCCCAAGTCTATAGCAACTGGAATAGCTCTGTGTGCAGTAACATTCTCGTTATAGTCTCCTATTAATCCGATTTTCATGGGTTGATGCCTCTACAAATGCCTAACGTCCAGCATCAGCGACAAAGTGCGCGCGTAGCGGGCACTTTGTCTGCATATAATTGTTAGGCGATTTTTCGTTGCTAGTTCGAATATCCATCTGCTTTACCGTTCGGGTAGTATCGCTCCCAATTTTTTCCGTCGAACTGTGTGATATTAATTTTTTCGACCGTTCCTGGATCAAGGCATCTTGTATTGACGCTCACTCCATCAGGGTGTGATCGAGGAATGCAGAATGACTTGATCCCACAATGCTTGCAAAATAGATGCTTTGCATCGCCGGTACCAAACGTGTACTCAGTAAGGCTTTCCTCTCCGGAATTAAGAGTGAATCGATCCCCAGGAACAATCAAGCCCAGATAACCCGATTTCGAACATATACTGCAATTGCATTCGGATACATTGATGATTGTCGCTGCTCGCACTTCAAAACCGACTCTTCCGCAGTGACATCCTCCTTGGTGATTGATCATTGCTCCTCCAATCACCTAACAGCTGAATTATAAGGTAATTGACTCGATAACAAATTATCTATTCATTGTTGAGCGTCTGAAAGTGGCCGTTTCGAGAAGCCCAGCAAGCTGATCTGAGCGTCAGCTTTGGAGGAAATAGACGCTCAAACTCAAGGCATCAGCGGCAATAATCGACCCAATATAGCGGTCCTTTACCTGAGGACGGAGGTGTCTATATCTTCTATACTCGGCGAGGGCACATAATGATCAACGTCTCGAGCACATAACAATCTCTCGAGTATTCCGTTCTTAACGTCCTTCAATGGCAGCAGCAAGTGATTGATGGAGTGAGAAATAGGCAACAAGTTTCATGTTTTCATCAGCACTGCATTTTTTCAATCGACTGCCCTCCTGGGCACTGATCATTATTTCTGCCCTGGGTGTTGGGCTACATGCTCCCGGATTCGGATTAAATCTGTTGGGTATGATTGCCTATTTCCCCCTTCTTGTTGTATTGGATCGAATTCATCAATCTTCTGATTCTCGTGGGAAAAAAGCTTCCTATACCCTTCTGGCCTGCTGGGGAGTCGGAGTTGGATTTGGCGCCATTGGGTTACACTGGATGATCTTCGCGATTCATGTTTTCGGACATCTGCCCTGGATCGTAGCCATTACAATTACAGCGCTGGTGTATGGTTTTATCGTGGGGATAACGCTGTTTATCCTGTGCGGTTTACCCATGTTTTTTGTTCGAAGATGGGGGTGGTGGGACATTCCTGTGCGGTTGATGTTTATTGTATTGCTGGATCCATTTTATCCTCGGTTGCTGCAGTGGTCGTTCGGAGGATTCACGTTTTCGGCGATCCCCTGGATTGCACAAGTCGCAGATATTGTCGGAGAATGGGGGCTCAGTTTTTACGCCATGGGAATGAATTTTTTATTACTCCTCTTGTGGCGATGGAAAATATCAGGTTTCAATATTGAGCTACCCGTTGTTCGTAGGGTGAGTGGAATTTTTGGGCTCCTGCTTCTTGTCGGACTGGGATACGGAGTATCGCGTGAGACTCAATTAAATCCGCGACTAACAGAAGGTGCATTACTTCATGTTGCTGCTATTCAACCTAATTTCTCGCTAAATAGCATTGCAGTCAATCCCGATTTAACCTACTCGAATCGTAAAAAGAACGTTGCTGAACTTCTCAAGGACTCAAAAAAAGCTCTGCATGAGTTTCCCAGACTTTCGTCGATCCCCAAACTCGTTGTTTGGCCCGAATCGACCTATCCTTTTTACTTTTTTCAGAAAGATGCAGCCCGGGAAGATCTTGAACGATTTGCGCGTGAGGAAGATACAGCGATCCTCCTGGCTTCAATGGACCAACAGGAAACTCCGGAAGGTCGCCAAAAGTCCGGACTTTCGATATTGATTGGACCTGACGGTAAAGTTCGCGGAAGCTATGCGAAAATCACCTTGATGCCATTTGGAGAGTATATTCCCTGGGGTAAAGAGTTTCCGGCATATCGGCAATGGCTGAAAAAAACGATCCCCCAGATCGGCTTGTTTGAACCTGGAACTGAATTCACAGTGTATAAATTGTCAAAGGAGATTCAATTTTCCGGGGCTATTTGTTTTGATGTTTTCTCAGACTCTGTTGTCCGGAATATGGTTCGCAATGGAGCGTCTTTTGTGGTGAATCTGAGTAACCTGGCCTGGTATGGTTACACCAATGCTTCCCGGCAACTGGAAATGATGGTCCGTTGGCGCGCAATCGAAAACCGGGTTCCGATGCTCTATATTTCGAATAATGGGGAAACCATGTTTATCGATCCTCTAGGAGATAAGATGGGTGAAGCGCTAGGTTTGTTTGAGCAGGACAGCTTGTCCAGAACAATCGTTTTACAGCGACATTTTTCAGTCTATCGAGAATACAAAGAGTGGGTACATTTAGGTGCTGGCTTCTTGTTTCTAATAACTTTGCTGCTTGCTCAAAGATACGGGCATATCTTTAGTACACCAAAATCCAGTGAGTAATATCGGCAACTAGTGCTCCATCAGGATGGTGTTTGATCCAGAATTAGGGTTCACCGGGTAAGATTCAGTACCTAAAGAAAAGTTGGGGTCAGGTCTAACATTCCAACATAAACCATTGCCAGAATCCCCCGATGCAAGTCCCAGCGTCCAAAAGTGGCCGTTTCGAGAAGCCCAGCAAGCTCTTCTGAGCGTCAGCTTTGGAGAAAAAAGGCCCTCGCAGGAGAAATATGAGCTTCCAAGATCGACCCAACTGAAAACCTCAATTTCATTCGTGGTAGCGTCGATCAATTCCCACGATATTGAGAGGTTGCGGCAATAAATTTCGTAGATTGTTATTTGGAAATATGGCTTTTATAATTCCTTAGCATGGCCCCACCGTGGCCTAAATTTTAGGACGCATTTTCAAGAACTAAGAATAGAGGTGCCGTCGATGGATCAGAATACTCCCACAGAACTGGTAGAAGCAGGTCGTGGATACGAAAATCTCTTTGTTCCAGCACTGTTTGCGCAATGGACGAAGCACCTCATTGAGGCAGCCGGTATTCGGGAGGGTTCGCACGTATTGGACATAGCCTGCGGCACTGGAGTCCTTGCCCGACACGCTTTATCGAAAACGGGACCCAGCGGACGGGTTATCGGGGTCGATCCTGCACCTGGCATGCTTGCTGCCGCAAAAGAAATAGAACCTGACATAGACTGGATACTCTGCGGTGCGGAATCGCTTGAGTTGGACGATGAAACTGTAGACAGCATAATCTCGCAATTCGGAATGATGTTTTTTCAAGACCGCCAGAAGTCCTCGAAAGAAATGTTCCGTGTGTTGAAACCAGGCGGATCATTGGCGATCGCCGTTTGGAACTCGGTAGAGCAAAATCCAGCTTACGCGGACATTATTTCAGTGCTGCAGGAGCACGTTGGGACCGCGGCAGCGGATGCTTTGCGACTGCCCTACAGTCTCGGAAATGCCGACGAAGTAACTGCTGTACTGGACGATAGTGGATTTTCCAGCATAAGCGTCGAAACAAAGGTCGAGCCTGCTCGATTTCCCAGCTCACGTCACATGGTCGAGGCTGAACTTCGTGGATGGCTACCGTTATTCAATATTTTTCTTGATGAGACCAAAATCAAGGACGTTCTAATCGAGTCAGATAGAACACTGTCCAAATACGCAGAATCTTCGGGTGAGGCAGTATTTCCGACATCGGCTCACGTCATAACAGCTCGAAAAGACTAGCACGAGGGCATTACCTCTTCTGTAGCTAACTGAATGCTTGCCTAAGGTCTGTTGTTGGCCGCAGATCGCCGCCTGGTCTCAGCTTATTAGCGTCCGCTATCGGGAAAGCTGACGCGTAAATTGATTCGATAGGCGGCAGGGATCATAAGGGCAGTCAACCTGGCTTCCGAAGCTCTTTTATAACAGCTGCCGTTTCCTGGCTACCGTAACCCGCTGCCTGAGCACGTCGGACCCAATCCAGCCAAAGTGCTGGTAGTTCACTATTGATCCCTGCAGAAACGGCGTGGTCATAAAGCCCAGTCACCGCTTCGCCCGCGACATCCACCGAGGCACCGCCGCTGGAAATCGTTTCGAACGTCCCGGCATGTATGGTTTCGGTCAGTGGTATCGCTCGATCACCCGGTGGTAAGATTGAGGTGAATTCAGATACCGGAACCCCTTCCGCCTCGCAGGCAAGCGCGCCTTGGATCGACCCGAAAACGATCCCTAAAAGTCGCGAAAGAAACGCAAGCTCAAGCGTCGCGGCGGCGCGGATATTACTGCCCATGTTGCGAAGATCGCCGACTAGGATATTCAGGTCGGTTTCGAAATCTGAGAAGACGTCTTCGGCCCCCGCGACTGCAATTCGCCCGCTCGGCGTCCCGATATTGCCTGGCCAGCACATGATAGTCCCGTCAATATAACCTGCGCCAAGCCCGTTGAAGAACACCTCTGCGTCTTGAGATTCCTGTGGTGACGAGGTGCCAAGCTGAATGACGTTGCGTCCTTCGACAGCACCGGCAACGTCCGGCGTAGCAAATAGCGTGTTGGTCGCAGTGTAGTTCAAAAGACAGACAAGCACCCGAGGACTGGCGGAAACGGCCTCTCTAATATCTTCGGCTGCATTAGCACCCGCACTTGCCAACGCTGCCATCTTTTCTGGAGACCTATTCCATACGGTGACTTTACGCCCGTTCACCAAAAGCGTCCGCGCTATGGCGGACCCCATGGCTCCCAGACCAATGATAGAAATGTCGCTCACGATAAACCCCCCTTGGAAGATTTGAAGCCCTTTAGTTATAGAAAAATATCCGCAATGCCCCTACCTATAAAGGCAGGCAACCGAAGGCATGATACACCAGAAACATCCGTCCAACCGGCCATAGAAAAAGTGCCCTGATATCGATGCTTGACTAGTAGTTCGAGATCTTGTCGAACTAGGTGTGAGTGACCGCTGTTTGGTTTGGCCCCGGTTTTACGGACCACCTAACTTGGCGCGATAATGCGCAAGGAGGTGTGTCATGGGAAGAAGAAAGCGATACGGCACAGAGTTCAAACGGCAGGCATTGAAGCGAGCAGATGAACCCGGCGTCACGGATACTCTGGTCTGTGAGGAACTGGGTATTAGCACTCGACAGCTTCGACGTTGGCGAGATTTGGTCAGTGAATTTGGCGAGGCACAGGCTTTTCCGGGTCACGGTAATAGCCGGGATGAAGAGCTGACCCAACTCAAGCGGGAGTTGGCTAAGGTCAAGGAGGAGCGGGATTTTTTAAAAGAAGCGGCGAGGTACTTTGCCAAGGAGTCGAAGTGAGATACGGGTGTATCCATCGACGTCGCGAACAACATTCAGTGAGAATGATGTGTCGGTTGCTGAGGGTTTCACGCAGTGGATACTACGACTGGTGCAACCGAAGCGAGTCCACCAGGCAACGCCGGGGTCGGATACTGATGCCACTGGTTCGCCAGGTTTATCTGGAGAGCCGAGGTGTTTACGGGGCCCGTAAGATTCATCGCGAGTTACGTGCGATGGGGGAAGGCTGTGGTCGACACAAAATCGCCCGTTTGATGCGCCAGGCCGGTCTTAAAGGCTGTCCGAAGCGGCGCTTTCGTAGAGTTGCGGGAAGTCCACCCAGCTACCCGTACGCCCACAACCTACTGCAGCAAGACTTCGCCCCTGCACAGGCTAACGAGCACTGGGCATCGGACATCACGTTTATCTCAACACGTCAGGGTTGGTTGTACCTGGCGGTGGTGATGGATTTGTTCTCGCGCCGCATAGTGGGCTGGGCGATGGATCGCCATAGCAGTCGACAGCTGGTGATGGATGCCATGAAGATGGCCCTGGGGCAGCGAGACAACCCCGCGTTGCATCACTCTGACCGCGGCCCCCAGTATACGAGCGATGACTTTCGTGGTCTGTTGCGCCAGCATGGTATTGAATGCAGTATGAGCGGCCGTGGGAGTTGTTACGATAATGCGCCAGTGGAGAGCTTCTTTTCCTTGCTGAAGCGTGAACGTATTCGACGGCAAACTTATCCGACACGAGAAGACGCCAAGACAGATGTGTTCGATTATATCGAACGGTTTTACAATCGATGGCGGCGTCATGCTTATCTTGGATATATTAGTCCGGTGGAGTTTGAGAAACAGGTAATGAAGACTTAATCAACTGGTCCGAAATACTGGGGCCGAATCAGTTGGCCTAACTCGGAAGCCCAGGTAACGCTTTTCAGTGTCTCCTTCGGAGATATCAGACCCTCAAATTCTCTACGCCAGCGGCCGAGATTTACCCGTTGACGCCTTTCGGTTAGTCCGAGTTTATAGCCTCGTTCCGTTGCTTGCTGTTAGGTGCAAATACACCGATATTTCGCTTGTTAATATGCATAATATATAAGGTCATCGCAGTTCATTATCCCAGGCACCACAAATTGTGTGAGACGCGGATTGCGTCACCAGACGGCGCTTTGCCCGAAGGTTAACTTTGAAATCGGAGAAACATATGAAACCTGTTGCAGAAACCCAAATTATCGCAATTATTGGAAACGGCCTAATGGGGCAAGGTATTGCACAGGTCTTCGCGCGATCCGGGAAAACTGTCAAGTTGATCGGTCGCAACCCGAATAGCCTGGAGAGGGCGATGCAGACCATCGGCACAAATTTCGACGCCTTTGTTGACAGAAAGCATACTACTCGCGAAGCGGCCGACGCGGCCATCGCACGCATTTCGACCACGACCGACTACAATGATGCCGCAAACGCGGATTTCGTAATTGAAGCAGTTCCAGCGGTACGCGAGACCCAGATAGAGGTGTTCGGTCGGCTTGATGAAATCTGTTCATCGGATGTGGTGCTGGCGTCCACTTCAGGCCAACCCATCAGTCTCATGATCGAGAGGATGGCGCACCCCGAGCGGGCCATTGCCGCTCATTTCGTCTATCCGGCTCAGTTGATGCCGCTGGTCGAGATTTGCGGAGGCGAAAAAACTTCGCGCGAGGTAATTGACTGGACCTGCCAACTTCTGGAGTCCGTAGGCCAGACCAATGCGCTGATGGACAAGGAAGTTGACGGCTTTATCATCAACCGCTTGCAGTTCGCCATAATGCGCGAAGCCTGGTCGATGTGGGCGAACGGCATCGCGTCAGCCGAAGCGATAGACGCTTCAATGCGATTGACGCTTGGGCGTAGATATTCGGTCACCGGCCCGATTGAGTCAGCAGAACTTGGTGGTCTCGATATTATCCACATGTTTGGCGAATTTCTCTTTCCCAGTCTTGACAATATCACTGAGCCACCAGAGGCGGTAACGGCACTTGTCCGTGAGGGTAATTTTGGTCTCAAAACTGGCAAGGGCATCTACGACTGGTCCAAGCGTGACGGCGCCGCTCTGTTGGCAAAACGCGCTGATCGGTTATTTGAACACATGAAAGAAGATGCAACGTCCAGTAAATAACCAGCCGAAATCAAACAAGATAAAGGCAACTGGTGCCAGGTCGCCTGCTGCTTTCACCGACAGCCTGGCAAATACGCCATCATCGTATTGCAGCTTTCGGAAGTATGGTGGGAGTTAGCTAAATACTAATCTGAGAGTCCGTTCCTAGCCGAAGATTGTCTCCTGCAAAGGTTTTAGAGGGTCCGCTTACGAGAAAACTGACGCTCAAACTCGATTAATCAGCGGCGATAACCGACCATGAACCGACATTTAATCAAATCACAGTAAAGGTCAGAAACCGGCACTAACCGGACCTAGTTAATTGCTGTTTGACGTCAGAATTAGGGAGTCGTTAAATAACTAAGCTGTTAGCTTCGAGTTCTAATTGACCCCTACGTGTTTGTCCACGGAGATCAGCCACTAAGGCCTTTAGCTGCCGTATAAGTTGTTCAGCGTTTTCCAACTTAGATTCGATAGAACCTGTTTCTTTAAGATTAGGTGTATCATACTCAGTCACATCCTCGTCCTCTTCGCCAGCAATTAACCAGACCAAAGGCACACCCAATATCCCGGCTATTTGTGCCAGACGGTTGGCACGTGGTGAGCTGCGTTCATTCTCCCAATTCATTAAAGTCGCCTCTTCTACACCGACTCTGATGGCAAGTTGGAGTGAGCTAAGACCCCTAGTTTCTCGAGCTTTAGCAATTTGATAACCTACAAGGATGGAATCATTCATAATTTTGCGTGTATGGGGGATAAATAATATCTATTCAGCGGATAATTTTTAATTATAGCAAATAATAAAACTTTTTGCTTAAGCGGATTGACAATTGACTTTGAGGTAAAACATAAAAGCCTAGAATTATTGGGATGAAAATACCCGTTCACCAACACAAGATTGACTGTGGGCACTAACCGGCTGACCAAAATTTAATCATCAACGGCAGCAAAGTGGCATTTCAGAGTCGTTCATGCACTACCCCGCGAATTGCCGTTTCTGGCCGATTCGAGAAGCCCATCAAGCTCATCTGAGCGTCAGCTTTGGAGAAAATACCAGCACAGGGAGTGCTTTGGCTTACTGCACTCGCTTGCTGTGCTATTTAAGTTCCGTCCTAACAAAATTATTCCATTCATCTATTGCAACATTTGCAGCCCGTTGATGTCTTTGTATTGCCTCCTCTTGCTCGTTTACGAAATCGTAAAGGCAGCTTTGATATTGTCGAACATCATCGTTGAAACTATCCAACTCCAGTTTCGAGTTAAATTTAGATGGTTTGTTTGGTTTCGGGCATGATGGACTTGAATCATAGTTGTCGGCCTGGACGGATAAGGGTGCTAGTCCGGTTATCAGCATTAGAGATATAAATATTTCTAATTTCATTTTCTAATTTCCTGTGCTGCGCTTTTGCACAGAGTATATTCGGGCCAGGAAACAATCAAACTAGATGCTCGGCCTTGTATACTGCATTTTCGATTGAGGATCGATATGCGGCAGTACTGCCCTTGCAGGCGCCAAAGGTAACATCGAGAATAATTCTTCCCGGCCCTTGCAGTACCTGAATCCAGCACTCCGGTATTTTCTTACTTCCGGCCGGTGCAATCCAATTCCTCTTAACCTTTTCTAAAATAGCCAGTTTATAGGCTTCGCGTAGAGAGTTATGCCGGCGCTGATTTTCTTCGGCCCCTAGCTTGGCCTTGAGTTCGGCGTCCTTAAGTCGTTGCTCCTCGGCTTCCTTGCGTTGAACTTGATGCGCTTTATATGGGGAATGGTGCAGGAGTCGCTAATCCTAACGCGCCAAACGGTTATCCCTAACCTGTTGGGTGGTGTGTTTTGTGACCTGGTCGTCAGTTAGCTTGCGCAGGCCTTTGCCTTGGCTAGTGATATCGGACCGGGCCAGGTTGCTTTCTATTTAGCTTGTAATCGCTGGCATCCGATTGGCACATAGCCGACGCTCAGAAATATACGATGGGTGGCTGACAACCCAACCCGGGCCCTCATAGATTATGTTTAATCGATATATAAGGGTACCGTCCGATTGATATGTACAGACAAGGCAACTGACTCACTGGGAATCTAGGCATCCCAATAGGGCTGATCGCCGCCGAAGTATTCAATCGCAAAATCCAGGAAGGCCCGTACCTTGGCGGGCATATACTGCCGCTCGGGAAAAACCGCATAGAAAGTGTGATCGGGAATATGATGAGAACCCAGAACCCTCACCAAATTTCCCACCTTCAAGTCAGGGCCCGCTACAAAGGTGG
>Ga0316192_10004535_pt1 | contig 10088 bp, 7 predicted proteins | sample MerIslwburrow_MG_FD_204931 | JGI IMG/M metagenome (GOLD analysis project Ga0316192, IMG submission 204931) | Coastal sediment microbial communities from Maine, United States - Merrow Island worm burrow | ecosystem: Environmental > Aquatic > Marine > Coastal > Sediment | place: USA: Maine...
CGTATTCGAGTTCATTAGTGCGACCAACACCGCTCCTGGCGAGACTCCGATAGTTACGTTCATCGTCAAGGATCCTGATGGCAATGCCTATAACATCCTGACTGACCCCGAGTTCACCGATCCCGACAATTCGGCGCTGAATCTCTACGTTCAGTGGGCGACGGCTGACTACTACGGTGGTGACGAGCTTGGCCTGGTGCACGGCGGCAGGATTAATGACGACCTGACGACCCAGGCTGTCCAGGACCTGAACTTCCGAGACACTGGCTACCCCTACAGGATGCGTCTCGGTGCCATCCAGGCCGTTGCCGTACAGAACGCGGACGGTAGTTTCACGGTCCCGTTCTACAGAGCGCTGCCGGCCGAATTTACCGGCGATGTGATGTTTGCACTCGGCGGACATCCGGCATTCGAGACCACGGACGCCGATGGTGTAACGGCCTTCGAAAGAGCTGCGACCATCAGTGCTGTGTACTATCCGGGTGAGCCGCGAGACGCTGCCTTTGATAGTGCGCAGTGCAACAGTTGCCACAAGCGTCTTTTGGCGCATGGCTCTAACCGCAATGGCAATGTCGAGATCTGCCTGGCCTGCCATAACAGTGACGCGGCTGTGTGTTCCGCCAATCCGGATCCTCTGGACGGCTCATGCCCGGATGGCGAAACGCAGGAAGGCTACCACATGGGTTATATGGTGCACGCGATCCACGCGGCGAGCACAACCTATGAGGGTGGCGCGTTCTCCGGGGTCACCTACCCGCAGAGCATCGGAAACTGCGATACCTGCCATAAAGATGGTAGCTATAACGTCGCTCGTACGACCGCCAGATCAGTCAGCACCAATCAGGGATCTGACATCAGGGTCTGGACGGACGACATTGCCTCGACGCCGAGCGCGGCAGCCTGTGGCGTCTGCCACACCAGCACGGCGGCCACTGGTCACTTTGAGTCCCAGGGCGGCCAGGTTGATGACCTGAAGTGCACGATCCTCGGTGCCGAGTGTGGTGATGTCGACGGGATGACTGGCAGCGGCATACCAAACGGTCAGGAAGCCTGCGCGGTATGTCACGGCACGGGTGCGGAATTCGAGACCGCGACGTTCCACAACCCTGGCTTGGAACATTAGCAACAACAAACGGGGCGCCCGCAACGGGCGCTCCGTTTGAATAGCTGAGGATTTGATCGACCAAGGTACGGGCCAAACTGGTGTTTGGCCCGTTTTTTTATGCGTGACTGTCGTTGTCGAAATATTTGACAGAGATTTCCAGAACCTGTTTTTCGATTGTATTTCCATACGTATTTGTGCCGATGCTCCGGCGGCGAATTGGTATGTTGATTTTGGGTACCGGTTGGTACAGTCTAGTCGCAGCAAAAAGAATGGCGCCGAAGTGTGCGTGCCGCGAACAGCAAAAATAAGGTAACGGATCATGGCAAGTTTTAGGAATTGCACAGGCCGCATTGCGGCACTCATGCTTCTCGGTATTTTTCTCACTGCCTGCAGCGGCGAAGACGGCGCTCCAGGCGCGACCGGCGCTAGCGGGTCCACTGGAGAGACCGGCCCGCCCGGGCCTTCCACCGGTGGCGGAATCCCGGTGACCTCTGCCGAAAAAATTAATGTCGCGGTTACCAGTGTCGAATTTCCAGCCGAAGGAGGTGCGCCGACCGTTCAACTGACGCTCAGAAACGATCTCAACCAGGGATTGGTCGGATTGCCCGCCGCCAATATTCGTTTCGTCATTGCACAGCTGACGCCGGGAACGCAGGGTGGATCCAGCGAGTGGCAATCTTACGTTACCCGCGATGACGGCGGTGTCACCGACGCCCAGGCAACCACTGAAACTGCCACTGCCGGTGACTATGTGGACAACCTTGACGGAACGTATTCTTACACGTTCGCAAATGCACTTACCGATTACCCGGCCGGGCCGGTTTTCGACGCATCCAAGACCCATCGTGTCGGCATTGAGATACGCACGAATTCAGGCGGATTCTGGCCGGAAAACATCCCGGCGGACAACGCACCGTACGATTTCCTGCCGACCAGCGGTGATCCGACATTTGAACGCCTGATCGTCGACAGCCAAAGTTGTAATGCCTGTCATGACAATCTCGAATTGCACGGTGAAGCTCGCTTCGACGTCGAATATTGCGTTCAGTGTCACAATCCATACTCCATCGATGGTGATACCGGCAACACGGTCGACATGAAGGCGTTGGTGCACAACATTCATGCCGCAAGGCCTGATTACGTGATCGTTGGTTTCGGTGGCCGTGTACATGAATGGTCCGAGCTGAAGTGGACGCAGGACCTCAGGAACTGCGAGACCTGCCATAACGAGGACAATCCGGACACGCCACAAGCCAGCAACTGGCGCCTCGTTGCCAATCGTGCTTCCTGCGGCACCTGTCACTACGACGACGGCGTGCCGGATAGCGGGCACGATTATGCGATTGAAGACGGCACGCATCCGCTTGGACTGGCGTTCATCGACGATACACAGTGCATCGACTGCCATGGACCGGATGGCACGGTGACAAATCCGGAAGGCCGACTGGTACAGACGCCGATAGCGCACGAGATTCTTGAGAAAACGGCCGGCGAGTCTTTCTCGTACAATATCCTGGACATAGTGGGTACGGCGCAGGGCGAAATCCCGGTGATTACGTTCTCAGTCACCGACCCGACCAGCAATGATGACGCGTACAACATCCATACGGATGAGCCGTTTACCACATGCGCGCAGGGTGCCAGTCGACTGGCTGTCAACATAGCCTGGAGCGCAACTGACTACGCCAATATCGACAGCGGAAGTCTTCCCGCCCTGCCGATTTCCATGAATCCGCTGGCGGCCTGTGGCGGCACATCAACGGACAACGGAGACGGTACCTTCACGGTAACCGCACCGATTGCAGTTCCCGCCACGGCAAGCGGTACGCTTTCGGTCGCAATTGAGGGTCATCCGGCGGTGGACGTTGACAACGATGGCTCACCCGAACGTATCGCCGTCACCAATGCGGTAGCTTATGCACCCATTACGGACGCGGACGCAGTACCGAGACGAGACGTTGTCGACATACAAAAATGCGATGACTGCCACAACCAACTCTCGCTGCACGGCAATAATCGCACCGACAAACCCGAGGTATGCGTGACTTGCCACAATCCGATGATGACAGACGTCAACCGGCGTAGTGCCGACCCATGTCTGACCGATCTGGGAGCCGATGACACATCGATCGATTTCAAGTTTATGGTCCATGCTATCCATGCGTCGGGTGCAATCGGTAAACCTTACGAAGTCTGCGGTTTTGGTAACAGCTCGCATTCTTACGACATTACCTATCCTGGAAGACTGAATAACTGCGAGGGCTGCCATCTCGCGGGTACCTACTTCCCCGTCGACGGCGCTGACGTGTTCGGCACAACGTTTGACGCCAACGATCCGGCAATTCTCACAGATGATCGCGTTGTATCACCGAACACGGCTGTCTGCTCTGCATGCCATGTCGATGAATTGGACACCGAGCATATGCGACAGAACGGCGGCGACTTCAATGCAACGAAAGCAGCGGACGGCACTATGAGTTCGTTCAGCATCGAAACTTGCGATGTCTGTCACGGTCCTGGCAAGACTGCTGACGTGAAAGAATTGCACGGGGTCGGTACATTCGAGTTCAACTAAACAGCGTCGTGAGTCTTCTAATGCAGGCTCACGGCTTGGTTATTCTTACTGTGCTCTTTTTTGACAGGGATGCGTAAACGAATGGATCTGAATACTATCGGTCGTTTCGGCTTGTTGCTCTTGCTATGCAGCCTGGGTGCGTCCATCAGCCTGGGGCAAACAGCGGAAGAACCTGAAGCTGAGGTTCCTTACAGTAAGAAGGGCGCCGATTCCTGTTTTGCCTGTCATGATGACCAGGTGACCCTGGCCGTATTTCGAACAGCGCATGCGGTACCGAGCGATTCGAGGACGCCCTTCGGGCATGGCCAACTTCAATGCGAAGCGTGTCATGGTCCAGGCGGGGATCATGCGGCACGTGTACGGCGCGGCAAGGAACGACCGCCCGTAGTGAGGTTCAGCCCAGACTCTGCAACGCCAGTAATCGAACAGAACAGCTATTGTGTTGAATGCCATCAAAGCGACACGGGATTTGGTTGGCACGGTAGCGCACACGACGACAATACCGTCGCATGTGCGGACTGCCACGTCAGTCACGCAGAACGTGACCCGGTGATGAACACCGTAACGCAGGCAGACGTCTGTTTCGATTGCCATCAGCAACAGCGGACGCAGTCGATGAAGCCGTACTCGCACCCAATACGCCAGGGCAAAATGGACTGCGGCAGCTGTCACAGTACGCATGGCGAAACTGCGGAGTTGCAGTTAGTGCGACAAACACTCAATAACACCTGTTATGACTGCCACGCTGAAGTTCGTGGCCCCTACCTGTGGGAGCATGCACCTGTAGCTGAAGATTGCAGTACCTGTCACGATCCGCACGGTTCGAATCACGCGGGATTGCTGACTATGCGTGCGCCGATGCTGTGCCAGAGTTGTCACTCACAGTCCGGGCATCCGAGCCTGCCTCAGGATGAACGCGGCCTGCCTTCGGGCACGCCATCGCAATATCTGCTGGGGCAGAACTGCATGAATTGCCACAGTCAGGTACATGGATCCAATCACCCGTCCGGCCAGAAGCTGCAGCGATAGGGGGCTATGATGACGCGCTACCACAAAACCATTTACATCGGCGCAGCACTCTCGTTGTTACTCGCGTTACCCGGTGTCGTCAGCGCTCAGGCAGATACCAGCGACTGGGTGTGTGAGTCGTGCCCGTTTGAAGACGGCTATCGTGCCAGCTATGAGGCTGGTGCCACTTACGTCAGCGACGACGCGGCTCGATTCGGTAATGCGACCGGTTATGACGAAGAGGGTCCTTACGCGAACCTGGACGGCGAGGGAGCCTATGCGAGTGACGGCTATCGGCTTAGCTGGTATCTCGAAGACCTCGGGCTGGACTCACGCGTTGCAGAGATCGAAGGCGGACGCCAGGGCAGCTACGGTTTTTACGCGGGTTATCGTGAGTTGCCGTACCGACTTTTTGACACAACCGCGACTGTTTTTGACGCGTCTGCTGCGGACACGTTGGTGCTACCTCAATCCTGGGTACCTGCGGCAACAACCGGCGGCTTCACGCAACTGGACAGCTCGCTCAAATCCCGGAATATTCAGAGTGATCGCCAGATAATTGATATGGGTGCCGACTGGTTGCCGACCCAGCATTTCAAATTAACTGCAGATTTTCGTCGACAAAATCGGGACGGAATCGACAGTAAAGCGGGTTCCAGTTTTACCCAGTCTTCCATTTTGCCACGTACGATCGATTACGAGACGGACCAGATTGATCTTGGCGCGCGTTACCAGGCGACCCGGGGCTTTGTGACCCTCGCGTACTATGGATCGTTTTTTACCAATAAGAATTTATCGCTTACGTGGGATACGCCTTTTACGACCGTTCCAGGGGCGCAACAGCTACGCCAGGCGCAGCAACCGGACAACGAGTATCAGCAGGTGTCGCTGTCAGGTGCGTACTTTGCAAACCTGTGGGATACCGTCATTGCGTTTTCTGCCGCCACAGGCAGAGGCGAACAGAATGCCGAGTTGCTGCCGTACACCATAAATCCGGACATCAATGCCGGACCGCTGCCGCAGGCATCGCTCAATGGCAAAGTTGATACGAGCAATTATGCGCTGACTGTCACATCGAGGCCCGGGCAGCGTACACGCCTGAAGCTTGCTTATCGTTTCGATGAGCGGGACAACCAGACCGGGCAGTCCGACTGGACTCGAGTGATCGTAGATCTTCTGAACTCAGGCGATCCAACCAGCAACGTTCCGTACAGCTTCAAGCGCATGCGTCTGAATCTGAGTGCTGACGTTCGTTTGGGCGACACGCTGCGCGCGAGCGCCGGATATGATCGAAGTGAGCTCGACAGGGATTTTCAGGAAGTGGCGGAACAAACAGAAGATGCTGGCTGGGGAGAGCTTCGCTGGCAACCGAATACGGGCTTCGATGTACGTGCACGGGCTGGCGCGTCCGAGCGTGATATCGATCGCTACGACGAATCGGTGGGTCAAAGCCTCGGGCAGAATCCGCTGATGCGCAAATACAATCTCGCGTACCGCTATCGCAAGTTTGCCGAAGTGACATTGGCAGCGGCTATGATCGATTCACCGTTTTCGGTCAGCGCAACGGTGTTGGCCGCGGATGACAGTTACTCCCAGTCCAGGCTTGGTATGACGGGCAGTACCGAAACGCGCGCGACGATCGATTTCAGCTGGGCGATATCAGAGAACTCCTCGACCTACCTGATGTTCGGCACTGAAGAGATCGATGCAACACAACTCGGCAGTGAGCAGTCCGATGATGCCGACTGGCGCGCCGATCACGAGGATTCGTTCAATCACTTTGGCATCGGTGCTCGCTGGCGCCAACTAGCGGACAAATTTGATTTGCGCATTGACTACTCGCATGGCTCCGGTGATACGAAAATCGGCGTAAGCAGTGAGAGCTTTGGCGGTGAGAGCGATCTGCCGGACCTGGAGTCGACGCTGGACTCAGTCAGGCTGGAAGGCCTGTACCGCGTGTCAGAGCGGCTGGATGCAACAGTCAATTTGCGCTTTGAGCGTTTCTCGACGGAAGACTGGGCATTACAGGATGTCGCGCCGGATACGTTGCCGACCATTCTCACACTCGGGGCGTCGCCCTACGACTACGACGTGTGGGCACTTGGCATCGGCTTCCGCTATCGATTCGGCGATCGGGATGTCGCGCTAGTTAACTAGTCCTGCCATAGCCACGAAGGATCCTTTCAGTAGCCTTCTTAGTGAGCCTTATTTCCACCCATCGGTCGAATAATACTGCCTCAATTCTAGTCGGAGAAAATTCGCCGCGCAATTCGGAATTCTACGCATTGCGCCGGCCTTAATTGCGCCCACTATTAAGAAGTGCCGGGGGCATTTCCCCGGCGCGAATCGCAAAGGAGGTGAGCGAAATGCCTAACGTACGTAACATTTTGCCGAAGACAGGTCGCGAGACCCGAAGCGGTAGTGCAATGAGGCCGTTCACCCACAGCATGGAAGAGTTCTTTGAGAACCACATTCCTAGCCGCTGGATGGAAGGCTTCTTTGAACCTGCTGCCTGGAGCAAACCGTCGTTGAGAGAATTCGAACGCAATTTCGACGTCATGCCGAAAGTCGACATTCTTGACAAAAAAGACGCGCTCCTTGTCCGTGTAGAAATGCCCGGAATAAAGAAAGAAGACCTGGATATCACTATCGCAGGCGATCGACTGACATTCGAGGCCAAACGTGAGTTTGAAGAGGAAGAAAAAGATGATGATTTCTTCCGTCACGAGATGGCCTATGGTCGTATGTTCAGGGCGGTCCAACTGCCGATGGAGGTTATTGGCGATAAGGTGAAGGCCGAGCTGAAGGAAGGTATTCTTGAGCTCTATCTGCCGAAGGTCGAAGTAACCACACCTTACAAAGTTAAGGTCGCATAACATCCGGTAATACCAGCAAGATTGGGGGCGACACTCGTCGCCCCCTATTTTTATGTCCATGGACGGACGGTATGTCGCGGGCGCATGGATGCGCAGGAGCGACGAATGTCCATGGACGGACGGGCAGACAATTGCTCCTGCATTTTCTGCACTTCCGCCATCCATGGCGGTCGTATGTCGCGGGCGCATGGATGCGCAGGAGCGACGAATGTTCAAGAATGAACGAGCAGATGCTAAGCTTCCGGCTTGAAATTCGGCGGTAGTCGCGCATGCATTGTCCCTTTTGCAGTCATGAGGAAACCAAGGTCATCGATTCTCGACTGGCAGGCGAAGGCCGCCAGATTCGCCGTCGTCGTCAGTGTCTTGATTGCAATGAACGATTCACGACATTCGAGAGTGCAGAACTGGTCATGCCGCGGCTCGTGAAAACAGACAATTCACGACAGCCGTTCGACGAATCCAAACTCAGAAACAGCATGGTTCGGGCGCTGGAAAAGCGGCCGGTGCCATCAGATGCGTTTGAGAAAGCGGTTGGCCGGCTGGTACACAAGTTGCGCACGATGGGTGAGCGTGAAGTACCATCACGCATGATCGGTGAGCTGGTGATGGAGGAATTGCGCGGTCTGGATGAAGTTGCCTACGTTCGATTTGCTTCTGTGTACAGAAGTTTCCAGGACGTTACAGAATTTCAGGACGAAATCAAACGACTGCAGGATATTTCGAACGCGACTGCCAGCCGCGAACAGATGTCTTTGTTGCCGGAACTGCTGGGCAAGAAGAAATAAGAAGCTATGCAAAATTCAAATAGACAATCGTACAGGCGAAGACATGTTCAGCAAGATTGAAGACATTATCGCGGATATTGCAGCCGGCAGGATGGTCATCATGGTCGATGACGAGAGCCGGGAGAACGAGGGCGACCTGATGATCGCCGCCGAAAAAGTGCGAGCGGACGACATCAATTACATGGCGCGTTTCGCACGTGGCCTGATATGCCTCACGTTAACGCGGGAGCGATGCGCGCAGCTTCAGTTGCCGCTAATGGTTGAAAGCACAGATAAAAAGCATGCGACGAATTTTACGGTCTCGATTGAAGCCGCTGAGGGCATTGAGTCTGGCGTATCGGCGCATGACCGTGCGCAAACGATCCTGGCAGCAGTTCATGCCGATGCGCAGCCGGGACACCTGGTCAGACCGGGACACATATTTCCGATTATGGAGCAGGCGGGCGGCGTGCTGACGCGACCCGGCCATACAGAGGCCGGCTGTGACCTGGCCAGGCTCGCGGGCCTTGAGCCGGCCGTCGTGACTGTGGAAATAATGAATGTAGACGGCAGCATGGCAAGGCGACCGGATCTGCAAGAGTTCGCGCACGCGCACGGCTTTAACATTGGCACCATCGCCGATCTGATCGAGTATCGGCTGGCAAACGAAGCGAGTCTCGGCACCATGATCGGAAGTGGTACATGAGCAAGACAAAATCAGTCAGTAAGCGAGTCCGCTCGCGTGAGTTGACGGTGCAGGCGCTTTATCAGAAACAGATTACCGGTCACGATTTGCGTGAATTGCGCTCGCAATTCAAAGGAAGACCGGAATACAAAAAGGTCGATCAGGCGTATTTCGATCAAGCATTGGCCGCGATTTGTGAAAACACGGACGAAATAGAAAAAGGCATCGACGAATTCGCGGATCGCCCGATCGAACAACTCGACCCGGTAGAGAGAGCCATATTATTGCTCGGCTATTACGAGTTGCAGTCGGTGGTCGAAGTACCGTATCGAGTTGTCATAAACGAGGCGGTCAATCTCGCCAAACGTTTCGGTGCGGTAGATGGCCACAAATACATAAACGCACTGCTTGACCGCGCCAGCAAGAAATTGCGACCGGCCGAGCACGGCTGATTCAACGGTTGCCAGGTCGATGGATGAGTTCGATCTGATTCGACGCTATTTTGACCGCCCGGTACTTGATGACAGCGTCCGCCTCGGCGTTGGTGACGATGGTGCCGTGCTGGTGACCGACCCCGGTTGTGAGCTTGTGACGGTCATCGACACGCTGGTCGAAGGCGTGCATTACCCGGTGAATCTCCAGCCTGATGCAATCGGTTATCGTTCAGTCGCGGTCAATTTATCGGACGTGGCAGCAATGGGAGCGCGGCCGCGCTGGATGACGCTCGCCCTGACACTGGTTGATGCAAACGAAACCTGGTTGGACGGGTTTGCAGCGGGATTGTACGCCGCGGCGCAGGAATACGATGTTTCTCTGGTCGGCGGCGATACGACCCGCGGCTCGCAAGTGGTCATCTCGATTCAGATTACCGGCGACGTCAATGCGGGTATGTCCATCAGTCGATCGGGCGCGTCCCCTGGTGACCTGGTTTTTGTCAGCGGAACAATCGGTGACGCTGCAGCAGGTCTGGTATTGATCAAAGCTGGCGACGTATCGACACCTGAGCAACAATTTCTCGTGGATCGGTTTTGTCGACCAACAGCGAGAGTGTCACTGGGTCGATTGTTATCCGGTG
>Ga0316192_10004545_pt1 | contig 10078 bp, 8 predicted proteins | sample MerIslwburrow_MG_FD_204931 | JGI IMG/M metagenome (GOLD analysis project Ga0316192, IMG submission 204931) | Coastal sediment microbial communities from Maine, United States - Merrow Island worm burrow | ecosystem: Environmental > Aquatic > Marine > Coastal > Sediment | place: USA: Maine...
CTTTGGTTTGTATTTCTTCTACAAGCGATGGCGTGATCAGTCGCTACTAAATAAACCTTTCCCGGAAGACTGGCTCACTATTGTGGAGAGCCGATTACCCATCTATTCCGCACTCTCACAAGAGGAGCAGTCGCAGCTGCGGCAGCGGATCAAGTTTTTCATTGACCGTAAGGAGTTTTATGGCTGCGCAGGGCTGACGATAACGAACGAGATCCGCGTCACTATTGCAGCGGAGGCCTGTCTTCTGCTGCTTAACAAACAGCGGCCGATCTATCCAAAGCTGACTGCGATATTGGTCTATCCGACCGCTTTTCGGGTCGAGCGAGAGCAACATCAGGCCGATGGCACTATTGCATCTGGTTCACGGGGAATGCTGGGTGAATCCTGGGATAACGGCAGGGTCATTCTTTCCTGGGACGATGTGGAGAAGGGGGCAGGGGACTTTACCGACGGCCACAATGTCGTTTTGCATGAATTTGCTCACCAGTTGGATGCGGAATCCGGATCGACCAATGGTGCACCCCCTCTGCGACGCAATAGCTATGCAGCCTGGGCTCGAATATTCTCCGATAATTTTAAAGATCTTGATGCCAGAAGTATTAGCGGCCTCAAAACAGTGATGGATGAATATGGCACGACGAATCCCGCAGAGTTCTTTGCGGTGGCCACGGAAACGTTTTTCGAAAAGCCCCATCAGCTAAGTAAGCGACGTCCGGAATTGTACGAGGAGTTGAAAACCTACTATCAATTGGACCCCAGGGACTGGCACAGCTAAGGCGTGGGCACTAAATCCTCACCTGTCCCTGGCGAAACTGAAGCGATATTTTTGAGCTCGCTCTCTAGTTTGCAGGCATTCACAGGGTATTTGAGCTACACTTTTACTCGATGGTTACCGTAATATACGAGGGTAGGCGCTATCGAATGAAGCGGCTCATAACCCGGTGAAACTATGGAAAAACTCAGCTCGCAAGATGCGGGTTTCCTGAAACTCGAATCTCCCCACTGCCCCTTTCACGTGGCAGGACTAATGATACTCAAAATGCCCGCGGATGCTCCGCGCAACTATTTGCGCAGATTAAGCACGCTGTGTGGGCGCCTGCCGGAGCAGTGGCCGATTTTCGCCAAGAAGTTGGATAACCCGGAGGATCTTTCCAAGGCCCGGTGGATAGCCGCGGAAGACTACATTCCCGAGCGTCACATTTTTCACTACGCGCTGCCGCAGCCGGGCAAAATGGATGATCTGTTGCAATTGGTTACCAGGGCCCACGAGCGACCACTGGATCGCTCTAGACCGCTCTGGGAGTTTCACCTTATCGAGGGGTTGCCGCGCGATCGCTTTGCCATTTATTGTAAGGTTCATCACGCGCTGGTAGACGGCGTGGGTGCAATGAAAATGATCCAGAGCATGTTCAGCGACTCCGCGGAGACAAGAATAGATCTCTCAACGGGCGGCAGTGATATCGGGCATCACCACGAGCACCGTTCACTCTTCGATGGACTGGGCGATATTCGGCGCGGCATTCTCAAGCAGTACCGGGCCATTCCGGAACTTTCAAGTCTGTTCGCTCATATGGGGGCTGATGCGCTGCTTGGCAAAAGCGATGCCATGCGACTGCCATTTACCTCGCCTCGCACCCTATTCAACACGGAACTGGACTCCCGGCGCAGCATCGTACTTTGCGACCTGCCGCTTAATAAAGTCCGCAACATGGCACACCGCGTCAATGGATCCATTAATGATGTACTCCTGGCTGTCTGCGGTGGTGCCCTGCGCGAGTATTTGCTGGATCAGGACGCGCTTCCGCGCAGTTCGCTGGTGGCGGGTATGCCGGTGTCTCTCAAATCCAACGAGGATGAGGTCGGGAACAAATTGAGTTATATCATGACCCCGTTCTTCACCAATGAGCCCGATCCGCTGCGAAGACTGCAGCGCATTATCAAGGTCACCCGCTCGGCCAAGTCACAGCTTGGACGCATCTCTGCCACCGCATCGCAGGATTACTACGCACTTATCATGGCGCCGACTATCCTGCTGACGGTAACCGGCAACGCCACACGGGTCCGGCCGGCGACCAATGCCATTTTTTCCAACGTGCCTGGCTCCCCGGACAAGTTATTCCTCGAAGGCGCCGAGCTTGAAGCTCTGTATCCCCTGTCAATAGTGACCGATGGCATGGGCCTCAACATCACAGTCGTCAGTCACGTCAACAAGCTATGTTTTGCGATTTCCAGTTGCCCAACCGAGCAACCGGGCGTGGAGACGCTGGGCAAACGACTCAAACAACATTACCGCGAGCTTAGCGCGGCGGTTTATTCACAATCCAAATAGGGAGAAATACTATGGGAAACATCTATCTGGCATGCAAGGACGGGCAACAAATATCCGCCTACGAGGCCCGGCCGGATGGCGAGTGTCGGGGCGCCGTCGTAGTAGTACAGGAAGTATTCGGCGTAAATTCGCACATACGATCCGTTGCGGATGGATACGCGGAGAGGGGCTACTACGCAATCGCGCCGGCCATTTTCGACAGGATAGAGGCTGGGGTAGAACTGGGGTATCAGCCGGATGATCTGAATCGGGGCGTGGAACTGGCATTTGAAAAACTGGATATGTCCACGACGCTTGCTGATCTCCAGGCTGCTATCGATCATGCCCAGGAGTTTGGCAAGGTGGGCATGGTGGGTTACTGCTTCGGCGGCCTGCTTACGTGGTTGTCAGCCTGCCAACTGGAACACCTCTCCGCCGCCTCGGCCTATTATGGAGGCGGGATTCCCGACCAGCCTGATATGACACCTGGCTGCCCGGTAATCCTGCATTTTGGCGAACTGGACAGCTTTATTCCACTGGAGTCCGTACAGAGTTTCGCCCAGAAGCATACAGATCTTCCGGTGCACATATACCCGGCAGACCATGGATTCAATTGCGATCAGCGCGCCAGCTATGACGCGAAAGCAGCTCTACTGGCACTTTCGCGAACAATGGCGCTCTTCGAAGAGACGCTATCAGGGGCATAGGCATAGATCGCATAAGTGTAAAGGGCGTTGCCAGGTTAATTTCTTTTTGCTCGTAAAGTGGGAAATCAGAGCGGATAAATAATACAACTACTTTGACAATCAGCGTATGGAGTAGGACAGTTGCTTGAGGCTTGATGATCGATTTCAGCGGCCTGGATGAGTTAACTTTCCAGAACCATAAAAAAGCCCGGGTTGATAGTTCAGCCCGGGCTTTTATCATCTGACAACCTAGTTTTGAATGGACAGGTCCATCAGCGACTTGAGGCTACCCATCGCTTTTTGCCTTTCCAAAGTACCGTAACCAATATTGCTGGCACTTAATGAGCCACCTGGCTGGAACGGATAGTCTGCAATCGTGCCAAAGAACCTCTGCACAAAGCCCTGTGCGGGAACCATCAACCACATATTGTCAGCGTACCAACGCACATACATACCTGATTCGCGTGAGGCGCTTTCAAAGGGGTCTGCTCTCAGATTGGTGATTACAGGCCATGCGGGTGTTTCCCTGAACGCCTCATTGATCGCACCTCTTTCAGTTGCAAATGAGATTTTCCAGTCATCTACCCGTATCGCGTTAAGCATACCGCTGGACGCAAAGTACATGATCTCTCTTCGTGGTCCCTTTTCTTCCTTGCCTTCAAAATAGGGCTTGAAGTTATAGCCGTCGAGGTGCACACGAAATTTCTTGCCGTTGGCCTGATAGCCATTTTTTGATGCCAGCTTTTCTTTCACGTCAGGAACACCGGCGGCAGCCAGTAACGTTGGCATCCAGTCTTCCTGGCTCATGGTATCGTTAACAATAGTGCGGGGTTTGATCGTCCCGGGCCATTTGACCATTTGCGGCACTCTCATCCCACCTTCCCAGGTAGTACCCTTCTCACCATGGTATGGCGTGGTGCCGCCATCAGGCCAGGTAAACTTCTCCGCACCATTATCGGTTGAGAAGATGACTATCGTGTTGTCGTCCACGCCAAGATTTTCAAGTTCTTTGAGGAAGCTGCCCACCATGTCATCGAGTTCTACCATACCGTCAGGGTAGAGGCCGATTCCGGTAATGCCCCGGTATTTCTCCTGCAGGCGTGTCCACACGTGCATACGGGTGAAGTTCATCCATACAAAGAAAGGTTTATCTTCTTTAACTGCGGCGGCCATGAATTTTTTGGCAGCGCCACCGAACTCGGAATCCACGGTTTCCATGCGTTTTCTGGACAGGGGGCCCGTGTCTTCAATCTTGCCATCGGCATAGGAGTGAATTACACCACGCGGCCCGAATTTTTTGTGAAACGCCGGGTCTTTGGGGTAATAGTACGTTTCAGGTTCTTCTTCGGCGTTCAGGTGGTAGAGGTTGCCGAAAAACTCATCAAAACCGTGATTGGTGGGCAGGTGCTTATCCTGGTCTCCCAGGTGGTTTTTACCAAACTGTCCGGTTGCATAACCCTGCTCTTTCAATAAGTCACCGATAGTGGGTGCCCAGTCCGGAATGCCCTGATCGCTGCCCGGCATACCGATAGTCAACAAACCCGTGCGGAAGGGCTGTTGGCCCAGGATGAATGACGCGCGGCCCGCAGTACAGGACTGTTGCGCATACATGTCGGTAAACAAGGCGCCTTCATCCGCTATCGAGTCGATATTGGGCGTTTTATAACCCATACCACCTCGGTTATAGGCGCTGGTATTCCAGACCCCGATATCATCGCCCCACATGACAAGAATATTGGGCTTTTTTGCCGCCATGGCAGAAGTGCTTAGCGCCAATAGCGATATAGCCAATGAAAAAATGGCTAGTTTTACGTTGGTTAACATACGGTTCTCCTGAAAGTAGGATGATTCAATGAAAAAGCGGCTCGTCTGATTATTAGCGTGTTGCAAGCCAAAAAAAAACACCTCACGGACTTGCGGCAAAAGTGTGCTACTTTCCATGCCGGTCAATACTATAGATATATCAATGTGAGCACCATATCGCTCTGCCCTTTGTTTCCGTGTCATAGCCACGCGAGTTCGCCTCGTGGCACTGACAAGTGACTATGTTTCCTCGTCAAGCATTCAGGCAAGTTTCTCGTTCCAGTGGGTGCCGTTTTTCAGGTACTAATGTAATGAACCATCCCCACCAAATTAAATGCCCCTGGGAAACAATCCCGTCACAAGGCGGCGAGTCCAGAAAGGTCGTGACCGATAAGCTGCGAGGCTATGGTGTAGTGCATCGAGAGCTGATCCCTGAGGCAATCCACAGTACTCAACAGTATGAGAATAATCGGGCAGAGCAATGGGTGTGCCTGCGGAAATTATCCCGGGCATGGATTACCAGCTGATTTCGATCTCGATACTGGACTCATCACTTTCGATTTCGACTTCGAATTCTACCGTCACCTCGTCAGGAACTTTGACGTTGACCTTGACTCCCTTCTCCGTGAAATCCACCCCGTTGTGGCGGGCAAGTGAGTCGGCAAGCTTATGTAACAATTGAGCGGCTTCTTCTCGCCCCATTTTGCGCTTTTCAGAAAACTCCATCAGGTCCATGTCAGTTCCTCCGATTGTATGTCGGCTAAATTTACCGAAAAATTGCCTCGGGTAGCAGGGCGGGAATTGTAAACGGCTACGGCACCAGTCCGAGGCGAAACCGGCAGATCGCCCCAGATGGAAGCGGATTTTCTAAAATGCCAGTCCAGAGGCAATTATTTCCTGGCGGGGCGTTTTTTCCTGGCAGCCGCTTTTTTCGCAGCAGGCTTTTTCTTTGCTGGCGATTTTTTAGCGGCAGGCTTTTTCTTTGCCGGTGCTTTTTTAGCAGTGCGCTTCTTTCTAGCCGGCGCTTTTTTCTTGCTTGCCAATTTTTTCTCGAGTTGCTCGGTTTGCTTGGCAAGCGACAGAATCAACTTCCGGATTCCTTTGAGCGCGTCGGTGGCTTGCTTTTGAATACTTTTCTCTGCATCTACCAGTAGCTTGTTTGCGTCTTTTTGGATCTGTGAAACTTTGCGTTTATTCGCTGCCATGGCTAGGTCCCTTCTTGTAAAGAATCATTATTGGCTTTTTGATGCTGCCGGGGTGAGTATAGTACAAACAAGATGGGGTGTCGTGGTTATAGTATCGCCAGGTTAACCCATCGAAATTGTTAGAATCGGCGAATGAATACATACACATAGGTGCCACCCACGCGTTCTGGTGCGCCACTGATGCGCTAAAGCGTGGCTTGTTAATGACTGATTCACGGAGCACTATAGCAAGAGCTGGACGATGGTTTCATGAGGTAGTCAGGTGTTAGAAAAGCTGGTAATCAGCCTTGGCGGCAATGCTTTCGCCGGAGCCAATGAAGCGATGACCATGTCGGGCCAGTTCGCCTTTGCGGCGGCCACCCTGGAACCCCTTTCCAGATTCCTTGATAGCGATAGCCAGTTGCTTGTTACCCACGGAAACGGCCCCCAGGTGGGCTATATTCTCACCCGGGTTGAAGAGGCGCTCGGTAAGGCCTATTCCCTGCCACTTGAAGTTTGCGTGGCAGAATCGGAAGGGGAAATCGGTTATGTGCTGCAACAGACCCTGCATAACCTGACCCGCGGCCGCCACCCGGTAGCCACGCTTCTCACCCAGGTGCTGGTTGACGCAAACGATCCCGCTTTTCTCAACCCCACCAAGCCGGTGGGGCCCTGGTTTGAGCTGCAGCAGGCTGCGACCCTGGAAGCGGCGGGTATCGCACTTGTCTACGATAGTGATGGGCGTGGTCGGCGGGTTGTGCCCTCTCCACGACCCATATCTATCGTGGAGGTGCAGGTCATCCGCCAGATGCTCGAGCTGGGTGTCATTGTCATTGCCGCCGGTGGTGGCGGTATTCCTGTAGTGGAACGCAACGGCAGGCTGGAGGGCGTGGAGGCTGTAGTCGACAAGGACCTGGCCACCGCATTGTTGGCAGTTGCCATTGAAGCCGACCTACTGGTACTGGTGACAGGCGTGCCGGGGGTGTATACGAATTTCCTGAGCGATGATGCTTGCTTACTCGAGCATATTCATCCCGACGAACTGGAAGCGCTTGCCAGCGCAGGGCATTTTCCGCCGGGGAGTATGGGACCCAAGGTAGAGGCCGCTATTCACTATGTGCGCGCCACTGGCAAGCGCGCGGTTATTTGCCAGCCCGGAGATCTTGTCCAGGCGATTGCGGGGAAGTTGGGAACTATTATAGATGCCGAGGTCAAGTAGGGACATGTTCAATTGCATTATCATGGGCGCGGCCGGGCGCGACTTTCACGACTTCAGGACCTTCTTTGTCGATCACCCCGAGTTTCATGTTTGCGCTTTTACCGCAACCCAAATTCCCTTTATCGCCGAGCGCAGTTTTCCCCAGGCGCTGGCGGGGGAAGGCTACGATGCGGACATTCCCATCTATGATGAACAGGAGTTACCCGGCCTGATCGATGCCCTGGATATCGATTTTGTTTTCTTCGCCTACAGCGACCTGCCCCATAGTGAAGTGATGCACAGGGCGTCAATGGTGCAGGCCGCCGGTGCCAGCTTTGTTTTACTGGGCCCAAAGCTGACCATGCTCAAATCCTGCAAGAAGGTGGTGTCAATTACCGCCACCCGTACCGGTGCGGGAAAGAGCCCGTTGACCCAGTGGCTGGCGCTGGGCCTGAGAGATGCGGGTATCCGGGTGGCGACATTGCGACACCCCATGCCCTACGGCAACCTGGGCCAACAGGCGGTACAGCGCTTTGCCACGTTTGCCGACCTGGACAGAAACAACTGTACGATCGAAGAGCGGGAAGAATACGAGCCCTATGTGCGCCAGGGCCTGGTTATCTTTGCCGGGGTGGATTACCAGGCCATTCTGAGGGCGGCGGAAGAAGAGGCGGACATCATATTATGGGATGGCGGCAACAACGATTTCTCTTTTGTTGAACCGGATCTCAGCATCGTTGTCAGCGACGCTTTGCGGGCGGGGCACGGGCTTGATTACTATCCGGGTGAAACTAATTTCAGGGCGGCAGACATTCTGGTGATCAACAAGGTCGCCACTGCCAGTTCCGCCGATATCGAGACAATCATCGCATTGAAAAGCAGGCTTAATCCCGGCGCTGAACTGGTGCACTCAGATCTTGAGGTCAGCGTGGAGGAAGCGCATAAGATTCGCGGCAAGCGGGTGCTGATCGTCGAGGATGGCCCCACTGTTACCCACGGCGGTATGGCCTATGGTGCCGGTTGGGTGGCGGCGGGAAAATATGGGGCCGGTGAAATCCTCGATCCCGAACCTTTTTCCGTGGGCAGTATCCGTGAGACCTTTGCCGCCAACCCGCATTTGCGACAGGTGCTTCCCGCTATGGGCTATTCAGAAGAGCAGCGTGCGGAATTGAAAGCCACCATTGAAGTCAGCGGCGCCGACGTGGTGATCAATGCCAGCCCTGCCAACATCACCGAATTGCTTGAGCTGTCGCTGCCAGTTGTGCAGGTTCGGTATGCCTTTGTGCCGCGCAAAGGGGTGGATATATTCAGCAGGGTTGCTGCTCTGCTGACAGCCTAGGTAACCTCGTCCCCGGTAGCGATCAGTCCTTGCCGTCGGAGTTGGCCAGGCGCATAAGTTTGAGTGTGCCTACTGGAGCGAGGCGCTTGATGACATGCAGTATTCGCGAATCGACACACAGCACCTGTTTGAACCGCTTTCGCTTGATAGCATTGCAGATAACCCGGGCAGCGTGCTCCGGCGGTGTAGCGTACTTGAAAGTCTTGAGCATCTTGGATCGGCGGCCCTGTTCCATTCGCGCCGCCTCGAGAATGTTGGTAGCCACAGCACCCGGGTGAACACAGGTAATACCGACATTGGTATTGGCCAGTTCAACATACAGGCTCTCGCTGAGGCCCGCTACCGCGAACTTTGTTGCTGAATAGGAGCACTGCCACTTCATACCGGTAAAGCCCGCAGAACTGGATATGTTAACGATGTGAGCCTCATCCGCCGTCAGCAGGTGGGGCAGGAAGAACTTGCATCCGTACATGACACCCCAGTAGTTGATCCCGGTGATCCACTCCAGGTCTTCAATCGTCTGTTCACGAAAACTCAGGTTTACCGATACTCCGGCATTGTTCACCAGAATATGGACGGCGCCATGCTCGTCGATAACCGCCTGGGGCAAAGCTTCCATCTGCTGGCGATTGGATACATCCAAACGGTGGACACTGCAGCTGCGGCCAAGTGACTCTACCTTCTGCCTCACCGCGGCCAGGCCGGCCTCATCGATATCCACCGCCGCGATATTGGCGCCCCTGCGGGCAAGTTCCATACACACTGCCAAGCCAATACCATTTCCGGCGCCTGTGACCACGGCCACGCGTTCACTAAAGTTCTTCATTTTCGCCCCAAACATGCCCCGATGTCGTACGGCCCGATTGTGGGGCCTTTATAGTGTGTAAAGTCATGTGGTGTCGGCCCCAGTGTGTCTGCGAATATCAACCATCGCGCTTCGCACGCAGGCCTCACCCTCCCTGATCGCGTCGGCGGCGCGCTGAAATTCAAATATTCCGATGTCACCCACTTTTGGCTCAATTAATACGTCGGCAGGATCTGTCTCAAGTCGACTTTGGGTAATCTGATTCTGGAAAATGCTAATTGTATTCGAGATCGTCGAGAAAAATCCTGGCGTCTTGTCATGACGCCTGCTGAGTATGCCAGAATTCAGATTCGCACCGATGACAATATCTGCCCCGAGGGTGCGACATGCTGTAACGGGTAACGGGTTAACCAGCCCACCATCGACCAACCATCGTTGGTCATTGCGTTCCGCTGGAAACAAACCCGGCATTGCCATTGACGCTCTGACAGCATCTGCCACTCCCCCCTCGCGCAACAACACCTCGCGTCCGCATTCGAGGTCAGTACACACTGCTGCGTAAGGCTTGTCCAGCTGCTCAATAAGCAGGTCGGGGGCTGCTACGAAGTTATGTAAAAACCAGTTAAATCTTTCAATATCGACGAATGCCGAATTCGCCAGCCTGAAACTGAAAAACCGCAGCACATCGCTGCGGCTCGAGCCGAGCACCCAGTTTTCCAGTTTATTGAGATTACCGGCCAGGTATGAGCCACCAA
>Ga0316192_10004546_pt1 | contig 10078 bp, 5 predicted proteins | sample MerIslwburrow_MG_FD_204931 | JGI IMG/M metagenome (GOLD analysis project Ga0316192, IMG submission 204931) | Coastal sediment microbial communities from Maine, United States - Merrow Island worm burrow | ecosystem: Environmental > Aquatic > Marine > Coastal > Sediment | place: USA: Maine...
AGAAAAATATTTCGGGAATTGGGAAAGGGGAAGCTATGCTCCGGAAATTCCTGTTGAGCCAGAACAAACGGCTACTCGTTTTGCTCATGTTCAAAATGCAAATTTCCCACCACAACTTTCACTGAACTATAAATCACCTGCATTTGATGCAACAACCAAGGACGTTGCTGCATTGGAAGTGATCACCCAGATTTTGTTTAGTCAGAAATCAGAACTATATAAAAAACTGGTAATTGATGAGAGGAAATGTAGATCATTGGGAGGCGGAATATTCTTCACCAGAGATCCTTACCTCATGACCGTTCGTGCCTCTTTGATTAGTGCTGATGACTTGCAGTTTGTAAAGGATGAAATTACTGCAGCAATTCAAAACCTCATAGAAAATGGAGTGGATCAGAAAATTATAGATGAGACTAAATCTAACCTCAAATATTCCTTTGCTACTAATCTTGACAGTTCTACCTCCATTGCTGAAGCTTTGTCATATGCGATCTGGGTATCTGGAGATCCAGAAGCTTTCAATACATTTTATCAGCAAATTGATAACCTCACTCTTGAGGATCTTCAGGAAAATGCTAAAAAATATTTCATTCCAGAACATTTAACTATTTCAACCATTTCACCAGCAGAAGAAGGAGGTGTATTATGAAAAAACAAATTATAAGATTAAGCATATTACTTATCTTATTTAGTTCTTATTCCTCCTATTCACAGGAATTAGTAGAGCTAAAGAAAAATAAGTCCAATAAAATAGTATTGAAATACATGTTCAATACTGGTTCAATGATGGATCCTGCCGGAAAGGAAGGATTGACGATGCTTACTGCAAGTCTCATTTCTGATGGTGGATCAGCACAATACTCCAAAAGTGAAATTGATGACCTTCTGTATCCTATGGCTGCTTCCTATTATTCATCAGTTGATAAAGAAGTAACGGTTTTCACCTTCGAAGTACATAGAGATTTTACGGATGAGTTCTATCGTATTATAAAGGGGCTGCTATTTAATCCAGCTTTTGATGAAAAAGATTTCAGCCGTATAAAATCAAACACTCAAAATTATGTGGATCAGATCATCAAAGCTTCGTCTGATGAAGAATATAGTAAGATGGCTCTTGAAGATTTTCTGTTCAGAGGAACAACTTATCAACACATGATTCCTGGTACTTCCAGTGGTGTTTCCAACCTGACAATTGATGATGTAAAGCAACAATATATTGATTATTTCACCAAGGATAACCTGATAATAGGAATTGCTGGTGATTATAACGATTCATTTAAAAATCAGGTTCTGGAAGATGCCCGACAACTTCCTCCGCTGGTTAAAACATTACCAAAAGCGCCACAGGTTCCTATGCCCGAAGGGATCCAGGTTGAAATAATCGAAAAGGAAAATGCTCTGGGATCAGCGATTTTTGCTGGCTTCCCAATTAGCCTTACAAGATCAGACGATGATTTTGCTGCTTTGATGATTGCCAATTCATGGTTGGGAGAGCATCGCAAATCCTATGGTCAGTTATACAACAAAATAAGAGAAACCCGGTCGATGAATTATGGCGATTATACCTATATTGAATGGTATGAAAGAGGAGGCAGGGTTCAACTACCTTTAGCCCATGTTCCAAGGCATTCAAACTATTTTTCACTTTGGATTCGGCCTGTTCAAATCGCTGACCAATTGAAAATGCAATATGAAGAACTGAACCAGGTTGAAGTTGGGCATGCACACTTTGCACTACGAATGGCCATTAGAGAAATTGACATGTTGGTGAATAATGGTTTAAGCCAGGAAGATTTTGAGCTTACAAAACAATTCCTTCGCAGTTATATCAAATTATTTATTCAAACGACTTCAAAAGAACTTGGATTCTTAATGGATTCCAGGTTTTATGGACGGAAAGATTATATCACTGAGTTAGATCAACTATTGGAGAAGGTAAGCCTTGAGCAGGTGAACGAAGCTGTTAAAAAACATTTGCAGGTTGATAATATGTATATAACTATTGTAACAGATGATAGTGAATCACTTCCTTTATCTAGAAACCTCTTAGGCAACAAAACTTCACCGATGAGTTATTCGAATTTAGTCCTGGAAGGTCTCCCCGAAGAGGTTAAATCTGAAGATGAAGAGGTTGCAAACTATAAACTGAATGTAAAATCTGTTGACATAATTAAAAGCGAAGATACTTTTAAATAAAACTTTTAAACTTCATTTATTTAGGTTGTCCCTTATTTCAAACTACAAAATATCTTTAGAATTTGTACTTGAATTAAGAGGCAACCTATTTTTTATTCTTGAATCAGAAATCCATATATTTTATGAATATCTTTGTATTATTCAGCAAAGTAAAAAGTAAGTAGCATTAATGAATCAAAAAAATTTAGCTATGAAAAACATCTGGATAATCTCAATATTTATTTTTCCTTTTCTCCTATCATGTAGTGACGAAGCTGAGGAGCCGGATCTTATTGCACCAACAATTGAAATGAGTCAACCTCAAATATTTGGCAGCTATAGTGAATTCATTCCATTTAATTCTCTTTTTACAGATAATGAGGCCTTAGCAACTTATAGCATAGATATCCATGGAGATTTTGATGATCATGATCATGGCAGAGTAGCTATCGATCCCCGGCTGAACATATTCTCTTTTAAAGAGAATTATTCACTACCGCCAATTACCAGTTTCCAGGTCAATGACACCATCCCTCTTCCTGATAGTCTATTGGCTGGCCCCTATCATTTTATTGTGCAATCTATTGATCGCGCAGGCAATGCAACAGATTTTCAAAATGGGACCAATGTGGAAATTCTAATACAAATTGCAAATTCATCTATGGCCATAATTGACATTACAAATATTGTAGATGATGAATTGGTTATTGCAGTTAATCAACCTTTTCTTGTAAAAGGTAAAATTACTGATACTACTGAAGGAAAATTAGCTGGTTATCAGGAAGTAAATATAGATTTGTCAACACCAAGTGAAGGATTTGACGATGGTCATGGAAAACTTTCGGATTTTAATGAATCCCTCTATCAGGAGACATATGAGCGAAATGACCTTGATCCATATACCAACCCAGATGGTTCACTTAGTATAGAATCAATGGTGAACTACACTTTATCAAGTGAGGAGGCAGGCCAATTGCAGTCTCAAGGAATTGATCACTTGATATTTACCCTTATTGTAGAAGATTTTCAAGGTAATATCACCTTCTCTATATTAGATGTTCATATTATATAACAGTAGTGGTTAATAGTAGATTAATTTCTAAGATAATTGATCATACATATTTGTATCACTAAATTTAAAATCAACCTACTTACCCTTTTTTTCAAATACGATAAATTGTAAAATTAATCTGTTAGTGTAATTAATACTTTATCTAAATTACCAGAGAATTCATAAGGACTACCTTCATAAGCTTTATCAACTTGAGTACCATAGTCAGCACCTACATCAAATGTTTCAGCCAATGAATAAGTAGATATATGCATCATTTCAAAGTATTCTTCATCAACTTTCTCTCCATTCACCAGTAATTCCCCTGTGCCTGACCATGGTTTGAGTGTGCCGTCAATTTTAGACCTATCTAAAATGAAATTAAACTTGAGATCCGTTTTACCTAGCGGAAGCTTAGGTGACGTAAGATGATAATGAATTCCATCCAGAAAATTATAATCAAAGTGAAGCTTCCCTCCCATAATATACATACTATAACCTCCAGTCATGCCTCCACAAGCTACAATTACACCTTCCTCAGTACCATCCAGTTCAATTGCTGTTTCGATCATATGGGATCGTCCCTTTACTGGAGCAGAAGCTTTCTCCGCTATACGGCTAGCACCTGGAGCATAATAGATGAAATCTTTTTTATCACCAAAAATTACATAATTTACCTTATTCAACCTGGCAAGCATGTCATCATACATAGGATAAACTTGATTAGCCCATGCTTCTTCCTCAAAAATAGCTTTTAGTTCTTCAAGTTTTTCCGGGTACTTATCGGCAAGATTTGTACTTTCAGAAAAATCTTCTGCAACATGATACAGCTCCCATACATCTTCATCAAAGGGCTGTACTACATTTACATCCCATGGCATTCTATTGGCATGAAGGGTTACAGCCTTCCACCCATCTACCCAAATAGCACGGTTACCAAACATTTCATAATATTGTCGTTTTTTTAGGTTTGGAGCATCAGCCGCATCAAATGAGTAGTTCATTGCCACACCGGTGAATGGTTGTTGAGAAATGCCGTGATATTCTTCAGGGAATTCAGTACCTGTTGCCTCCATGATAGTAGGAGCAATATCACTGATATGATGATATTGATTTCTAATTTCACCTTTAGATTTAATTCCATTTGGCCAATGTACCACCAAAGCATCCTGCTGCCCTCCCCTATGTTCAGACTGTTTGAAATATGGGAACGGGGTGTTACCAGCCATGGCCCATCCAGCATGATAATGAGGATAACTGTCCCATTGTCCCCAGTTATCATAATATCGCATATTAGCTTCAAACGGCGTTTGCATCCCATTCAGCACATAGGTTTCGTTAAATGTTCCGGATAATCCCCCTTCACCGGAAGCACCATTATCTGCTGTCACAAATATCAAAGTATTATCAAGTTCACCTATCCGTTTAAGTGTTTCAACTACACGCCCAATTTGGTAGTCAACATGTTCCATCTGTGCGGCAAAAACTTCCATCTGCTTGGCATACATCTTCTTCTCATCTTCATTGAGCGAATCCCAGGCAGGTATCTCATCGATTCGTGCAGATAGTATAGTATTATCCGGTGCAATTCCAAGTTTCTTTTGATTGGTAAGAATCTGCTCACGGGCCTTATCCCAACCCATATCAAATTTACCTTTGTATTTTTTTATGTATTCATCTGGAGCATGATGAGGTGAATGCATGGATCCCGAGGCCCACAGCATCATAAATGGGAGATCTTTGTCCAATGACTTATGACCAGTGATCCACCTGATAGCCCTATCAGCGAGATCCTTATCAAGATGTTCTGTTTTTCGATAAGGCTCCGGATGATGATCATCCCACATTACAGGAATAAACTGGTGCACATCAGCGGCCATAAAAGTATATGCGTGGGAAAATCCTTCATCACTCGGCCATCTATCGAAGGGCCCAATTTGTGATACTTCATACAAGGGTGTATGATCCCATTTCCCTAATGCATAATTGACATATCCTTCGGCTTCTAAATAATTAGCAACTGATTTTGCGGTTGATGGTACAATGGCATTATATCCCGGGAAGCCCATGGCAGTGAGCGCATGACTTCCTAAGCCAATCATATGAGGATTGCGTCCAGCCATTAATGTTGCCCTGGAAGGTGAACACAAAGCTGTCGTATGGAAATTATTATATCTGAGACCATTCGATCCCAAGTTGTCAATATTGGGTGTTTCAATTAATCCACCGAAAGAGCCAACCTGAGCAAAACCAACATCATCTAGTAAAAAAATAATTACATTAGGTGCATCCTTGGGTGGCCTCTTTTTCTCGGGCCAGGCTTCAATTGATTCTTCATAGGTTTTGGCTATTTTTCCCTTGAATTCGTAAGGATCTTTTTTACTTGTTTTTTGATCTTCTTGTGGAATATTACATCCATAAAGCAACATGGCAATCATGCCAAATTGGAGTAGATTCAATGCTTTTTTCATTTTATAAGAGGTAAATTAAAGTGCTATTCAAACTTTTTATAAGTTGAATAAAAACAAAGATATCCTAAAGAATAACTATTGCTTACTTAATTTGATGTTAAGTTTTCTATTTGGTTTGTACAAATTGACTAAATACGTTCTTTTTTCGTTATTGATTATATTCGTTTTAATTAGTCAACCAAATAGCTGAAATAACTTTGACCAAATCCATAAATCATATAACACTGGATCATAAGTCTTTCGAAAAGATATTCAAGGAATATTTTATTTTACTATGTGCTTTTGCAAATAAATATATACATGATACTGATGAAGCAAAAGATATTGTTCACCAGGTTTACATGAATTTATGGGAAAAGAGAAACGAAATCAAAATGAGTGGATCTATCAGGTCCTATTTGTATACTTCTGTGCATAATAGGTGCCTCAACTATATTCGTGATCATAAGAAATTTATTTATGATGACTATCCTGATTCTAAAGAAAATCTTAATCCATTCATAGAAAATTCTGATTATCTGGAAGTAGAGGAACTGAGAACACACATTTATAAAGCATTATACGAACTTCCTGAAGGATGTCGAAAAATCTTCACATTAAGTCGATATGATGGGAAGAAGTATAAGGAAATAGCACAGGAACTTGGCATCAGTATTAAAACTGTTGAAACACAAATGTCAAAAGCTTTAAAGCATATGAAGTCCAAATTGATAAAATATATTACTTATATCAGTTTATTAATTGGATTACTCATAAATTTTATAAAATGAAGTAGGGGTAAATAAGAAATCATGTGTATTATTATTGATCAAAAATGGAAAAGAATACACCACATATAGTACCATATGAATTAATCTTCAAATCGCTTTCCGATGATATCAATCCTGGAGAAAAGAAAGATTTAGAATTATGGTTAAGTAAAGATCAAATTAACAAAGGGATATATTCTGATTTTGAAAAAACATGGAACGCCATGGGTCATGTATCTGATGTGGCAGAGATTAATATTGAAGAAGAGTGGAAGATCCAACAGAAACATATTTCTCCAACGGAATATTCTTCCTTTCCAATTGAAAGAAATCAGAAAGCACATTCAAGGTGGAGTTTTCTGAAGATAGCTGCCATTATTACATTTATTGTTTTATCATCTGTTACTATCTATTTTATCCTGCCAAATTTCACCCAAGAAAAAATAGCTGCAACTGATGAGATCAGAACGGTTGTTCTTGCGGATGGATCCAGGGTGACTTTGAATGCCAATTCAAGAATAAAGTACCCTTCCCGGTTTAAAAAAGATTCCAGGAATATCTCCCTTGAAGGGGAAGCCTTTTTTGAGGTGGAGCCCATCCCGGACGCCCCCTTTATAATTCAGACTAGTGACGCTTTAATTGAAGTCCTGGGAACATCATTTAACGTAATAGAGAAAAGTCAGAATAATGAAACCGAAGTTACTGTAGTGGAGGGAATTGTGGCATTAGCTGGCAAAAAAAATCCGGATAATAAGATAATTCTTGAAAAAGGAAATAAGGGATTGTTTAATTCCAATAATAACTACCTGGTTAAACAGGAAAATATGAATAAGAATTTTATAGCCTGGAAAACCAGACAAATAACTTTTGACAATGATAATCTTGTACATGTTATATCCGTGTTAGAAAATGTATATCATAGAAAAATAATAATAAAAGATAATTCGTTAAAAAATTGTCGTCTTACCGCTTCCTTTGAAAACCAATCAATTGAATCCGTTTTTAAAGTGATTATAACAACATTAAATATTAATGTAAAGGAAGAAAATACCACCTTTTTAATCTCAGGGGATGGTTGTTGATAGTTAAGTGTCAGGTTTATGGGTACTCATTACTGTGTAAAATCCTTAATTATCATTATTTTGATATTTTTATCCGTGAGGGTCTATTCTCAGGATGATATTTCAGCAATTACAGTTTCTTTATCATTTGAAAACATCCCGCTGGAGGAAATATTAGAAAAGATCAGTGAATCAGGTAATATTAACTTCTCCTACAACCCAAAAAAAATTCCTCTCGAATCACAAATTAGCATTCATGTAGAAAATGAATCAATTAAAGTTGTTCTTGAAAAAATTTGCGATCAGGCTCACCTTTCATTTGAATTTGTTGAACAACAAATAATTCTAAAAAATAAACCAAAGAAAAAATTAAACTACACACTCAGTGGATATGTAAAGGACATACAGTCCGGTGAATTATTAATAGGAGCAGTAATCTTCCTTCCTCATCTTAATACCGGTACTATTACAAACGCCTACGGTTTTTATTCTCTTACTGTCCCGGCGGGCATATATGATGTAGAAGTCTCCTATATAGGATATAATCAATCAATTTTCCAGGTTGAATTAATTGAAAATAAAACCATCGATGTGGATATAAAAAACTCAGGTAAATTACTTGAAGAAATCATAGTTAGCTCTGTTGATCGAACCAAAATATTTGATGTTACACCTCTGAGTGCCATTGATTTAAATCCAACAATATTAAAAGAAATGCCTTCATTAATGGGAGAAGGTGATGTAATAAAAACCATTCAGGCAATACCGGGGATCAAACTCCATGGAGATGGATCTACCTGGTTTTTTGTTCGGGGAGGAGGTAGTGATCAGAATATGATCCTTTTAGATGATGCTCCTATTTACAATCCTTCTCATATGCTTGGATTGTTTTCTACTTTTGTACCAGATGTCGTTAAAAATATTACTATTTATAAAGGTGATATGCCAGCCAGCTATGGTGGCAGGTTGTCTTCATTGGTAGATATTAGAACAAATGATGGCAATTTGAATTCTTTTGGATTTAATGGGAGCATTGGCTTGATATCATCAAAATTAGCCCTTGAAACACCAATAAAAAAAGGCAAAAGCTCATTGTTCTTATCCGGGAGGACATCCCATATAAAATGGTTCTTTGAAAGGACGAATCCGGATGTGGAGGATTTCTATTTCTATGATCTGAATGCTAAACTCAATGTTAAACTAAATAAAAAGAACAGGTTGTTTCTATCCTTCTATAGTGGCGCTGATTCATATAGCAATATTGCCGGTCAAAATACTTCTAGTGGTATCCGGTGGCGTAATAATGCTTTAACCTTCCGGTGGAACCATGTATTTAATAATAAAGTTTTCTCCAATACTACCATCTCAACAAGTAGTTATGACTACAGGATGTATACTTCAATTCAGCAGAACAATTATTGGAATGCGCAAATAGCAAATCTATCGCTAAAGTTTGATCTTTCATGGTTTCTTAATTCCCAGAATACCATTTATACAGGAATTAATTTCAGTGGGCATAATATGGATCCTGGAAATTATTATCTGGATGGTAAATTAGGAGCACAACCTTATGTCTCTAAAAAACATGCAAGGGAGTTGGCTTTATACGCTGAAAATGAGCAAAAAATAAATCATAGATTTTCCTTACGGTATGGTTTTAGGCTGAGCATTTGGGATAATACCGGTGAATCATTTGAATTTGTATATAATGAGGATTTTCAACCTATTGATACACTGTATTATGATCCAGGTCAATCCTATCACCAATATTTTAACCTGGAACCCAGATTGAGTTTCAATTATATTGCTACAAAAAATACATCTCTTAAGTTAAGTTACAGTCGAACCACGCAATATCTACATTTGATATCCAATTCAATCAGTCCATTTACAACCTTGGAAGTATGGCTGCCAAGTGGGCCAAATATTCCTGACCAGACAGCTAACCAGGTTATTTTGAGCTGGTTTCAATCCTTTGCAAAACCCGGATTAGACTTAAGTATCGAAGCCTATTATAAAGCTATGAACAATCAGATTGATTACATCGATCATGCAAATATGTTGCTGAATCCTATAGTTGAATCACAACTTAGGTATGGAAAGGCAAAAGCGTATGGCATAGAATTTCTTATTAAAAAGAATGAAGGAAAACTAACCGGGTGGTTGGGTTATACCTTGTCTAAAGTAAACCGAATAACTAAAGGAATTAACCAGGACAGGACCTATCCTGCTTTTAATGATCGACCACATGAACTGACGAGCTTCCTTTCATTTGACTTTTCGAAACGATTCAATGCATCTCTCAATTGGTATTATGCTACAGGCGCGGCTTTTACAACCCCAAATAGTTTTTATTATTATAATGACATGTCTTTACCAATATATTCTGAAAAAAACAACAGTCGACTTCCGGATTACCATAGGATGGATCTTTCCTTTATATACAGGTTGAACAGGAAATTACGAAAGTATCAACATCAATTGGGATTATCCATATTTAATGTCTACGGCAGGAAAAATCCAATTTTTATCAATTTTAATAAAATTGAATCTGAAAACAATTCTTTCGTA
>Ga0316192_10004547_pt1 | contig 10076 bp, 13 predicted proteins | sample MerIslwburrow_MG_FD_204931 | JGI IMG/M metagenome (GOLD analysis project Ga0316192, IMG submission 204931) | Coastal sediment microbial communities from Maine, United States - Merrow Island worm burrow | ecosystem: Environmental > Aquatic > Marine > Coastal > Sediment | place: USA: Maine...
GGCGCCGACGGAAAGGGTGCCCTGAAATTATGGCCGCTGTTTGGGGCCGTCAATCAAACCCTGGCTGCCTTGGCGCTGATTATTATCACCCTCTATCTGAAGGCCCGCGGCGGTTTGAAATGGATGGTTGCCGGACTGCCGGCGATCTTCATGTCGGTGATGACCATTTGGGCCGTCATTCTGAATCAGGTTAAATTCGGTGCCGCCCATAACCCGCTCTTGCAGGTAATTAATATTGTTATTCTCTTCATCGCGGTCTGGATCGTTGTAGAAGGTGTTGTTAAATTTTTTACCATGGGTGGTGACATGCCGCCGGAACCTGCACCGTTGGCGCCGTAACACTTAAAGTTGGAGTAGTGGAGAGATGGCGTGATGAGGATGTCGGAAGCGTGAAATCAGAGGAATGGATTCTCTTTAAAAATAATATCAGACAGGATTTACAGGATCATCTGGATAGAAGGGCCTTCGGCCTAAAAGCATCTCGCCGCAGGCGACAAAAAACCCATTAATCCTGTAAATCCTGTCAAAAAAAAGAAATTAAAGATCGAATCCAATCGATACACAGTGTCCTTGTGGGGAAAAATATTACGGCTAATATGTTACTGTAATTATGAATAGGAGCACTAAGGGATCAAAAAAATGTCCAAGGAATTAAAAAAAACCTATTTAATCTTATTGTTGCCTTCCATTTTAGGTTTTACATTGGCGGGCGGGGCGAAAGCCTATGGTTTTATCGACATTGGTTCGGATAATTTCATCCAAATTGCCGGGCCGTTTATTTTTATCTTATGCATCGCTTTAGCGGTTGCTTTTCCAATTTTTTATCGGGCCTTATTCGCTCACAAAAACCGGGATGTCATAAGTGTTTCCGACGAGAAATTACTCAAATTTGAACGAACCCTGATTAATGTCGTCATGATCACCCCATATTTGGCCCTATTGGCATATTTTTTTGAACTGTCCCGGTTTTATACTACAAGTGCCATCTTGATAGGGCTATATGCGGTGTATTATTTTTACCCCTCAAAAACACGGATTGCCTTTGAAAGAAGAATATTCAGGGTAAAGTAAGTTTTGTACCAGAGAAATTCGTAAATGGTGCCAATAGTAAAAACCGTTAAAGATAAAATCGTATCGGCTTTTCAAGTAGCGGATGAAGTCATGCGCAGCAAGGCCGTTGAGACGATTGAATATGAAGTCGGCGAGCTGGATAATATCTTTGCCATACTGGTATTGGGCGCCTTCATTGGAATACCCTCCCCGCCCATTCATATCACGATGGCGCTACTACCTGAAATGGAGAACGAATTAGAAATCATGCTCGAAAAGGTATCAACCGCCCATGATCCACTGGGGGACCTTTTCTCGGTCCTGGATATCGACTAAAAATGAAACCACAGCTTCAATTTTTTATCGGTAAAGGCGGTGTCGGAAAATCAACCACATCAGCCATAACCTCAGTTCATCTTTCCCGAAATTTCCATAATATCTTGCTGGTATCCATGGATCCGGCTCATAATCAGAGAGATATTTTTCAGCAGGATTTTGGCGAAAAACCTCAGCGGGTTGCAAATCACCTGGTGGTTAAAGAAGTCGATGTCGACTATTGGATAGAGAAATATCTGAAAGAAACTGAAAAGGCGATTAAACGGACCTATAGCTACGAGAGTGCGTTTAATCTGCAAAATTATTTTAATGTCTTACAGTTTTCCCCCGGCTTGGAAGAATATGCCTTGCTCTTGGCTTTTGAGAATATCATCCACACTTTTGACGATAAGGATATTATTATTTTTGACATGGCGCCCACTGCTCTCACATTAAGGTTCTTTTCATTGCCGTTTATCACCCTGATCTGGTTGGAAGAGCTGTTAAAGCTTAGAGAGAAGATTTACGCCAAAAAAGAAATAATCTCCGAAATTAAGATCGGCCGTAAAACAATCCAGCAAGACAAAATTAAGGCTAAATTAGAGATCTTGATTCAGCAGTATGAACATTTGGGTGACCATTTCAAGTCCGATGCAGCCAAGATTAACCTAGTCATGAATAATGATAAATTATCGTTTTCGGAGGCTTTCCGCATAAAAAAGAAATTAAATGATATCGGAATCCATATTGAATCAGTTCTCGTTAATAAATCAAACTCTAAAGCGGTTCCGGATGAAGTCAGAGATGAATTTAACAATCAAAAAATAGCCCTGTTTCCTTTATCATCAGAAAGTTTATTGGGTTACAAAGCCATAAACGAATACATTGATGAGAATAATGAGACATTATTTTTCTGAATTTTGGGTGATAACCTAATGGCTCGAAAGCTTATTTACAATGAATTAGAGCAAATGGTGAATGAGATAGAGAAGGATCTTCTTGAGTACAAGAGGGCCAATGAGAATGCATTAAAAGCCATAGAAGAATTGGCGCTTATATTCAATGCGGTCCCTGGTCATATAGCAGTAATTGACAGTCAATATAGAATTATGCGGATCAACAAGTCGCTGGCTGACAAGTTGGGATGTCCACAGGAAAGGTTAGTGGGTGAACTTTGCTATAAATATATCTGTAAGGCTGATCGCCCTCCCTCTTCATGTCTGCATGCCAAAATGTTGAATGATGGTAAAGAACACTTAGTGGAAACGTATAATAAAAAGTTCGGGACGAACCTGCTCGTCACGAGCTCTCCTATCTATGATGATGAAGGAAGGCTATTCGGCGGCGTGCAAGCTGCCCGCGATATTACAACACGCAAAGAAACCGAGGAAGCATCACGAGAATCCGAAGCAAAAAGGGAGAAAAAATCCGATTTACTTTGTTAAAGGGGGGCATCATGGACAAACGAATGAATAGATTCAAACTGTGCGATTTACGTTTTTATCCTTATTTAAAAAGGGTGATTGAGCGGTTGCCGAAAGATGTACGGGAGGATGTTTTAAATGATAAGAGTTTTCAGATACTCACCGATGATGATGCCTTGAATGCCTGTGTCCTACGATATCGGTTTAGTGATCCGGTTAAGACCTTGGTGTATTTAAATACCAAGATTCTCAAGGAGCCTGAACATCAGCTCATTCATACCATCGCCTCTGAGATCGCGCACTATGTTTCAAACAAAAGAAAAACCGGCTTGGGTTCGAAGGACATCGACGATTTGTTATTGCAATGGGGATTCGAAAAAGAAGTTGAAGCTGTCCGGTATGACCATGCGATTTCGGGATCAGAGGGTTACAAGATTGGATACGAGTGGGCCAAAAAGCAGAACTATGACTATTTAATGCAACATTTTGGTCTATATTTTGACCAATGGAATGATGAGGGTATGGGAAGATTATCAAGTAAAGAATTAAAAATGCTCAACCTTAAATTTGAAACTGATTTAATTTCTGAAGATATTGTGCCATTAAAAAATCTGAAGCTTGTTGAATCGGATAATGGTAGAATTTCAGAATTGCTCTCAAACCGGATGGCCATGCTTGCGGGGATTTTGACGGCTGTCAAAGAAGCAATTTAGGGGTATTGGGTACTGGGTATTAGGCGCTTAGCGGCGCCGTTCTGACAACATGTTGGTAGAAAATTGAGGTTTCAGGTGTCGGGTGTCAGGGAAAAAAGATGTTAGATACTCTTATGATCGCTTTTGGACCGGTACCTTCCAGACGGCTTGGACGCAGTTTGGGCATTAATAATATTCCGCCCAAGGTCTGCACCTATTCCTGCGTTTATTGCCAGGTAGGAAGAACTGACACCATGAAGGTTGAGCGCTGTCCTTTCTATGAACCTGAGGATATTGTTAAGAGTGTCAGAAAACAGGTTGAGAAAGCTATAAAGAAAGGCGAGCCAATTGACTATCTTACTTTTGTCTCGGATGGGGAGCCGACGCTGGATGTTAATCTGGGTTACGAAATAGATCTGCTGAAATCTTTGGGGATTAAGATTGGAATCATTACCAATGCGTCTCTGATTTTTCGTGAAGATGTGAGAGCAGATCTAATGAAAGCCGACTGGGTTTCGCTAAAATTTGATTCTATTTCGAAAACGAGTTGGCGCAAGATCAACAGGCCCCATCGAGAATTGGAGCTGGGATCAATTTTAGGAGGGATGCTGGATTTCTCAGAAATTTTCCGGGGAAAACTTGTAACGGAAACGATGCTGGTTCAAGGAATTAGTATCGACGCTGACATACTCAAAGAGATGGCGGATTTTCTGGTCAGGTTAAATCCGGCGATAGCGTATTTAGCCATACCCACCCGACCGCCGGCGGTAAATTGGGTGCGTCCTCCTGCACCGGACGGTATCAACGTTGCCTTTCAGGTCTTCCGCGAAAAACTCGATCAGGTCGAATATTTAATCGGTTACGAAGGTAACGCCTTTGCTTCTACCGGCAACGTAGAGGAAGACCTGCTCAGCATCACATCGGTTCATCCCATGCGGGAGAGTGCGGTGATCGAACTCCTAAAAAAAGCCGACAAAGAGTGGTCAAAGGTAGACAAATTGATCGTGCAAGGTAAACTCGTCGAAACCGATTACGAGGGACAGAAATATTATATGCGAAAATAAATAGTTATCGGTATCGGGCGTAATTCTTCATCTGACCTGTCCCATTGTACTTTGCCAAGTAGCTTGAGTCCTGTCTTCAGATTCCCTTTCGGTCGTTGTCTCATCTGACTCATCTCCCACAATCTCAGTCTATCGTACGATACATAAAATCTGGTGCTTTAAGCCAAATTCAGAAGCAATCTTGGCCTGCTATGTCAAACCGGAAGCCTCGCCGGTTTGCCGCCGGACCGTTGTTATGCTTCGTTATCCTTTGATATTAGACGATTTGTTCGATTTTAAAAAATCGAAATTTTGCGAAATGAGTTTCGAAAATTTTCTACTTTAGCAGATGTACACATTTTTGGTCACAGATATAATAGCAATAAGGTCCTGAATTATAGTCATATTTACATGTTATATTTTAATGGCACGTTTTATGCTGAGTGATAGAACAAGAGAGATAGGATGCAGCCGAAACTTCAGCATTGTAAAGAAACCATGGATGCTTATACGCACCCAAAAGTCATACTTAACAAAAGGAAGTTCGAGGCGGTACCATTTCGTTACAATTCTTTAAGGAGGCCTAAACATGAAAATCGCTATTTCATCCACAGGACCGGACCCTGACGCTCAGGTTGACTTGCGTTTTGGTCGTTGCCAATATTTTGTTTTAGTTGATGATAAGGCAGAAAATTTTGAATTTCTCGACAATGAGGCCGCAGCATTAAGCGGCGGCGCGGGTCTGCAGGCGGCTCAATCGATTGCAGAGGCCGGCGTTAAGGCGGTAGTTACCGGAAATATCGGGCCCAACGCCATCAATGTTCTGAAAGCCGCCGGAATTAAGGCCTATCACTGCGGTCCGGGAACCGTGCGCAAAGTATTACAGAAATATCAAGATGGCAGCCTTCGGGAGACATCCGGCTATAAGGTTGGTGCCCAGTCCGGAGGCGGCGGTGTGGGTGCAGGTCGTGGACTGGGTGGGGGAAGAGGGCGAACATAGTTTTACTTTATGCAACCTGGTGGATTTACCAGGATCCTTGCGGATGGATATCGAGAAGAAAAACATTTTTTTACAAAAACAGGGGGTATTTCATGGAGATTACGGAGAATAACAGAGATATGGCCTCTAATAATAACACTGACAAAGTTCCGCAAGTTCAGGCTCTCCAGGAGTCCATGACATCAATCAAACACAAGTTCCTGGTGATGAGCAGTCAAGGAGGAGTCGGCAAAACCTGCGTTATCGTGAGTTTGGCCTTGTCCCTTGCAAAAAAAAGGATGAAGGTTGGACTGTTGGATGCTAATTTTTATGGCCCTGACATTCATACAATGCTGGGTCTCGAACCCGCAGTTGCAAGCAATTCAGATAAACAATTCATACCTTTGCCGTACTCGGATAACTTGAAAGTAGCTTCCATTGATTCCTTGATGCTGGACATAGACGAAACCGGTGTTTGGGGAAAGCCCCTGAAGATAGTTGACGTCCGACGCTTTATCTCCAGCGTGAATTGGGGCAGCCTGGACTACCTTTTTGTTGATACACCGTCAGCTCCGGGTGAAGGATTGCTCACCGTGATTCGAGCCATTCCCCAGGCTAAAACAATTATTGTAACAGCGCCCAATAAAATAAGCGGGGAGTGCGCCAAAAATATGATCAATTTTTTCAGAAAAGAAAAAATGCCGATCTTTGGCTGGATTGAAAATATGTGCGGGTTTTTATGTCAAAACTGCGGTAAACGTCAGGATCTGTTTAGTACCGGACCCGGCAGCAGAGCCGTCTTTTTATTGGACATCCCTTTTTTGGGACGAATACCCATTGACCCGCATATGGGGGCATGCGCGGATGCCGGGGATCTTTTTCTTGAAAGGCATCCGGAATCGGAAGTCGCGCAAGCCTGCAACCTGATCATTGAAAAAATAAAGGGAGGTTAAAGAAAATGGTAAAAATAGACAGGATTCTTTTCCCGTCTGAATTGAGAGCGTACTCGTTAAAAATTCTGCCGTACGTACTATCGATGTCTGAGAAATACAACAGTGTGATTTATTTACTGCACGTGATCGACGATATTTCTAAGTGGGGAGGATTTTATATGCCCCATATTTCCTTAGATTTGTACCAAAAGGAGGCAATGGAAGCCGCTGAAAAGCTCATAGACAAGGTTTGTGATCAACAGATGAAAGGCTGCCCCAATTTTGAACGCAGAATCCTTTCCGGGGATCCAGCGGTTGAAATCCTAAAAACCATCGACTCTGAGGCCATCGACCTGGTGGTTATGGGGACCCATGGTTATAAAGGATTGGAGCACGCCATCTTTGGCAGTGTAGCCCGGAAAGTGGTGAAGAAATCACCCGTTCCCGTATTGACCATTAATCCTTACAAGCTCAAATAAAAAGGGAGGTGATATAAATGCCAAGGGGAGATAGAACAGGCCCCCAGGGCCAGGGCCCGAAAACTGGACGAGGCCGGGGAAAATGCAGTTCTAGAGACGGAAGCCCTGCACCACAGGATCAAGACGGTATGGGAACCGGAAGAGGTCAAGGCCGGGGATCAGGCAAAAGCGCCGGCCGGGGTCAGGGCAAAGGCCGAAATGCTGGACAGGGCCAGGGCAGGCGGTCCTGAAATAAAACAAATATAATAAGAGGAGTTTAAAAATGAAATCTTTGGTTGTGTATTCAAGTCAGACCGGCAATACCCGTAAACTGGCAGAAGCCGTCTTTGAAATGTTGACCGGCGATAAGGCATTGTACCCGGTCGATGAGGCGCCTGACCCTTCTGGCTATGGTTTTATCGCTGTCGGCTTTTGGCTTATGGGCGGTAAACCCGATCCGAAATCCAGTGAATTCCTTGGCAAAATCAGGGAAAAACCACTTTTCCTTTTTGCGACCCATGGTGCCAGGGCTGGCTCGGATCATGCCATCCACGGTATGACGTTGGCAAAATCCCTGGCACCTGAATCTGATATTCGCGGCACCTATAGCTGCCAAGGTGAAGTAAGTCCGAAAATTCTTGAAAAAGCGTCGAAAAAACCCGAACCGCCTGTGTGGCTTGCCGATGCCCCGGACGCCGTTGGTCATCCCAATGATTCTGATATCGAAGCCATAAAACATCAGCTTGCGGAATTGCCGGCAAGTTAAGATGATTAGGAAATTATTTATTTCCCAACTGGTTTATTTAATTAATCGAAAGCCATTCATCGCTATAACACTCTAAGATGATTGCTCGTGGCACCGCAAGAAACAACGATTAAGGACTTTGTATTGAAAATAGCCGTCTCATCTGATAGTCCGAATCTTAATGCCAGAGTAGCACAGCGGTTTGGAATCTCTCCGTACATGATCATCGTCGATCCTGAAACCATGGAAATCGAGGCGATACCCAATCCCGGGGCTGCCGGGAAACAAGCGGCCGGCGTGCAGGCCGTGGTGCTAGCCATCGGTAAAGAGGTTGACACGGTTTTGACCGGCTACTGCAGCCCGACTGCGGTGAAGTATCTTACAGACAACGGTATTGACATTGTAACCGGAGTCAAAGGAACGGTGGCAGAAGCGGTGGCGCAATACAAAAAACAGGCTCACGCCATCCCCGCTCGAAGTTTGGACGAACCTGATTTTGTCGGAGACGCATTGCTGCATGCACTGAAAAAATCCGGCATGCAGCTAGTAAACCTCCTGCCCATATTTGTCGGTGTGGTCCTGCTCATCGGACTCTTCAATGCGTTCATCTCAAAAGACCTGCTGACATCAATTTTTTCCGGAAACGTCCTGTTGGACACACTCTTGGGAACCGGTCTCGGCAGTATTCTGGCAGGCAATCCCCTTAACTCATATTTCGGTTGGGTCTATGTGCTGCTATTGACTTTTTTTACCATCACAGGCTCAGTGGCGGCCGGGTACCTTGTTGGCATTCTTATCAAGGAGTAAACCCGCCTTGCACAATTTTATAATGACCAGGGTGACATCATCTGATTTTTCGCTTTTCATACTTTCCTTCTTTTTAAATCATTTCCGTTATAGCTCGGCGGGCGGTGCGGTGCGGGCGAATATCTTTGACCACCCGGACTCGAATTGTACGTCGATCATCCTGCAGGAAGAGCGTTTGCCCGCTTTCAAGGAGCATTTCCCAGACTTTGACTAAATGCAGCGGATCGACGAATATCTCAAATCCGAATTCACCGGTGTAGCCGGTGCGGGAAAGTAGGATCGGCGTACCGTCCGTTAATTGAACGGTATCAGGCGACGAAAAGTTTGATTGATAATGTCCTTTAAAGGTGAATTAAGGCAGATCTTGCAAAACATCATCCGGCTTTAACAGAACCTTTTTTATTGTTTTGCCCGACATAGGTCCCTGAAGGTCTATTTTACCGATTGTGACTGGAATCGAAGAGGCCGGCCGATGTAAGGACAGCCAGATGTTCGTTTTTCGCAGAAGCATACCATAGCGGCATGTCATACCCGCCGAAGGGGGCCATGTTGGCGTGATGGGCCGTATGCCAATGATGTAAGATTGTTTTTTTAGAAAAATTTCAACATTGGATTCGAAATTTTTCTATTTTCCAAGGGTTGCGAATTGTATCCATCAAAGCATCGATGGGATAATAAATTGAATTTACGCCACTTCTTTTGATTGTACTCGACTGGCACACAATATGCTTTATTAAATAGCAGAAAATGGATGGCTGCCCATTTTAATAACCAATTCTAATAAAAGGATGTGATTCCAATGCCGGGTTTTGATGGAAGTGGACCCGCCGGCGGTGGACCGATGACCGGCGGAGCTCGCGGGTATTGCAATTTTGGCCCTCCTATGGGCTCGATAGATCAGGGCCAAGGCGTGGTGTCGGCTTTGGTTATGGCAGAGGCAGAGGGGGTATCGGCATATGTTGATGAAAGAAAATACTTTAATAAAATTAAAATCACTATTATTGAATCGCCGCCGGGAAATGTTGGAGCAGGTTGCGCACTTGGAATTTGAGCTTGAAGAATTGGGACAGCATTTTATCGAAAAAATCGATTCGGCTCAAAAAGAAAATCTGGCGCAGCTCATTTATAAACTGGATGAACGTGGTAAAGAAGAGATCGCAGAAATAGAGCTTGCACTCGCTAAAATGAGCTCCAGCCGGTATGGCATATGTGAGCTCTGCGGAAAATCGATTCGGATAAAACGACTGAAGGTTTTGCCGGCAACCCGTCTGTGTCTAAATTGCGCCCAAAAGTATGAGGAAGCTCAAAAGCTGCAGAAACACCCTCGTGACGAGATTATCGATGAAGGGTTGCTCAACGAGTATCGAAACTTGAATGATGAGAACTCGTCAATAAAACGCCTTAAACTACCTGAGGATAACAATTTATTGAATAATGAAGGGAGGTAGCAATGTATCAAACAATACTTGTACCGCTGGACGGATCGAAGCGCGCTGAAGCAATCTTGAGTCATGTTGAAAGCATCGCTAAAAGCAATCATGCCAAAGTATTTTTCCTCAAGGTTGAGGAGGAGCCCATTATGCTGGAACGTGACGAAGTTATTGATATTGCAAAGTATCACGAAGAGTTTG
>Ga0316192_10004550_pt1 | contig 10075 bp, 10 predicted proteins | sample MerIslwburrow_MG_FD_204931 | JGI IMG/M metagenome (GOLD analysis project Ga0316192, IMG submission 204931) | Coastal sediment microbial communities from Maine, United States - Merrow Island worm burrow | ecosystem: Environmental > Aquatic > Marine > Coastal > Sediment | place: USA: Maine...
CTGAGATTTGGTCTGGGCAAATTCCTTCGACGCAAACTCGGTTTCAAAGAAGCGCTTTGCACTGCCCTCCAGCTTGGCGATGTATTTAGCAAACACCTTTTCGCTGCCCGGCTGCATCAGGTCAACCAGGGTGTGAATGGTGGCATCGGGGATGTGCAGCATCAGACGGGTCACGTACCTGAAGATCACGCTTTGCTTTTGGGTCATCTCTGCCGCCAGCAGCTTGCCGAGCACGAAGTCATAAAGTTCCAGGATCGAGTTGATCAGTTGTTCACGATCAAGCTGCGAGTATTGATTGATGCGCTCCATGCCGACGTCGAACAAGTTGAGCGACACCGGCCATTCGACATCCTTGGGATCGATGATGACAATACGGTCATGTAACGGCTGGCCAGGTGCGAATACTTCGAGCTGCTTGATCTTGTCGATGAGGTCGCCCTGGCTGTCGATGACAACAACGGAGCGCTCTCCCCTCTCAACGGCTTTGAGATCTTCAGCGATGAGATATTGTAGTGTCTGGGTTTTGCCGTGGCCGGAACCGGCCACAATGTGATGGTGTTCAAACCGTACTTGATCTGGGATGGAGATCTTTATCGTGCCATCGAACAGATCCGATATGGGCGTGCCGCCGAGATAGGCTGCAATCAGCTCGTAGGGATCCTGAATGCGCGACTTGCTCGGCATTGTGATCGGCTTCCTGTAGCTATCCGGGTCAGCCGGATTACCACCTGAAGCCGCGACCCCATTGGATTCAATGCGTCGCCGATGTTCCTTGAACACGCCGGCCTTTTCGACCTCGGGGTCGAACAGTACTGAGATGATGCCGTCAACCACCTGGTCGAGATCAGAAATGGCCCGAACCAGATCGGTGGGAATGGCAATATCGCTCCGATTGGCTTTGGGCAGTTCAGGCGCATTGGTGATGATCGGATGCACTGCTTCACACAACGTACGCACCAGCATGCGGCGAGTGTGATCAAAATTATCGACCTGGCGCTTCTGCTCTCGCAAGTGTTCGATCAGTTCCCAGTACTCAGTGGTCGATGCCGGCTCGTCCCAATCGAACTTGGGCAGTGTGAACATTTCTTCGAAATTGAAGATGCGCCAGACCAAATCGGCGAGCGTGTCCACATCCGGCAGCGCAGGCGTGGCGTCGAATGAGTCAATCACTTCCTGCGCGATATCGATGGCCAGTTGTTCACGGTCATCTTTCTTGAGCAGCTGTTGCCGCCTGAATTTGTGGGTGATTTCCGAATGTAACCTGCGCGCCTGCTGCTGCGGGCTTGGTCGGCCCAGCTCGTTGATGAAGGCATGCAGCCTGGCTGAAAGATGCAACATCAGGCGAACCTAACAATCAGGCGTTTGGCCTCATCTGGCGGCAGCACGATTATGGGTTGTGACTCGGTGCCGTTCCAATGCCGGGCGCTTTCCATGACCTGGCGCAAGATAATCGTAAGGTCATTTAGAAAGGCCTCTTTTTTGGCCAAATCCACCACACTATGACATGTAAAATGCCGACCTTGCAGCAAGTCCCTGACATAGATGTACTCACGGTTCTTATCCCAGTAATACCATCCACCGCCTGCTGCCGCAGCGAGTGCCAGCAAGATTCCAAATGTCCAGCCAAACAAGGAAATGAATACCGCCAAGCCAACAAAAAAGGCAGCGGCAACAACCATGGCCGTCTGCTTGAGCAGCTCTGGATCGGACTGGCGGATGAGAAGCGTCTTGTCGAGCCTATAATGAGCAACGATCGCCTTTTCCTGCTCATCCAGTTCGATCTTGGCCATCAGTTTGAACTTTGGCGCGCGTGCGCCCGACACTTGCTCGCGATTGTATAGTAGTTGCATCTTGCTCTCCCAGCCTTGTTCCATATTGCCCTTGCGGCATTCCAAAGCAGACTTGGCCTTGCGTCAAGTGTTGGCAATGAATCTGGCGATGCGGTTTTCCACAAGGGCACTGTCTGAGCCGTACTGACTTCGGCAATAGTTCTTGATCTTGCGGGCCGTGGCCGGGCGCTCGGTGACATCACACTCGGGCATGGTCAACCGCCAGGTCTGGAAGCCGGTACGGGCATAGGCGGTGTACGGTTGCAGCTCACACAATGAGAAATCCGAGTTGGTCAGATGAAACTCCGGTTCGATGAACGGCACATCGAGGGCGCCGATGCGAAACGATACGATGGTGCCCGCCGTACCAATCAGGGCCGAGCGAAGCTTGTCGGGTAGCTGATCAATGTACTGATGCGCCAGAGTGAGTGACACGCCGAACTTGCGAATGCCGGATAACATTTCGGCCAGGGTCGCCGCGCCAAAGTGATGGCACTCGTCCGCATAAATATGAAACGGTGTGCGGTTAACACTACGAGTAAGAGCTGCAAGATGAAGTTGACTCATAATCAGTGACCCGATCATCGCCGACTTCTCAATGCCAAGCGCGCCTTGCGGCAATGAGACGATGAGGATCTTGCGGTCCGCCATGATGGCCGTGAGATCGAGCTTGGATCTGGGCTGGCCGATACAAGCGCGGATGGCAGGGTCTGAGATCAGGGCCCCAATCTTGTTGAGCGTCGACAGCGTCTGCTGACGCTGTTCGCGCTCAGGCATGTGTTCTTCAAAATCCACCCGCCAGAAATCGGCGATGGTTGGATCCTTGATGTGGCGAATGACGCGGTCTCGATACCGCTTGCTGGTGAGCAGGAACTTCATCCCCAGCAGCGTGCCGCCCGGCATATCCATCATGGCACGCGCTCCATTGTAGAGGAACTGGCTCAGCACCGGCGTGGCCATATCGGAATAACCCCACACCGACTTGAGACTATCGACGAGACTTGAGGCTACAAACGCCTTCCTCTCCTCGGGAATGGTATCAAAGATGTTGAAGCCGATGGCAAACTCAGCCGGATTAAAATAGACCACGTCCTCAAGCCGCTCGCGCGGCATCCGCCGCAACAGTTCTCCTGCCGTATCGCCGTGGGGATCGAAGAACGCCAACCCGTCACCAGCGACAATGTCGTCGATGGCCCAGCGCACCAGCGCGGTTGACTTCCCCACTCCGGTCTTGCCGATCACCCAGCTATGAGAAAACCGCTGGTCATTGAAGACCGGCGCTTGATGGAACTGTCTGGTCGCTGCATCGACCTGGTTGATGTATCCCAGTTGCATGACACAAAAGGCGACGCTCCATGACCTCGCACATGCCCTGTGCGTGGTGGGAGCGTGAGGCATGTAGCGCCGCCATTCATGAAGAACTGTTCCTTGTCCATTATATCGCATATGCAACTGGGAACCAGGCGTACGGTCACGCTCTATGAGCGTGAACATGTATGGTGTGAGTGATGAAAAGTAGTCCAGATACAGATGAGTCAAATTGATGAGTCTGTTCTGGAATGACCTCTGGGGAAAGTGCAGCCTTATGCTGAAAGGTTCCGCCCACTGATCGTCTGGAGCGCAAGCGACATGACTTCATCAGACTTACCCCGTATGTGGGTGTCAGTGCTGTCCTTTAGGCAGCATAAGGCTGGTGAAGTCATGGCGTGAGCCTGACGATTAGTGGTGCGGAATGTGTGTCAGTGAACCCCTATGTCTGGGGATCGGTTTTGTTCAATCATGGGGATACAGGTGGCACATCCGTATCCCCATGGAATTGCAGCGGTATTGCCCGATCAATAGCCTGCCAAACCCCTCACGATCTGTCCGATCAAAGCGGCTTCAAAAAGTGCAGGAACTTGACACGACCCGGTTTCGATTGCCGGGTGAGTGAGGTTGATTTCTGCATGGTATTCTTGGCAACGGACGCAATCGTTCCTCTTCCCCCAACAGTCCAAGGAGACCAAGCCATGCCCGCCATCGGACGTGTAACCCGTCAGTCTGACGGAACCTACAAGGGCGTAATCGCCACCTTGTCGATCCGGCAGACCATCCAGTTCGTGCCCAACACCAAAGCCAACGAAAGCCAGCCGGACTATCTGGTGATGTCGCAAGATGTCGAGATAGGTGCCGCCTGGTGGCGCACCGCCGTCTCGAGCGGCAAGGAGTATCTGAGTATCTCCCTGGCCGCGCCTGAGTTCGGCAGCCGGACGCTGTTCGCCAATCTCGGACGGGCACCAAAGACAGATGACGACAACGAGTTCGTTATCATCTGGAACCCGCAGGAGTAGCGCCTGCAACCAGCACCTTAATGCGCCTGCCCTCCGGCAGGCGCTTCTCATTTGTCGAACGGATCAGCCCCAATTGTGATCGCATCACTCCCCTGCTGCTGCCGACCTGTCCTTCCCCCGAAGGCGCGCCTGAATTGTTCGGGTGCGGTCAAGGGAAAGGACGAGACAATGACCGATACGACAACGGCGATCCGCGATCTGAATGATCGCTTCCGCAAAGGTGACGGGGCCGTGCCGGGCTCATGGATGATAACAGCAGGCGTTCAAATTCTCATCGATGATGATACGAACGAGGCGCTGCTCATTTCGACGGTTGCCAGCTTTGAAGCTTTCGACGAGGACAACGATCCGCACCATGAGCACGACTTCGGCGCACTCGATTTTGCAGGCCAACGCCTGTTCTGGAAGATCGACTACTATGCACCGGACTTGCAGCACGGATCGGAGGATGCTGCTGATACAGCCCAGACCATCCGCGTTCTTACCATAATGCGCGCGGACGAGTACTGATGGCGACAGAGCAACGGACTTCCACCGAGGCTGACAAGACCGAGGTGTTCAAAACTGCCACCCGTCGGTTGCCGACGTTGTGCGGCGAGAAGCTCAAGTCAGGCATGATAGACACAGAACTTGAGGAGGCGTTGAAACTGGTGCTTGGTGAGTTTGGTGGCTCCGGTGGGCCGAACACCTATTCCGTCACCTACGCAGCTGCCGGCCTTCGCATCTGGGGCGGATGGCACGTCGTCAATCACGTGCTCGAGAAGCCGTTGTTCGCCAGTAAGGCTACGATTGCCAAAGCTCGCGAGGTCTATGGCATTGTCGATCCAAATGACGATCAGCTATGTCTATTCTGAAAACAATCCGCGCGAGCTATGGCTCGGGCGGGTTTCTTCATTCCCCTTCCGTGACGATTTCAAATTCGGCCCAAAGCCGACTCTCGCGATGTCGAGCCATGCTGCGCTGCAACTTCCCCTATCCGGACGGACCGCTCGGCGTGATCAAACCCGGCGCCTATGCCGATATCATCCTTGTTAAAGGCGACCTGAGCAAGGATATCAATATCTTGATGGACGTGAAAAAAACATCAACCTGATCATGAAGGACGGGAAGATCTACAAGAACACGGTGAACTAACCGGCAGCCGATTTGGGTTTCGGGAGTCAAATTGAAGGTCATGACAGGGACGCCAGTGCCGTACGACGTCTGACCCAGATCAATCGCCAGCTCAAAAACCTTACGGCTTCCAGCGATAGATGGAAACTCGGCCATCTTCTTATGCCAGTTATGCCAGCTGGGATCGCAGGGTTCATTTGATCAAGGCCCATGCAATCAATCTAAACTTCACATTGGTGCTGATAGCAATTTACTCGGTAGATGATCGGCCAACTCATGCCGCTCGGCAGCTCCCTACCGGGCGTTGGACAAGAAAAATCCCAAGGGACGCCAACATTGAGCATCGTCTGTTCGGTGTAAATGGATTTAGTGTTTTGCGGTCATCGTAAGGTTCTTTGGTCCTGTTGGACCGCGGGTTTACTAGACTTGTATATCATGTAAAATGGGGTTGAAAAATTGGTGTGAGGCAGACAGCGGCCCAGCCTGGAAAAGTGGGAGAGACGACCGATGTTCACAGAGTTGCGCAAATCTGCTGCTGCGGGCATTCTGGCTTTTGCGGCGCTACTCTGCGGTCCAGCAGACCTAACTGTCGCCCAGTCGAGCGATAACGGTCAGGCAGAACAACCGGCACAGATAGACCCGCAGGCAATGGACCTAATTCTTCGTTCGGCCCAGTTCCTGGCTGATCAGAACGCCATGTCGTTCAACTGGTTCGTCAGCTATGACGAGGTGATTGATGACCGCGAAAAGATCACACTGATGCGCAGCGGCTCCAACCTGCTGGTGCGCGACAAGGGGTTTTTCTCCAGTGCCGAGGGCGAGAACGGACTGCGGGAGTGGCACTATGACGGGACACAGGTCACCTACGCAGCGCCGCTTGAAAAGTATTACGCTACCAGTGAGTTCAAGAATGGGTTCGATGCCCTTGTTGATGCCGCACGTGAAGACGTCGGCAGCGAAATCCCTTTGTATTCCATCATGCAGCGCGGCCTAGCCGAGCGGCTTGAAAAGGGGTTGAAGGCGGCCGCTTACCTTGGCACCACCAAGATCGCCGACCAGGAGGTTTATCACCTGGCTTTCTCGGATGATGAAGAGGATTGGCAGGTCTGGATATCAACAGACGAGAACCTACCTGTGCCGGTTGCCATCATTGGCACCGAACCTAAAAAGACCGGATGGCCGCAATACCGGGCCTATCTCACCGACTGGAATTTCGAACCCGACTACGATGTTGGCCAGTTCAAATACGTGCCGGCAGAAGGCGATGTGAAAATCAGCTTTCCGGAACTGAAACAGAAGGCCGCCGGCCAGGAGGTGCAACAATGAAACGGTTGCTCGTACTGGCCCTGCTGGCCTTCTCTATTGCCCTGTTCAACCCCGGTCATGTGTTGCGTTTCGACAACTACGACGGTGAAGCGCAGGCACGCAGTCCCATGGGCGGCGGCATGAAGGGGCGAGGCGGCGGCGGTCGGATGAGCGGTGCCAAGGCCCGACCAAGACCGAACCGCAGTGCGCGGCCTGCAACACGGCCAAGCAGGCCAGCGACCCGTCCTGCAAGGCCGTCTACACGGCCAGCCAAGCCAGCGACTCGTCCCACAAGACCGTCAGCCAAACCGACCACTCGCCCGGCGGTTAATCGACCGCGCCCTCCAGGTACCAAGCCAACCCGGCCGGAACGCCCCGTGGCAGGCCGCCCGACCCGGCCTGAGAGCGGCATTCGTCCGGAAAGACCCGGCGCTGGCAATCGTCCGGGCAGGCCTGACGTTGGCCAACGCCCTCAACAGCCTATTGCAGGCGTTCGCCCCGGCAGACCGAACCGCCCTGGCGCCGGCAACCGTCCCGGTCGTCCACCTCATGTGCGCCCGCCGATCAACCGTCCGCCGGGCTGGCGCCCGCCGCACTACCGTCCGCCGCATTGGCGGCCGCCCAGCTGGCGTCCACCCTACTTTCGGCCGCCCTACATAAGGCCACCGCATCCGATATGGGGTGGATACTACTGGTATCCTCGTTGGGGCTGGTATTACACAGCGGCTGTTGCCGGTGGAACGCTCGCCTACGTTGTCAATCTGCCTGACACCGATCCGTGCGACCAGGTCATCGTTGATGGCGAGACGCTCTACATCTGTGACGGCATTCTCTATCGCCCGACGGTGTATCGAGACGAACGCGTCTACGAGGTTGTTTCCTCGCAAGAGGACGCGGCCAGTGGGGAAGGCATCTCTGGCCTTCTGCGGCTGACCTCACCCCCAATGCGGGGTGAAGCGGTGCGGGAAGTGCAGGAGGCGCTTGTTGCAGCCGGCTATGATGTCGGCGGGATCGACGCCATCTTTGGTCGAGGCACCGACGAGGCCTTGCGGCAGTTCCAAATCGACAGCAGTCTGGTATCGGACGGTGTTGTCGGTGACGAAACAGCGGCAGCGCTTGGGCTCTGAGGAAGGAGCATGTGATTTTCGACCAGCGCACAAGCTGAGTTAGCCAACACTTGATCGAAAGATATTGTTGAAAAACTCGACCGAAAGGGCGGCGCAATCACCACTCAATTGTCTGGAGCTCTGGCGAACTTGGAAACGTAGCCAGCGAAACGAGGTGTTGTTCCGCCAAGCTGACTGGTTCCCACACCAGGTCAATATCCTGCGATGGCTCGGTACACTCTTGAGTAACGGCAAGGTTGTTTGTCATTGCTCAATTCTATCACAGTTAGTTTTTCTGGCCTTCTTGACGAAAGAGGCGACTTGGTGTGCACCCAAGCCGCCTCAGCTCCTATGCAGGAGTGTCGTGCAGGTCAGACGCGACGGTCAATTCGTTGGCGAAGCCAATCCAGTATTTCATCCTCAATCCATCCCACCCTGTTGGGGCCCAGCTGTACCCGCTTGGGGAATTGGCCTGCCGCCTCCAGGCGAGCGACGTGTTGTGGCGAATACAGAACAAGTTCCTTCAATTGCCGTTTCGACAAGATCCTCATCTCGATTTCTCCCGATTTGGGAGCATCTCGAGATGCCCAGGTTTGACAAATTCCCTTGGGACACATGGAGGCTAGCATCTGCAATGAAGTTTTGGGAAGTGCCAGAAAACTCAAATGAAGCTTCTGAATAAAGAGGGCCTGAGTTCCAACGCGAAGTGCAACGTTTTCAAGCGAACTTCAATCTGACATCTCTGCCAAGGTTTTGAAAGAGAGCCTGGATTGGTGTGATGTAGCCAAGGCACTTTCTCGGCGTGAGATTGTAGGTCATGACGATGTCCTGGATGTCCTCGTCCGAGACCTCATCGAGATTGGTTTCCTTTCATGTCAATCGGCTCAGCGGCATTGATAATCGGCATTTGTGTCGGCAGGCATAATTTCTGCTTGGCTCTAGACTGGAGCCTCGAGGTTATCACCTTACGTAAACTTATTTTTTATAATTTATTTTCAATGCTTTGCGGTTAGTGTTCGATTCCGCCCCTGCCCTCGCTCCTTGCTCATTCGCACAATCCACTTAGATGGCTTTCGTATGCTTCAACTGCGTGTCGCATTTCCTCTATGTAGTTGTGACGATTGTATATTGCGGCCACACCGGAGATCGAACCGGAAGCGTGGTTTAGTAGCCGCTCGGTGATGTGAATAGGCGTTCCAAGTCTAGCATGCAAAGTGCTGTAGGTTCGGCGCAAATCGTGAAGTGTGTAGTGGTCAACGTCGGCAAGAGTTAAATCGAATTCCTTCTTGGATTTTGCCCATCCATTAAAAATAGCATTGTTTTGCGTACGCCCTGGGAACAAAAACTCACCAGCCTGAGGAAGGTTCCTTAAAAGATCGATTGTAGTATCCCCAATCGGAAAAACATGGGATCTGCCATTCTTCACCTTTTCTCCAGGCAAAGTTATTAAACGCTCATCGAGTTTGATCCACTCCCACTTGAGCATCCCGATCTCACCGCGACGTTGACCTGTAAGAATGCAAAGCTGTACTATCGGTCCAAATGGCCAAGAAAACTGACTAGCGGCAAGGAAAACCTTCTTCAGCTCGACGTCGCTCAACACCCGCTCTCTGGTTGCTGTTTTGGCAAACCTTTGAAGCCGCAAAGTTGGGTTTTTCTCGATCAACTCTTCACGATAAGCCCAATTGAAAAAAATTCTGATGATCGTATCAGCATGCATCTGCTCAGAAGGCACCGAACGAAGTCTGGACAACCGCTGTTGAATATCTTGCTTTGATATTTCCGCAATTCTCTTCTTTCCAAATGAGAAATACCGTTTAAGGAAGCGGTTGTAATCGTTGAAAGTCCTAGGTCTAAGTCGTTGCTCTGCTGCGTCTAAGAAGCTATCCAGCGCCTCGTCAAACGAACAAGAGCGCTTTTGTATTTCAGGTACTACTCCAAGAGCAATTTCGGCTTGTAGCTTTCTAGCAAGATCGCGGGCTTCCTTTAGTGATCTCAGCGGGTATTTTCCAACAGCCTTTCTACGTCGCGCCTCTCGCGGACCGTACATCACAACAAACGTCTTCTGCCCTCCTTGAGAAACACGACAACCAAAACCCGGAAGCTTCTCATCCCAGTAGGTACTTTGACCCGATGAGGGAACAGGCAGGTTGCGAACGACAATGTCTGTCAGGATTGTTTTAGGCATTTTAGGCACGCATTAGGCACGCAAATCTGGTGCATAGGGGTGGTGTTGTATGTTCAACTATATTGCCAAAAATCGAATTAATCAATTGTTTTTAAAGACTATTTTGTGCGTTTATGTTCAACCATGTTCACTATCAATGCCTCACTCTGACTCCGTTAGTCCTGGTTCGAATCCAGGTTCCCCAGCCAGCCACCTACCCCAAAC
>Ga0316192_10004552_pt1 | contig 10074 bp, 8 predicted proteins | sample MerIslwburrow_MG_FD_204931 | JGI IMG/M metagenome (GOLD analysis project Ga0316192, IMG submission 204931) | Coastal sediment microbial communities from Maine, United States - Merrow Island worm burrow | ecosystem: Environmental > Aquatic > Marine > Coastal > Sediment | place: USA: Maine...
TAACCAAGGTTCATCCAAGGGGGATGCTGATTTTACCGTAACCATCCCGCAGGTGCCCTTGAAACCTATTTTTCATCACCTTTTGCAGGAGCCCTACAAGACGGAGAAACCCTTTCTGGAAAAACTTGAGACAGGAGGAATTGTTTCAGCTGAATTCAACCTGAAAGGATTTCAGAATGCGTGGGAAATTAAAGGCCGTCTCGGGTGGCATGGGGGAAACCTTTCACTGGAAGAAAGAGACATCTCGTTAAAGGGTATCGATTTTGATCTTCCTATCTGGTACCGATCTCGATTCGTCAAAACGCCCGTTAAAACGCTCGAAGGTAAGCTCGAGGTCCAATCCGTTATGCTTCCCCTGCTACCTGAACAGCCGTTAAATATCCTTCTGAATACGGGCCCAAACCGGATATCCGTGGAATCTCCCACCGTGATTCGAGTGCCCGGCGGAGATCTTCGCTTGGGACCTGTTCAGGTCAATCACCCCATTGGCTCTGATTTTTCCGTTCATACCTTTCTGGTATTCGACCGCATAAAACTGCAACCGCTCCTATCCAGGATCTGGGCACGTCCTTTGGAGGGAACCTTAACCGGCAAACTCGATCCTCTCCGATACGAAAACCATGCTGTTACCAGTCAGGGAGAGATCATGGCTGAAGCATTCGGCGGAAAGATTCTTATATCCGACCTTTATATTCCAGGGATTTTTACATCTGCACCGGTTTTAAATCTCAATGCACAATGGGATGGTCTTCTCCTGTCAGAAATGACGACCGACACTTCGTTCGGAAAGATTGAAGGGGTCTTAAATGGCCACATCCGTGATTTTGAGATCGCCTATGGCCAACCCCAAAAATTCGATCTTTTACTGGAAACCCTCAAAAAAAAGGGGGTTCCACAAAAGATCAGCATTAAAGCCGTAGAAAACATTGCGCAGATTGGGGGAGGGCAGAGCCCTTTTATGGGGTTGGCGGGTGCTTTCGCATCCTTTTTAAAAAAATTTCCCTATGAAAAGATCGGCATTCGGGCCTATCTTGAAAACGATGTATTCACAATCAACGGTACCATCCGCGAAGGTGGTACAGAATATCTCGTAAAAAGGGGTAGCTTTTCAGGGGTAAATGTTATAAATCAAAATCCAGATAATCGGGTCAGTTTTAAGGACATGGTTAAGAGGATCAAACGGATCACCCACAAAAGGGGGCCCGTTGTCAGATGACGAGAGGAGGTTCATATGAAAAAGAATCAAAAATTATTGTGGACTACAGCGGCGGTCATGGTGGCGATGATAGGTGCCTGCGTAACCATAAATATCTATTTCCCGGCCGAAAAAGTTGAATCTGTTGCCGGGGATATTGTGAATGACATCAGGGGTGAAAAGCCATCTCAAAAGGATAGCCAATCCAAAACCCATAAAGGGTTGTCTTTACAAATCAAGTTCGCCTTAGGTGCTGCCAGTGCATGGGCGGATGACGTGACCACCGTTTCCAATCCGACCATCCGCGCTTTAAAGGAAAAAATGAAAGCCCGTTTCCAAGCGTTAAAGGCGTACTACCAGAAAGGCGCCCTGAATGAAGGGGGCAACGGCTATCTTTCCGCAGCAGATACCAGCAGGTTGAACCTCAAGGAGAAAAGAGACCTAAACGGCCTCGTGGATGCTGAAAACAGAGACCGTAAAACATTATACGCAGAGGTGGCCAAGGCCCTGAAGATAGACGCCGGTCAGATCGACCGAATCGCAGAGATTTTTGCCAAAGAGTGGCAGAAGCCGGTGCGTTAGTCTCCAAAGAGGGGCATTCGGACGGACTTGAAACGGCATGGCCTTCGACGACGTTTTACGCTCTTTTTAATAACTCCGGGTTTTTTTGAGGACATTTGCGTTTTCAGTAAAAGCGAACGCTTGAACTGCAGACCCCATTTTTCCCATCCAGGTGGGGTTTTTGTGTTTTATAGCCTATCTCAGAATAACATCCCGTTTCAGCTGCAGGATAATTCCGTTTCCATCGGCAAGAACTCGCAAATAAAACTGCGTAAAAGCGAACAGGGCCAAGGTGCTAAGATTACGCGGCGGGAATATGATAAGCATCAATATTTGGCTATCTCCATGTTGTTCGCTTTAATGCGCTCTAATTTACCCAGACAGCTTCCCGATGGAAACGGAATCATCCTGATGCTGACTGAAATTGTGACAGTAAGTAATTCAATCGGAACATATTTTTGGGAACTGCTACAGAAAAACAATGAAGGACAAATAATATGGGAAAATACATCTTATTTTTTCTGGGTTCAGCTCTGATTGCAACTTTCGTTTACGGCGATAGAGCTGTGGCGGAATCAAATCTTTATTTCAGTCATGGCGTTGTATACATGAAATCAGGCAAATACAAGCTGGCCATAAAGGATTTTAACCAGGCGATACGTCTCGAACCGAATAATGCAAAAATTTACTATGTTCGAGGGGTTGCCTATAATAAAATAGGTCGGTATCAACGTGCAGTTGAGGATTATAACACGGCGATACGTATTGATCCAGATTTTACCAAAGTGTACTATAACCGTGGGATTGCGTATAAGAAATTGGGCCGGCATCAACGTGCCATAGAGGATTTTGACCAGGCCATTCGTATGAACCCTAACGATATGTATGCGTACTATAACCGCGGGATTGTTTACAATAACTCGGGTCAACATCGACAGGCCATAAAAGATTTTAACCAGGCGTTGAATATAAATTCTAAAGATGCCGATTTTTTCTGTGCCCGGGGAATTGCATATCGTGATTCAGGTCAATATCGTCAGGCATTAGATGATTTTAATCGGGCCATACATCTTAACTCGAGGTCTGCTTATGCTTACTACCATCGGGGACTTTATTTTAAAAAACTTGGCCAGGATCAACGTGCCATTGAGGATTATGATCGGGCTATCCACATTGATCCGAAATCTTTGGAGGCATATGTCGGCCGAGGCGTATCATATGATTCTTTGGGTAAATATCAAGAAGCCATAAAGAATTACAGTCAGGCAATACGTATCGATTCAAAAATGGTCGAAGCTTTTTACAATCGGGGTAATGCCTACAGTTCGTTGCGGCAGGATCGACGTTCCATCGAAGACTATGACAACGCCATCCGTCTTGATCCAGATCATGCTCTGGCTTACAACCACCGGGGGCATGCCTATTATTTGTTGAACCGATATCCAAAAGCCATACAGGATTATACCAAGAGCATAGAACTTAATCCGAAAAATGCCGATGCTTTCATTTCCCGGGGCGTTGCCTACAGAGAATTAGGCCAGCATAAAGATGCTATAGACGATTATACTCAAGCCATCCGCATCGATCCCGAACATGCCACTGCTTACAACAACCGAGGGATTGCCTATAGGAAAATCGGCGTGTATCAAAGCGCTGTTGAGGATTACAACACGGCGATTCGTATTGACCCGAAATATGCCGGAACTTATAACAACCGGGGGATTGTCTACAGAGAGTTAGGCCATTACCAACGTGCCATAGACGATTATAATCAGGCCATCAGGCTTGATCCGAAGTATGCCGGAGCATACAATAATCGGGGCGTTGCCAACTCTGATTTGGGCCTGCATCAACGCGCCATAGAGGATTTTACCCAAGCCGTCCGCATCGATCCGGAATATGCAACTGCTTATACCAATCGTGGGATTGCATTTAAGAAAATAGGTCAGTTTGATCGTGCGTGTGTCGATTTTTGGAAAGCTTGTGACTTGAGAGCATGCAGTCCGCTGAGACTTGAACAGAAAAAGGGAAATTGTCAATATCCTGGTGGGACGTATTTTATTGATAAGGATGAGAATGGACTTTATATCTCTACGGATAACTATGGGAGATATAAAATCACTTCAAAAAAGGTTGCCGCTTCCATCAAGCCCGGAGCGCAAGGTATCTATTTTATTAAGCGAAGTAAGAACCGCACCTATATTAGCACGGACAAGTTCGGAGATTTTTTTATCGATCCGCTATAACAGCCAAAGAAGAAGCTTACCAAAGGGCTATACAAAAGGGTGAACGGGATGAGATGGTGCTCTTATGTAAAGCTTGTAATGAAAACTGTGAAGTTTTTTCCACGATAGCGTATGCTACCCGTCTCTAAACCGAGTTAACCCATTGAAATATATAGAAATGATCAGACGCCCTATTTTTTTGCATGATTTTTGCATCTCTAAGCTCATAAAATCCAGAATACCACAGACTTGGTATTTATTTTTATTGCTGAAAAAATAGAGGTGGTGAGTAACGATGTTTAAAATATTACTGCTAATTGCAGTAACGGCGGCCATTTTTTGTCTGGGATTTTTTATCGCCTGCTTATTCGTTGCGTGTCAGGAGAACGAATTGCCGGATATTGTCGATATTGAGATGGGCGAAATAATTACGTCGGAAGCGCAAAAAGCATAGTCTCTACAATGAAATCTGGCAAGAGTCTTCGTTTCAAGAAGATTAGAAGTCATTTCAACCTCCGCTTCCTCCACAAACAAGTTTAATCAAAGTGACTTCGGGCGAAGACACAAATCGAATCGGCGGTCCCCATATCCCTATCGATTTCCTCTTTCCAAAAAATCCTGTCTCGGTGAAACAGACATTATATATCTAAACCCCCTGAAATAGTAAGAAGTTTTATTTGATGATTGACAATTCGCTTGATTTTGGGTATTTGGTTTTTACTTGCTCCACCCTATATATTATTGTCACTTTTTATTCCGAAATATTAATATTAAATGTTATTTAACAGAGTGATGAAATGGTTAGTGCAATTTTAATGGCAGGATATAACAACAAGCGAGAAGTAAAAAAGTACGGAAGAATCGTTGCGGAAAATTATGGCGAAAAGTTCATAGAGTCGGGCTATAAACCCTTGAGGGAATTTAAAACGCTTAAGGATGGCAAAGAAGAATGCAAACCTTTGATACAATATACACTTGAGAACCTTTTTGCCAGTGATTTAATCGATGACATCATCATTGTCGGTCATCAGATGCTTCTTGAGCAGCGGCTGGGCAATTTAATAAATAAATTCGAAAAGCCGTGCTGTATTGTGAACCAGAACTCAAAGATTCCTTCAAACATCGTTGAGCATTTCAATATTATACAAACCAAGGTCAAACAGAATTCAATTGCAGGAAATTTAATTAAGGGATATTCAGCCAGCACCGCTTTCAAGGACCGGAAACATGCGTTATTTGTTGCCTCGGATTCACCCTTGACGTCAAAAATATTTATTGAGAATTTCTTGAATAGTATTCAAAAATACCAGGAACTGGCGGCGATCCAGTTTCCAGCAGTATTTATTGATGACGACAGAGACAAACTTGGCAGATATCCGCTTAAGCTTGTGAATGACACGGAGTTCCAGCTTTCCGATAAGAAAGATGGTTACGGCAGGCAAGGGTTTAGGCTTTCCTCCTTGATGTATGCGAATCCGAATTTTTTTAATATTAATACGGTTAACGCTGCATATGGTCTTCGTAAATGTCTTAATCCAAACGTACAATTAAAGTTATTCCGAATTACGCGAAGATTGGGATATCCAAATGTGTATTCAAAATATTTTTTGAGGAAAAACTTAAGTATCAAAGAGGTCGAAAACATTACTTCTGAATTTTTCGGCGGAAGGGTTAAATTAATTCCAATGATTGGGGAAGAAGCAACGTATGATTATGATGGTACCGATTCTGAATATCTCATGATAACAGATATGCTGAATGTCGCTTAAAAGGGGTTCGGCTTGAACCTATAGAGGTCTCTCCTTTAAGGGAAGGGGATAAGGACAAAAAACAGTCATCCTAATTATAAAACCACTTAACAGATAGTTAGGATCTTAATTCAGAAATGTTCATCCATGACAACTGACCGGGTAATTTGCAATCCCAGAACAACCATCCATCGATGGGGGTCCGAGTTATGGTTAAAGCTGCCTCGCATGGCGATATGAATTCTTTTTCGTCAAGGGCCAAAGTTCCATTTCTTACCTTGCCATAATAGAAATAACCTTTATATTTGCCACGAAATTCTGTTCCATCCGGAAAGACTACGCTTTCAACGATCCATGATACACAACCGCTTTGATATGCGTCTTTAGAGGGTTGTTGAAAAATAGGTTCACCAAGCAGGTCGGAATTCGTCTCAATATTTTTCATGGAGACCTCCTAAAAGTGTAAGAAGTCGACGATTGAATGGAGACAACGGTTGAAGGAATATGGTTCCTGAATAAAAAATATGAAAACCGAACACATACTTTTTAGCACAAATAAAATAATATTTCAACACATAAGTTGTACTTATGTCGTGGCGTCGTTTATGGGGGTTATCGCTATCCAAAAAGCGGAGATGTGTGCCTTTGGGATAAGATAACGATTGAGGATTTCAAGGTTTCGATAATAAAAAGAATTATTTCGATGGCTTGGGAGATAATCATCTATGGTTTCCATCTGGTATGGAATTTATTGTTTGACTAAGCTCCAATTTCTTTGATAAACACCTGGCAACATTCCACATTATCAATAATGTGTAGATATTTAAGCATAAAGGTGGTATTTTACCCCTGTTGGTTTATTTTAAAACCCAGGTTCTTTACCGATCTGTCCGGGTCCGCTGTAATAGCGTTTGATAAAAAGAAGTGAATTTGAAAAAATGTATTGTGATCGTCGTTATTTTTTAAAAATAGGAGCGCAAGCGGCTGTGAGCGCTCTATTACCGTTGTCTGCAATGGCATCAATTAATGGTATTTCGATTCCGGAACGCAGGCTGTCCTTCTATAATACGCATACCGATGAAAGGCTTGAGGTTTGCTATTACAACCAAGGCCGGTATCAGTTCCATGCCTTAAAAAAAATCAATTATATTTTTCGTGATCATTATTCAGGAAAAATTAAACCTATCCATAAGGATTTGCTCGATCTCCTCCATGCCATTTCAATGACTTTAGGCGATAGTGCTCAATTTCATATCATTTCTGGCTACCGTTCTCCTGAAACAAACGCCATGCTCCGCAAAAAAACCAAAGCCGTTGCAAAGAACAGCCTCCATATTCAAGGAAAAGCCGCCGACATCCGGATTCCCGACTGTGATACGAAAAGGTTGAGTAATATCTGTATGAAGATGCAAGCCGGCGGTGTGGGGTATTATCCGGAATCCGATTTTGTACACGTGGATACCGGCGATGTGAGGTGCTGGTGAAATCCAAAATGATTTAGTGCGCAAAAAGACCCGTCGAAGAAAAAGACAGACTATACCTCCGGCAGCCGCTCTTTCAAGGCTTGATCAAGCAGTCTGTCCCGGTCATAAATATCATTGCGAAAGTTTAACCTGCCGTTTTCGTCTACCCATGCTGTCCAGTATTGTATGTGAACGGTAATGGGTCTCTGAAGTTCAATCACCTTTGTTTCTCCAGCTTTAATGGCTGCCGATAATTTTTCCCGCGACCATTGATGATCGTCTTCCAGAAGATAGAGGGCCAGATTGACCGGTTTTTCCGTTCTAATACACCCGGAGCTAAAATTGCGATGTGTTTCTTTGAAGCGTGAACGTTCGGGCGTATCGTGAAGATATACAGCGAACTTGTTTGGAAAAATAAATTTTATTCGACCCAGAGCATTGCGTGGCCCTGGATCCTGGCGGAGTTTGTAATTGAAGTTTGGATGCTCAATTTTTTTCCAGTCGACAGTTTTCGGATTTATTTCCGGTGCGCCTTTGCTCCAATTTTTAAAAACTTTAATCCCTTGTTGAGCCAAGTAGTTGTCGTTTTTTTGAATTTTTGGAAGAAGATCTCTATAAACCAGGCTCGTTGGGACGTTCCAGTATGGATTGATCACCATATAGGTCATTTTTGCACTGAATACCGGTGTTCGGCGATACGGTTTTCCCACAACAACCCGCATTTCCAGCATTCGGTGAAGGTTTTCAATCACCCATAATCTAGCATCTGCAATATTCACAAGAAGGTATCGATTCCCAAGATCACGAGGGGTCCAGCGCCAGCGTTCCATGTTGAGTTCTATCTGACGAACCCGTTGTTGAATTGGAATGTTCAGCATTTCCAGTGTGCGTGTTCCGACAATCCCGTCCGATTTCAATCCATGCCTTTTTTGGAACATTTGAACAGCCCATTCAGTGGCTTCATCGAAAAAATCCCCCCGGTCTTTTTTGGTATTTTCGAGATCGCCAAGAATAACAAGCCGTTCACGAAGACCTTGGACAGAAATACCTGTATCTCCTTTGCGTAAATTGGTGCTGGGCGAGACGGGAGGCCAGTCATCTTTTTTTGCGATATTTCGGTATTGCGCTAAAGCTTGTTTGAGTCCAAAATATCCGGAATGAAGTGGCTGTAGATCCCTTAAGGCTTTTGTTATTTGGTTCGAATGGAGTGCAGACCGGAGAATATCTGTCAAGTCAGCGGTTGGATTTACTACGATCCAATCGCTATGGATGGTTTCCGGATTGACACGACCGGCGAGCAGATGTGAACTATAAAGCATAAAAGCGTCGGTAAGGAGTAAATCGAGATCTACCCATATTTGAGGATCGACCGTTTTACCCACAGCTTGTTTTTTTTCGATCATTTTCACGAGCGATACGATATTGGCCCGATGATAGTCGTCGGGTCTTAAGCCTTCGTGATTGGCGCGATTAATCTCTGCAACAAGGGATCTTGCTTGTGGAAGAATTCCTTCTTTTTCAGTCCACGCAGGAGAAAAACCTCGCTGTTGGTAAAATTGTGGAATGAGTGAAACCCCACAAATCAATTCTCCCCGGCAACTAAATTCTTTTTGGTTTTTTTTTAATTCGACTCTCTTTTTTAGATGGTCGTTGATATTGTTTGATCCGGCAGCATCGGCAAAGCTTTTATTCTGAGATAGTATTGGGAAAAGGATTAACAACGCAATGGTTACAAAAAAATTTAGAAAGATATTAATTTTTAGTTTCAACATGTTTTTTAAAGGATATATCTTTTGATCTGCTTCTTCTTCAAAATACTCTTGCCAGCACAAGTTGTTTTCAATAACATAAAGAAATATCAAGGTCAAAACTAATGATTGATTCACACCGTTTATTTAAAGGAGCGTATGGTTATGACCGTTGATAGCAATGGCTTAGCACTTGTTTTAAGTGGTGGCGGTGCGCGAGCTGCCTATCAGGTCGGCTTTTTGAGATGCCTGGCCCGAAATTTTCCGGACCTGAATATGCCCATCATCACCGGGGTTTCCGCCGGGGCGATAAATGCAGCCTTTCTGGCAAATCATACGGGCACCTTTGCTGAGGCTGTGGAAGAATTGTCAGGACTGTGGCTTAAGCTTTCCGTTGATCAGGTTTTTTGTGTTGAAACTTGGAAGCTTATCCGAAATGTTTTCAGGTGGGCGGGGCGTCTAATATCCGGTGGGATTCCCAAAAAATCATCTGCGAGAAGCCTGTTGGATTTGACACCGCTTCGAGAACTGCTGCAAAGGATACTTTTACCTCAAGGAAATGTGGTTGCCGGCATTCGCAAGAATTTACAGCATGGGAAACTTAAAGCTTTTGCAATCACCGGAACCAACTATGCTACCGGCCAGGCCGTGACATGGGTTATGGGCAGGGAAATTAGAATGTGGGAACGACCCTGGCGACGAAGTGAAGCCACCGATATTACCATCGATCACATTATGTCTTCAGCTTCCCTGCCGCTACTTTTTCCGGCTGTTAGAGTTGGGAATGCATGGTACGGTGACGGAGGTATCCGGCAATCAGCGCCGCTTTCGCCGGCCATATATCTCGGTGCAAAACGGATTCTCGCAATCTCGACACGTCACTTAAGATCCATAGAAGACGCGAACACCCCCGTATGTATTGGATATCCGCCACCTGCCCAAATAGCAGGTACTTTAATGAATTCTATTTTCTTAGACGCTCTGGATCAAGATGTTCGAACGCTCAAGCGTACCAATCAGTTGCTCGAACAGATTCCGGAAGAACAGCATGATGAGCGACATGTGGTCGATCTTTTTGCAATGCGTCCTTCAGAGGATGTGGGGGACTTAGCGGGTGGATTTGAGCCGGAATTG
>Ga0316192_10004556_pt1 | contig 10070 bp, 7 predicted proteins | sample MerIslwburrow_MG_FD_204931 | JGI IMG/M metagenome (GOLD analysis project Ga0316192, IMG submission 204931) | Coastal sediment microbial communities from Maine, United States - Merrow Island worm burrow | ecosystem: Environmental > Aquatic > Marine > Coastal > Sediment | place: USA: Maine...
ACATGGCTTCCATGGCCTGGGGTTTTGCGGACGGAAGTGTGGGATCGCCGGTGCTGGATTCCATCGAGATAAGGCTCAATATGCGCCGTGGATACTCTATCGCCATAAGCTGAGCGATCATGCCGCCCATGGATAATCCGCACACATGGGCTTTTCCCAGCTTAAGAGCATCCATCAGCCCTAAAGCATCAGCCGCCATGTCAGAAAGGGTATACGGCGCTTCCACCGGCTGTCCCTGCTGATAGGCCGCCATCAGATCGGGTATACCGACACCTTCGATTTTGGATGAAAGTCCGACGTCGCGATTATCAAAACGCAGAACCCAATGGCCACTTTGTGCAAGTTTCCGGCAAAACGACTCGGGCCAGGCTACCATCTGGCTGCTGAGTCCCATGATAAGAAGCAGCGGAGATCCGTCGCGATCTCCGAATGTATCATATTCAATGTCAATTCCGTTGGTCGCTGCACGTGTCACAAAAATCCCCTTTCTTTATTTTTACTCTTTTATAACGCCTTTATTTTCCCAAGAGTCCAAGATTGACTTTTGTCTAAAACAACTGTATCAGTACCCGAACACCTGCTCAACAAGCAATGATAGGAGGATAGCCGAGTTAGGGACTTCGCCCCAATTGGAATTGGAATGTTGGAATTCTGGAATAATTGTACAAATTCCGATACATTTAATTAGACCCAACCGATATGCTCTCACGTTTATCATCCAAAAAGATTCTGTTGTTGTTTGTCCTCACGCTGTATTGTCTGCTGATTGGATACAAATTGATGCGACTGGGGAACCATGGCGATGGTGTTGAATATGCCAGTGTCGCCAGAAATCTGTCAGATGGGGTTGGAACATTCTGGAAGCCTTATCTGGACGACAGGATTCACCCGGTGTTCCACGAACATCCGCCCCTGGTCTTCTGGATTCAGTCTTTATTTTTTCGATTCTTCGGAGATGGCCCCTATCTTGAGTCTTTCTACGGCTTTTTTATCGGCATTGTCATTCTTGGCTGTATGGCATGGTTCTGGCAGCGTGTCCGCCGGGACTTTCAACTGCCCGCTGTCGGCAACTGGTGGCCGATGTTGCTGCTGGTGCCCCTGCCGCTGTTTACCTATATATTGCAGACCAACCGGATTGTTAATACCTGGACGGTTTTTGCCATCACCGCAACCTATATTTCATACCGCAGCACCCTCGCAATTAAGCATCATTTTTTTTACAGCCTGCTTTCCGGGGGGCTTATTTATCTTGGGTTTCTGGCCAAAGGACCGGTTGCATTTTTCACTTTTGCCGTGCCCGTCCTGGCGTGGCTGACCTTAAAAGCAAAATTGTCAAAAGCCATTAGCGGCACATTTCTGGCCCTTGTCACGTTTGCGCTCCTCTTTCTGGTAACGTTGTATCTTTTCAAAGACAGTGTCGAATTCTGGCAGGGTTTCTGGCAGAACCAGGTCATGGCCAGCATAACAGGTGAAAGGGCTTCGGGCCATACCCGCTGGTATCTGCCGGAACGCTGGCTCTCGGAAATGATTGTACCTTTTCTAATAACCGGTGTGCTGATGCTGGCCACCAGGCTATCGTTGCGCCGGATTCAATTTAACCGGCAGGCCCTGTTCTTCTTACTTGTCGCCTTGGCCGCCAGTTTACCATTTATGCTCAGCACCCGCCAGCACGTGCGCTATATTCTGCATTCCTTTCCGTATTTTGTGTTAAGTCTGGCCTTTGCCACTCAAGACATCGCCGCCCAAATTGAATCGATTCTAACAGACAAACGCATCATTCTACGGGGCATCGGGGCAGCGGCAGTTATTTTTTTGGGGGTCGCGTTGTCCAGCATGCTTTACCTCAAAGACCACGATGCCAAACGGAGACCTTTTTACCAGGATTTTTATTTGCAGAACATTGAACTGCCGCAACGAATTACCATTTCGGTGTGTCCCGGGGATATAATATATCATGATTGGCTTTTTGCCGATATGCAGCGATTTTACCGGGTTAGTTTGACGCCTGACATGGACCGTCAATATCTCATCATTGCGAAAAACGGCAACTGCACGGTGCCTGAAGGTTACCACAAAATTCATCAGGAACCGACAATTAAGTATATACTCTACAAAAAAAGAAGGATGCAACACTAGCGAAACCCACCACGCCGGTAAAGTCGCCAGGACAGTACCCACATTGCCAACAGCGGACGGCGCCTCAGCCGTGGTTCGATATCCACCGTAACCCCCGAGTGCCGTTCGATCTTCCACAAAATGTAATCCACACCGCCTTCAAATGTAGCCATGGCTTTGAGCAGTCTCAATGCCGAAAGCAGTTTTCCCTGCCCAGATCGCAGTCCCCATGTCAGTCGACTCAAATATCGCACCCGCGCAGGAATCCGCACGCGATAGGATATCCCATCGGCGCTATTAACGATCTCGGCGGGAAAACCAACGGCATTTAAGGCTAGACGGGTGACATTTTCGTAATAATCCGGCGCTGCATCAAATAATCGGGCCCGCTTTTCCGGCCGTTCAGCTCTAAGCTCGGCCCGGTAAGAAAGTTCCAGGCCCCGGCGCCACATCTGGCGGGTGGTAAAATCGGAGTTGATCCGGGGCAGCACACGCCGGATAAAGGTTAAAACCGACCGGGCAAACCCCCTCTGGACCAGCTTGGCCACCTCATCATTGCGAGCGTAAAGCAGGGCGGTGGGCTGGCAAAAACGCCCCCAAAGATAAGAATGAAACCAGCGCTTTGATGTCCCTTTTTGAAAATCCGCCAGGGACAAAACCGCATATTTGGTCCGAACAACCTGTCCTTCAAATTCCCGCTCAAGGTAATAAACATTGGGCGGCAGCAACATGTTGAGAATAGCCTGAATGCGACTGGGATAGGATGCGCGGTAGTTGGCCACCAGCAAGTAGAGATCCACCAATCCATCGAGATCATCTCCCGTGCGCAGGCAGGACCCATAAAACAAGATGGCCTGGGCGGCCTCGCCGTGACGTGCCAGAATTTCATCGATCAAGAGGCGTACCGCAGGCGAGGCCGATTGGTCGGATCCGCGGCTGACGGCAGTTATTAGCTCAGAAGGAATATCCATTATGAAATCCGTAAAAAAGAAGCTGTTCCGCCATATCGCACCACCGTGGGTTCCTCTTGATTCGCGGGCGTATAGAGTTGTCCGTCCAGCGTGAAGCCGCCGGCAAGATTTAGCTTTATTTCATAAGCATTGTGACTATAGAAACCATTTTCCGGCGTACCGTGGGCCCCACTGCGGCCCCGCAGGATAGACGGCAGCGCCCGCAATAAATATCGCGGACGGACGCGGACGGCGGTGTAATGTAAGGGGCCAGCTTCACTACCCCAGTAGGGATAAAGCCCTAAAAACAATCGTTCCAGGGTGCTGACGAGAACCACTAAGGAATCAAATTGTTGCGGTGGGTTATCATCCATAGCGACGGAAACGGGTAACGGCGGTATGAAGTCGCTGCCCCGGCGGGTTGCCGACCATAAAAATCGAAGGATCGTTAGACCGGGACCGACCTCACCTCTCAGACCTTTGGTATTCAGCTTGCGATGAAAGTATTGAATTCCCTGATAAATGGCAGAGGCTCCAAAAAACATTCCGTAGCGGGTCTGATGACCGGGTGTCCGCACCTGCAAAACCGGTCGGTCTATCACCCGGGGATTACCGGTTCCGGTGGCAGCCCAGTTAAACAGCTTTCGCAATGAGCGTACCCGGGACCCGGAAAAACCGACGTCCCTGGCGGTCATGCTGGTGGTGCCTGATTGCAGCACCGCAAGCAGGGGTCGGGTTTCAAACAACTGATGATGAAAAAGGGTAGTCAACACCGCCTGTACGGTACCGTCACCACCGTTGACCGCCAAAAGGTCAACCTCCCGGTGGGCAAAATCCCCCAGGGCCGCCAGCACATCCTGCGGCGTCTGAACATCGCAATGGACGACTTGAGGATGGTCTTCGATGACGCGCCGGATGTCACCCAGACCGTTAAGATTTCCTCCGCTGAGCGGGTTGATGACGACACCGATGCGCGGTCTCCGGTTGGACTTTGAAAAATCAGGTAGCATCAAGCCTCAACCTTTCCTTTGGACACCGGCGAGGGTGATGAAAAACACGCATGATGTGGCTTTTAACTTTCATCCCATTTTTATTTCGTTAAATCAGCTTGTTTAGGAAATCTTAGATTTTGGATTTTGGATTGCTGATTTATTGTATCGCTTTGCTCATCATTTTTTATTAAATTGACAGAATACCTTAAATATTCAATCTTCAATCGAAAATATTCATTTTTTCCTATGCGTAAACAACCGTACCGCCAGCGGTTGTTTCTGTTGAGTTTGATCGATATCCAAAAACCAGGATCGTACCGATCCGGCGGTCTGCTTACTTATCAATGCCATAAATAGGCGTCCAAGGAGAAAAATACTGGTCACCACAGTCCAAATTGTCACCGCGATCAATCCCCAATCCGGATGCCCGATAAGAGCGCCGGCAGTCAATAAAATCAGACATGGGTTGCGCCGGGCGGTAATCAGCCTGAAATAGGAGTCGATCGGACGCCAGCAAAAAATTCCGAATTTACCCAACCATGCCAGAAACGCCCCTTCTACCAATCGCCCCACGGCATAGCCGATCATTATCAGCCAGAATGCGGTATTAATTGACAACCCGATAAAATTAAACTGGGATACTCCCAATCCCAGCCCCCAGAGAATGTACCAGATTGGCGGATGAATCAAGTCAATGAGATGGTCGAAATAATGACCAAACTTGCTGGAGGTAACGGTGACACGAGCCAGCTTGCCGTCTACCGTATCTAAAAAAGTCATTAACCAGCCCGCCAATAATCCCCAACCATACCAGCCATAGGCGAACAAAACCCCGGCCAATATGACCAGCAGCAAACCTATGATGGTGACATGATTCGGCCGCAGTCCAAAGCGTACACACTGACCGACAACCCATTGAGCCGGGCGTGGCCAAACCCACTTGGTGACCAGGTCGGTTACCCCTTTATAAGACCAGTCAAAAAGCCTTCGTTCCAAAAAGTGCTTAGCCCCAGGTGTAATAGGCAGCACAAAGGGTGGTTCAAACTTGAGCAGCCGCTGTTGAAAAGATATGGACAGGGTCTCCAGGGTCTCGGTCCTGACACCCGCCATAGAGCCCGTGGTGGCGGTTCCCTCAATAATATCAATCGCTTCTGGGGCTTGTCCGCCGGCAACATGGGCGGCAACAAATATATCGGTTGCTGCTTGTGAAATCTTCAAAAGAACATCCGGTGTTTGTACCAGGTAGTGGATCACACGGTCATCAAACAGGTAATCACCCCTTAACAGCAGGACCGAACTATTTTCCGGTACAATGTTCAAATCATCCACAATGTCGGTCACGCCGGCGCTCCTTAACACTCGCAATTTGCGCCGGCGGGATGTTAGCCCCCAGAGTTTTACCGGGCTGTCATTAATAAAATGGATGTAAAACGACATGATATGTATCCTAAATATTTCTACTTTGTCATATTTGCCTATTCTTCAGCCCCTTGCTATAACATGCTGATATAGACAGATATACGAATGCCTAAAGTGACCTAAATTGCCTAGAATGCCTAAAATTATGGAAACGCTACGCTCCATCTGTTTTTATAAAATTGACAGAATACCACAACTTTAGCTCATTTTAGTTCATTTTAAATTTTAGATCACTTTCTTAATTTAATAGATTGAAATCCTTAATTATTCATTCTGCAATATTCAATATTCATTGTTTGGGGTCCGTTGCAATATGGTCCCATTTACTATATTAATCGCAAATGGTCTCTATAAATTTAGATAACCACCATAACGCCGGTTCTCGATCTCCAAAAGATGACGGACCATCATCAGCGTCAACCACCACCCTGGCCCATTTTTCCGACCCGCATATTTCGTGTATGAACGCTATCACAGCACGGGACTTATTGAACAAACGATTGTTCGGGTATTTAAGATGGAAACTGCACCGCGAAGCCGGCCACGGCGACAGCGTTCTATCGGCATTGCACGCAGATCTTGCAAAGACCAACCCCGATCACATTGCCGTCACCGGCGATCTGACCCACCTGAGCCTGCCCGCCGAATTTAAAAAAGCCAGACAATGGCTGCAGTCATTAGGGTCTCCGTCACAGGTTACCGTCATTCCCGGCAACCACGACGCCTACGTCAATACCGACTGGCATAAAACCATGGCCCACTGGACCGAGTATATGCTGTCGGACACCCCGCGGGATGATGGCCCTAGCACAGAAAATTTGGACCACATCTTTCCCTGTTTGCGTATCCGGGGCCGTGTTGCCATAATTGGCGTGTGCACGGCTCAACCCAGTGCACCGCATCTGGCCGTGGGCAGCATCGGCGCCATCCAATTGCATCGCCTGGAAAAAATCCTGTCTCAAACCGCCCGGCAAAGGTATTTTAGAGTCATACTGATTCATCACCCGCCGGCCTCCGGCACGGTCAGCTGGCGCAAACGCCTAACCGATGGGCCCGCTCTGCAGTCGCTTCTCGCCCGCTATGGGGCGGAGTTGATCTTGTACGGCCATGCCCATCGTGCGAACCAGAGCTATTTGAAGACTCCAGCCGGCAGTGTAACAGCCATGGGCGCTCCATCGATCACGGCCCTGGACCGCGATCCGGAGCGTCGCGCCCGCTATTGCCTCTACCAAATATCGCCCGACGCCGACGACTGGAACGTCAGGTTTCAGGTACGCATCTACTCACCGGATCAAAACCGCTTTATCAGGCATAGTGAGCAGCGGTTGGGCTCTTATGAAACTACATGAAATCCAAGGTCATTTTCATGAAGTTCCACACGCGGTAACAGATTACAGACTTCGTACTCGTCGTCGTTCTCGTCCTCGGCCTTCGTCCCTTATATTATTCTGATTTCGAAGACGAGCACGAGGACGAGGACGAGGACGAAATGAATCAGATTATCTCGCAGGTATACGTCCTGCATCTTAAACCTTGTACCCTGTAAATTAAATGAAACTTCAGTTTCTTTTTCGATTAAACTGGCCGCTTTTCAGGCCAGCAACCGGGCTGACACCCGAAACCTGAATCCATATACGATTAGACAACCTTCCGTAACTGCCAAAGCGCAATACCGGAGATCAATATAACCGGTGTCATTGCCGTAATAACCGGCGTAAGACTTAATAACAGCCCCAGATGTACGATTAATTGATCGCCAAAATAGAATACAATCCCAACAAAAGAGCCTATCATTATCCGCTTTCCTGCCGTGATAATACGGGTAGAGCCGAATATGAACGGCAGCGAAAGCAATACCATGGCCCCTGTCGTCAGGGGCACACTTAACTTACGCCACAGGGCCAGGGCATAGCGATCTGTATTTTGTCCACTCTCACGCATCGCCCCAATATAGCGGTAAAGGTCGACGGACGAAAGACTGTCGGCAGGAAGCTCAAGCACATCAACCTGATCTGAGCTTAAAAATGAGTGCAAAATCAGGTTGGGCAATTGCTGTGTTATAATGCCTTGCTCGGTGAAAATCTTCCGGGTAATGTCCCTGAGGACCCATTGATCGTTATGCTGAATGTCGGCCTCACGAGCGTGGGTAAACACCTTTAAACGGCCCTTTTCATCCGTCTCGAATAAATCCAGATCAGCCGCAATTCCGCCGTATAGTGTTTTCCCGACATGAATGTAAGTTAATCCTCGTCGGGCCCAGAAACCTTGCTTTGTCAGAGTAATACCGGTACCGGAAATTGCCAGAGCCCGCCGTTTGCGGGCCAGCTGATCCAGCGGAGGGACAACCATCTCTGCCAACATGCCGGTTAACAGGATAAGGAGTGTACCGGCGGCAAGCACCGACCCGCAGATCCGTTGGATCGACACGCCACCGGCCTGCATGGCAAGCAGTTCACTGTGATCGGCCAGCAATCCCAGCGCGATAATGCTGCCAAGCAACGTGCTTATGGGCATCAGATCGAGCATGCGCCTTGGCATTGTGAGGCCAATGAAGACCAGAGCGTCATGGATGCGAAAATTTCCTTTACCGACATCATCCAGCTGGGACACCAGTTCCAGGAAACTGAACAGCGCAACCAGTATAATAATTATCAGTACAAAGCTACGCAAAAAGCTGATACCAATGTAGCGATCAAAAATTTTCATTGGATTGGACCAGTATACTCCGACCAAAATCATCTTTTGATCTGCCGGCGGCGGAACAACGCATCACAAATAGCTGGGCATTGGGAGATTTCACCCAATTTGCATTATTTTCCTCGCCAGCGGAACACCATGTCCGGCTGCCATAAAAGAACCAGCAGTAACCCTGCCAGCAACAATTGGATCCACCAGATTCCGGGAATGGTGTCAAGGATACCCCGTTCGACCCATTTCTTGGTCAAAGCGCTGAGGTTGTAATATAATGCAAAAATTACCACGGCCGTCGTGATTTTAGCGTATTTACCTTGGCGAGGTGATGAACGGCTTAAGGGGACGCCAATCAACGCCAATAGGATGGTGGCCAACGGCGTGGAGAGCCGCCACTGGAATTCGGCAATTTCTTTACTGTCGTCCGACCGGGCGAGGATCCCGGTTGAGGCTGCCTTGACTCGATACTTTTGACGGAGGTCCTCTTTGGGTTCAAGGGGCATTGCGGATTGTTCGAATTGGATAACACGTCCTTCTTTTCCAGTGCGGGAAAATTCATAGAGATAACCATCGGTAAATACCAGAATCTGTTTACCGGATGCTTGATCCGTGGATTGATTGGCTTGCCTTGCGGAGATAACCTGCAAAGTATCGTCGCGTTCTGTTCGAATAAAGACCCGTCCGGCCTCATCCTGCTGGTGGTCCACCTCTTCAGCATAAATGACCCGCGCTCCGTTCTCAGTTTCGTAAAATGTCCCGTCATTCATGCGCGTGAGATCAAAATTCGCCTCTGCATGCGCCTTTATTCGATAATACTGGTTGTAGGCCCAGGGTCGAATGAAAAGCGATAAACTGGCAACAATCACAGCCACCACCACGGCAGTGTACAAGACAGGCCGAATAATCCGGCCGATACTCACACCACAGGAAAAAAGGGCGATCATTTCGGAATCTTTATACAGCCTCCCAAGGGCAACCACCACGCACAAATACAAAGTGGTGGGCAACAGCACCTCCAAAGCGATAGCAATTCTGAGCAGGATTAAGATGAGAACTGTGGTGCCCGGCAATTGACCACTGAGGGCGTCTACCAGGAAACGGGTTGCCATGTAACATCCAAAAATAAAGACCAGTATCGCACATACCGCTACCGTCGGTTTGATGATTTCCCGCATTATATAACGGTCGATAATCATTTCTGACCATTTAAAAAAGCGTTCTTCAACACAATGGGCTCAGAACGCTTTATCGAAATTGTAGGTATCAGTGTTCGGGTTTCAGCCTAGCTGCCGACCGAAAAAAACAGCCGGTCTGATCTAAAAAGAAACTCAGCTTCGTATGAGCATGCAATAGATTTAATCCATATGAAGACATCGAGCGGCGAAGTTTCATAGGAGCGGCGCCGCTGATCCGCCTTCGGCGGAACACCTGAAAACTTCAGCGTCTTAGAACATGTTGTCAGAAGGAATCCTCTGAGGCCCTAAGTTGGATGGGAACTATCTCAGTGTCACCTCAGTTGTCTGACAGATGCGTTCATCGGCCTCAACCCCTCCGCGGGCGCCACAGGCTGATACGACTTTTTCGGCCAGTTTGAGATCAGCATGGTAATCGACTTCACACCACTGTAACCCTTTCATTGAGCAGGTCCATACCGGCATCGACCGGGCCATTTCATCAATCACCGACAAATACCATTTCGTCTGTGCCGAAGGGGTACGCAATGCCGTTTCCAGAGCAATGCAGAATAACCTCGGTCCCTGGCCGCGGAACAGGATCATTCCGATGGACTCCCCGTCGACTTGATCCGGTAAAAGGTCCTTACCGATCTTCACAAGTCGGCACCCGTCCAATTCAACCTTCATGTCGTCGGCATCATAATCGCCTTTATGACTGATGGCCACAG
>Ga0316192_10004558_pt1 | contig 10066 bp, 8 predicted proteins | sample MerIslwburrow_MG_FD_204931 | JGI IMG/M metagenome (GOLD analysis project Ga0316192, IMG submission 204931) | Coastal sediment microbial communities from Maine, United States - Merrow Island worm burrow | ecosystem: Environmental > Aquatic > Marine > Coastal > Sediment | place: USA: Maine...
TAACCCAAACACATGTTACACAAAAAATCAGACTCAAAAAAAGGGGCAAAGCCCCTTTTTATTACTGAGCCTGCATTATGTCATCGAACGTTTTAGCGACATCTTCAGTTTTAATTTCAGACAGTAGCCAATCGACCACTTGATCTTCAAGAACCAGCGCCTCAGCACCCGACAATCGTGTTTTATCCTGATAGTACCAAGCCAGCACAGACTGCGGGTCTTCATAAGACTCCGCCATCTCTTCAATTCGACCACGAACCGCTTCAGCGTCAGCTTTAAAGCCTTTTTCACGAATCAACTCACCAACCAACAGGCCAAGACCTACGCGACGACGGGCGCGATCTCCTAGAGCATTTCGAATTTCATCAGTCAATTCCATCTCGCCCTGCATGCCCATACTTTGACGCGCCTGGTTAGCCATTTGTTTAATCTCATCTTCAACCAAAGCTGATGGCAGATCGATTGGGTTGGCATCAAGCAACTTATCAAGCGCCTGTTCTTTTACATACGCAGCAATCTTCTGTTTAAGCTCACGTCCCATGCTTTCACGAACATTGTTACGCAAAGCTTCAACACCCCCGTCTTCGACGCCTAGCGCTTTCAGAAATTCTGCATCATCAAGATCGGGCAATTTAGGTGCATTTACTTTTTTGATGACCACCTCAAAAACAGCGGGTTTACCCGCTAGCGCTTCACTCTGATAATCCTCAGGGAATGTAACGTTCACATCTTTCTCGTCACCCGCTTTGGCACCAACCAGCTGCTCTTCAAAACCAGCAATGAAACGATTGCTACCCAGCTCAAGCGAATAATCCTTGGCTTCACCGCCGTCGAAGGCAACATCATCAATCTTGCCCAGGAAATCAAACACCAGTTGATCGCCAATTTCCGCAGCACGATCTGTTTCTTCCCAGCCAGCGCGTTGTTTACGCAATTTGTCGAGCATATTATCGACATCAGCATCACCCGCTTCGACAACAGGTTTTTCAACCACCATGTCAGCAGGGATCTCTACTTTCACGTCAGGATAGACTTCAAAGGTCGCAGTAAAAGCAAATTTATCATCAACAGAAGCGGCTGTTTCAATCTTTGGAGTACCGGCTGGGCGAAGATTTTCCTGCTTAATTGCCTCATAAAAACTGGTACGCAGCATTTCAGATTCAACCTCTTCACGAACCTGGGCAGAAAAACGTTTCTGTACAACAGTAAAAGGGACCTTACCCGGACGGAAACCATCAATCTTAACGCGACCCGCCATGCTCTTCAGGCGTGTTTGCACTTCAGAATTGATTTTGTCGGCAGGCACTTCCACCGTCATGCTACGTTCTAAACCTTCAGTCGATGTCACTGATACTTGCATAACTCTATTCCTTAAGGACGCCCTGGACGTCACTTGATTAATCATTTCGATGACTAACAGCTGTCATCGGAACCTTCATCACAGACCACACAGTCTGGAGAAAAATATGGTGCGAAAAGAGAGATTTGAACTCACTATTGAAGAAGGTTACCCAACCGGCACCTAAACCTCTCTCGCAAATATGGTGGGGACGGAGAGACTCGAACTCTCACACCTTACGGCACTGGTACCTAAAACCAGCGCGTCTACCAATTCCGCCACATCCCCGTGACCTTTTTCGTGCAAACAATTATTGCGAATCCGCATTATACAGACACTTGGCCGTTTCTTCACCCCAGTTTTAAATTTATTATACCGGGAAGAAAATTCACTTATATATTAAGACCGAGCCAGCCAAACACAGCCTCTGCCGGCCCGTTTGGCCTGATAAAGCGCTTGATCCGAGCGCGAGACCCAATCCTGAGGTTCGTCTTGGCTAGACAGGAGCGACACCCCCACCGACAGAGAAATATCTAGTACTTCGCCATTTTCCAGCGTTAAAACATGACCTTTCAGATCAGCCAACAATCGCTTGGCCAGCATCTCGCCATCACGCGCCTCGGTATCCTGAAGAATCACTGCAAACTCATCACCACCGTAACGAGCCACAAAATCCGTTTTACGCGGAAAGGTCTTCTGTAACTGCTGAGCCACGTGCAATACCGCCGCATCCCCCGTTACATGCCCATAGCTATCGTTAATCTTCTTAAAATAATCAATATCAACCATCAACAGGCAAGACGCCTGCCCAGAAAAAACACTCAACTCAATGGTTTTTGCCAGCAACTCATCAAAAGAAGCTCGATTATAAAGCCGCGTCATCGGATCCAACGCCAACTCTTTTTGCGCCTGCAACAACTCATGCCGCATACGATTGAGCTGAGCACCCAACTCCTCCAACTGCACCCGCTGACGAGTTTTCCGCCCTTCAATGGCCCGACTAATCAAAACCACTGCTGCCACTACCTCAGCGCGCATTTCGTCAATAGAGTCACTGCTGACAACCTGATTCAAGCGCGTTAGGTGCGTAGCCACCTCATCATCAGCACTCTGCTCATCACGAAACGCCTCACGCAAACCCTGAATAACCACCCAGATCATCTGTCTGAAGTCATCAAAGCGAGTGACCGCAAAATCACGCTCACGCACCACCAGGCTTACAGCCAACTGACGCGCTTCTTCCCAGTCAAGATCAAATTGACCACTATCCTTTGCAGACGCAATAGAATCGATCAGAGACTGACACTTAACCTGAATTTCTTCCGCATCAGAACCACCGTCATCCAAATCAATGGCAGTTTTAGTCAGCGCTCTTAAAACATCAATAAAAGCATCCACCGCCGGATGCATGGACTGATCTTGTGCCATGTTTAAGTAACCACCTACGAAATATCTCGAAACATTAAAGTTTGATAGAGAATACTACTATAAATAATGACCACAAAGCAGGCACAAACAACAGAGAAATAATCGACAGCAAACACAGGACAACCTCAAAGAGCACGAACGGCTCAAGGATTATTTTGGAGGGGAAAAACTGGTGGGCCGTGAAGGATTTGAACCTTCGACCAAGTGATTAAGAGTCACCTGCTCTACCAACTGAGCTAACGGCCCGAAACTAGACAAATAAAATGGGGTGAACGATGGGGCTCGAACCCACGACAACCGGAATCACAATCCGGGGCTCTACCAACTGAGCTACGCCCACCATAAAGCGTTTATGTTCGACTGAACATGGAAATGGCGCGCCCGGCAGGATTCGAACCTGCTACCCTCGGCTTAGAAGGCCGATGCTCTATCCGAATGAGCTACGGGCGCATGATTCATAAACTCTACCGCGTCAACGACAACAAAACCACTCGCCAACCGAACTAGAAAATGGTCGGGGTAGAGAGATTCGAACTCCCGACATCCTGCTCCCAAAGCAGGCGCGCTACCAGACTGCGCTATACCCCGATTTCTAGTGCCACAAGCCGATAAAATTATTCGACCTGCGCTAAAGGTGGGGAATAATACTCGGCAAAAACCCACCCGTCAATGCACAATCTACAATGTTTTCAACAAACTTATAAAGTTTCTGAACGCAGGCCACGCCATGTCAATAAAAACGCTAACGCACTCAATAAAGCGGCCAACTGAAAAGTTATCACCGCCCCGACACCGCCCCACAGATAACCGCTCATCAAGCTACCAATCGCTCCACCGGCACCAAAACTCAAACTACTGTAAAGCGCCTGCCCCCTACCCTGATTACGGCCAATAAAGATTTTGTGAATCAGATGAATCGCCACTGCGTGGTAAAGACCAAAGCTGGCGGCATGCAACAACTGAGAAAACACCATCACCGCCAGCGAATCCACAAACCAGGCAGTCAGCAGCCAGCGCAGAGTTGTCAGCCCCAGACTCAGCAATAACAAGGCCTTGGCACCGTAGCGCGGCAACAGGCGATGCATCACTACAAACACACCTATCTCGGCCACCACTCCCAACGCCCACAACTGACCAATCAGACTGCGACTATAACCAGCCTCTTCCATATAAATGGTGTAAAAGGTGTAATAGGGGCCATGGCTGGCCTGCAACAGGAAACACACCAGCAGAATAATGACCACCTGCGGCTGAGACAGCACTTGCCAGATCGAACCACCGACATGCTCAACCGACAAGCCATTTTCCAACGGCACCAACCAGGCCGACACCACCAGCCCCAGCAACATCAGCAATATAGCCACGGGGATGATGCCAGGACCGACTAAATCCAACACCGGCCCAAGCGCCACCACAGCAACAATAAAACCGATGGAACCCCAAAGACGAATACGACTATAACGATGCGCCTGATCGCCAAGCATGTTCATGGTCGCCGCCTCGAACTGGGGTAAAGCGGCATTCCAGAAAAAACTGAACAGGCACATCACCGCCGCAATCCACCAATAGCCCTGCCGCAAAAACACACCACCAAAAGCAATCAGGGCAAACAGTGTTGTCAGACGAATAATTTGCACCCGCCGACCAGTATTATCAGCAATCCAGCCCCATATATTCGGGGCAACGATCTTAGTGGCCATGATCACCGCCATCAACTCGCCAATCTCGGCGGGGCCGAAACCCAGCGACTTTAGATACAGCGACCAATACGGCACCAACACCCCAATGGATGCAAAAAAGAAAAAGTAGAAATTAGAGAAGCGCCAGTAAGGCATAGGCCTTACCCTAGCCTGGATTTATTGACACTAAAGCCAGGCTTGATTAAGACTTACCCGCCGGAATCACCGGCGTTTGCGAATTCACATCCAGGTTTTGGGCGCGGTGACGCAACAGATGATCCATCAACACAATCGCCAGCATCGCCTCAGCAATCGGAGTGGCGCGGATACCAACACAAGGATCATGACGACCTTCAGTCACCACATCGATAGCATTACCCGCCAGATCAACACTCTGCCCCGGCAGGCGCAGGCTGGAGGTTGGCTTCAAGGCCATACTGACAGTAATATCCTGCCCCGAGGAAATCCCCCCCAGCACACCACCGGCGTTATTACTCAGAAAACCAGCCGGTGTAATCTCATCACGGTGCTCGGTACCCTTTTGCTCGATGCAGTCAAAACCTGCACCCACCTCGACACCCTTGACCGCATTAATGCTCATCATGGCGTGGGCAATATCGGCCTCCAGACGATCAAAGATCGGCTCACCCAGTCCTGGCATCATGCCAGTCGCAACCACATTAATGCGGGCGCCGATGGAGTTACCCTCCTTGCGTAGCGCATCCATGTAGGTTTCCATCTCAGCGACTTTATCGACGTCCGGACAAAAGAACGGGTTTTGGCTGACCTGACCCCAATCCAGTTTTTCCGCCTTGATCGGCCCCAACTGCGACAGATAACCACGAATCTCGATGCCGCATTTTTCTTTCAGATATTTTTTAGCAACAGAACCCGCAGCAACACGCATCGCCGTTTCACGCGCCGAAGAACGACCACCACCACGATAATCACGCAGACCATATTTTTGCTGATAGGTGTAATCGGCATGGCCAGGACGAAAGGTGCTGGAAATATTGGAATAATCTTTGGAGCGCTGATCGGTGTTGTGAATAATCAGACCAATTGGCGTGCCGGTGGTCTTGCCTTCAAACACACCAGACATGATCTGCACCTCATCGGCCTCACGCCGTTGGGTGGTATGGCGCGAAGTGCCCGGTTTGCGCCGATCCAGATCCAGCTGCAAATCCGCTTCACTAATCTCCAGCCCAGGCGGACAACCATCGACAATCGCCCCCAGCGCCAGGCCGTGACTTTCACCAAAGGTGGTGACCGTAAAAAGTTTTCCGAAGCTATTTCCAGACATGCGTAGGTTCTTTCGTAATTAAAGTGATTTAGATAACTTTGGAGAATCGTTGTTCTTTGCTATGACGGAAATACTTGTCGAACACCATACAGATATTACGAATCAGGAAACGACCGGCTGGTTGAACCTTGATCTCACTGCCTTCGGTCTTGATCAAACCATCCTGCTCCAGCTGGGCAACATCGCCTAGCTCAAGTTTGAAGTACTCATCAAAATCGATTGCGTATTTACTGGCAATGACCTGTTTATCGAGCTGGAAGTTACACATGATCTCGGTGATGATGTCACGCCGTAACAGGTCGTCATTATCCAGCTCAACACCGCGAAACACCGGCAGCTTGCCGGCATCAATGGCGTCACAGTATTCACTCATGGTGCGCATGTTCTGACTATAGCTGTTGCCAACCTTGCCGATGGAGGTCACGCCCAGACCAACCAGATCACAATCGGCATGGGTGGAATAACCCTGAAAGTTACGATAGAGATGACCTTCACGCTGCGCCACCGCCAGTTCGTCATCGGGCTTGGCGAAGTGATCCATACCGATGTAGACATAACCGGCCTGTTGCAGACGTTCATTGGTCATTTGCAGGATATCCAGCTTTTCAGTGGCGCTGGGCAGTTCGTCCTCGTTAATACGACGCTGCGGCGGAAACATGCTCGGCAAATGGGCATAGTTAAATACCGACAGGCGATCAGGGTCGGCTGCCAACACCCTATCCAGGGTATTACTGAAGCCTTTCACACTCTGAAGCGGCAGGCCGTAGATCAGATCGATACTGATGGATTTGAAGCCCTCTTTGCGGGCATTGGCCAACACCGTCATGGTCTCGGCTTCGGTTTGAATGCGGTTAACGGCCTTTTGCACTTTCTCATCGAAATCCTGCACCCCCAGGCTCATGCGATTGAAACCCAGTTCGCGCAAGATGGCGATGGTGTCGGCACCGGCCTCGCGAGGATCGATCTCGATGGAGTATTCACCCGTGTCGTCGTCATGCAGTTTGAAGTGCTTGCGGGTCTCAGCCATCAGCTCACGCATCTGTTCATGACTGATAAAGGTTGGCGTGCCGCCGCCCCAATGCAGCTGATTCACCATGCGATCAGAATCAAACAACTCGGCCTGCATGGCCATCTCTTTATAGACACGGTCGAGATAAGGCTGAGCCTTGCTGCGGTCCTTAGTGGCAATCTTGTTGCAGCCACAGTAAAAACAGACCGTGTCACAAAATGGGATATGAAAATAGAGCGACAACGGCGGCTTGTCGGCGTTGCTCAGCTGAGCGATGTTACGGTATTCCGCCTCACCAAAGCCTTCGTGAAACTGTACCGCCGTCGGGTATGAGGTGTAGCGCGGACCTGATTTATCGTAACGATTAATCAGGTCAAGGTCGAATACCAGGGATTGATCCACACTCTACTCCTTAAAAACACTTCAGTTGAACTTGCAGAGTATAAGGGAATTTGGCCTTTTGTTTAAGCGCCACACGCCTGTTGAAATAATTCACGATATTCGAGCAGAGTTTCGGCATGGAGCAAAAACACCCCGTGACCGCCACGTTCAAATTCCAGCCATTCAAACGGCACCTCTGGGAACCGCTCCACCACCGCCTCATCACTATTGCCCACCTCAACCACCAGCACCCCGTGCGGCGTCAGATAATCCGATGCCTGTGCCAGAATATGCAGCACTAAATCGAGACCATCCTCACCCGCCGCCAGCCCCAGCTCAGGTTCTTTACTGAATTCCGCTGGCAGTGCGGCCATATCCTCGGCATCAACATAGGGGGGGTTGGAGACAATCAGATCATAAGACTTGCCCTGCAGGGCACTAAACAGGTCCGACTCAACCGCCTGGACCTGGTTTTGCATCTGATGACGCTCGATATTAATACGGGTCACCTCCAGTGCCTCGGGCAAGATATCCACCGCATCGACCTCGGCCCAGGGAAAGGCCATGGCAGAGGCGATAGCGATACATCCACTGCCCGTGCATAGATCCAGAATATGCTCGGTGCGCTCTTCATCCACCCAGGGGGCAAAACGTTGCTCGATCAATTCAGCGATTGGTGAACGTGGTACCAGCACCCGCTCATCAACATAAAATCCCAGCCCGCCAAACCAGGCCTCATTGGTCAGATATGGCACTGGCAGACGGTCATCGATACGACGTTGAAACAGCGTCAGTACCGCCTGTTTCTCAACATCGGTGAGGCGGGCATGGTGCAGCTCAGGTGCCAGCGGTGGCGTCAGGTGCAAGGCATGCAGACTCAGAAACAAGGCCTCATCAATGGCGTTATTGGTGCCGTGGCCAAAATAGAGCTTAGCCTGATTGAATTGACTGGCACCCCAGCGGACAAAATCAATAATGGTATGCAGCTGCGTTGCAGCTTCTTTATAAGAAGTATTCAAGTTAAAAGCTCTTGGGGTTAACTATTGTGGTTGCTATTTATTTTGCAGGTAGGCAGAGAACAGAGGTCGCATTTTTTCCATCACCTCTTCCGCGCGCAAGGGAAACATACCAGAAAAGACATCCCATTCCATCAGACTTTTAGCGATGGCGCCATCCAGATCAGCTGTTTTCAGGCGTGCTGAAAGGCCCGCGTTGACGATTTCAAGGTCTGCATAGATCTCAAACAGACCATCCAGACTGGTTGCCCCCTCTTTGCCCGCCTGACGACGCACAAATTGCCCCATGGCAAAAGCGGACACTGCACGAAAGATAGTTTCAGCTTCATTTGCCAAGGGCAGATGAAAACGCGCCACCGGACGAAAATAAGAGGCAGGAGGGCAGTCACTACTGGCCATCAACAGACCAATAAAAGAGCCCAGTGCTTTTTGTACCGTCGCCGAAACCACCACCACACGATCAGCCGTTTTCACTACCAGCTTGACCGTATCAAGCAAATCCATGTCATTACATTCATCCACAAGCTTGGCCAAATTTAGCGCTGCGGGACAATAAACGTGTTTATGTGAATCAAGTGGACAATGAGCACATTTGTGATTTTCCAGGGCTGCCCATTCTGGCGGTTTAGATGGTACCCAGGCCACCGGCGTCAGGTTGTCTGTACGCAAATGCAGTTCCAACACCTTCTCAGTTTTATCTGCAAAGACTAACTTGTACTGAACCTTGCTTATTTCCACTTATTCTTCCCTCTTTGAGCAGTCTGGCTCAATTCATAACAGTGTGTCAGCAGCCACAAAATCGTAACCCAGATCATCAGCCACCGCCTGATTGGTGACATGACCCTTGTAAACATTCAGGCCATTCAGCAGACCAGGATTATTGCGCAAAGCATCTTCGCCCTGTGAAGCCAGCTGTAACGCATACGGCAGAGTGGCATTGGTCAGCGCCATGGTAGCAGTGCGGGCACAGGCACCGGGCATATTGGTGACACAGTAGTGCACCACCCCCTCTTCGACGTACATTGGACTGGAATGAGAGGTTGGTTTTGAAGTTTCGATACAACCACCCTGGTCGATGGCGACATCGACAATCACCGCCCCCTTGCGCATTTTTTGCACCAGCGCACGACTGACCAGCTTGGGTGCGGCATGGCCAGGCAACAACACCGCACCGATAACCAGATCAGCGTCCGAAACCAACTCTTCCAGGGCATGGGCCTCGGAAAAACGGGTTTTCAGGGCTGGACCAAACAGATCATCCAGCTGCCGCAGACGTGTCAGATTGCTATCAAGAATGGTGACATCCGCCCCCAGGCCCAATGCCATCTTGGCAGCCTCTGTGCCAACCACGCCACCGCCGATCACCACCACCTTGCCGCGTTGCACACCAGGCACACCGCCAAGCAACACACCGCGACCACCGTTAATCATCTGCAGGCCAAAGGCACCGGCCTGGATGGCGATACGGCCGGCCACTTCGCTCATGGGCACCAACAGCGGTAACCGTCCATCCTGATCAGTGACTGTTTCATAGGCGATGCCAATGACTTTCTGTTCCAGCAGCTGCCGGGTTTGCTCTGGATCAGGAGCAAGATGCAGGTAGGTAAACAGGATCTGGCCCTCATGCATCAGCGCAAACTCACTGCTCTGCGGTTCTTTGACCTTGACCACCATCGGACACTGGTAGACCTCTTTGGCCGAGGCAACAATCTTCGCCCCCACAACCTGATACATCTCATCGTGAAAACCAATCGCCTCACCAGCCTGAGTTTGAATCAGCACTTCATGGCCGGCATCGATCAACGCCTTGGCCCCGGCTGGCGTAACACCCACCCGGTACTCGTGATCCTTGATTTCTTTTGGCACACCGATCTTCATGCAATCCGCTCCTGCTTTTTTCAAATACTAAGC
>Ga0316192_10004559_pt1 | contig 10066 bp, 8 predicted proteins | sample MerIslwburrow_MG_FD_204931 | JGI IMG/M metagenome (GOLD analysis project Ga0316192, IMG submission 204931) | Coastal sediment microbial communities from Maine, United States - Merrow Island worm burrow | ecosystem: Environmental > Aquatic > Marine > Coastal > Sediment | place: USA: Maine...
TCACCGGTCGGGAGCGGCGCAAGGCCTTCATGGCCGCGACCGCCCGCTGCGGAGGTGAGATCGTGGCCGAAGCCGAAGGGCTGTTTGTGGTGCCCCGGGAGTGGGGCGAAACAACCGACAAAGCCGGGGGCTGAGGGGCACGAAAAAAATAGTTAGTTTCTTGGGAACTTTTCGGGCCTTACTCGCGACTTAGTCTCAATCATCAATGATGTTGCTGCAAGGACACGTAGGCACATCAAGAAGTCACCGCACAGGTTTATCGTGCTGGCAACAGCATCGAATACAGATCTAGCACCCTGCTAGAAGGTCCGACGGATCGTCTCCCGTCCTACTACCCCAAACCGGGGTCGGTCCGTCGGACAAGTTTTCCCGCCCCGAGCGGTCGCCGCCGCTGAGCCAGATCATCGTGCCGTCGTCGACGATGAACCGCCGCCAACCGACCTCCCCGGGGCCTCAGTCGCCCCAACCGCCACTGAGGGAGAAGAACTGGCCGGTCTGGAAGCGGGATTCGCCGTCGAGCAGGCCGACGGCGAAGTGGGCGACCTCGCTTGGGTCGCCCAAACGTCCCATCGGTACCTGTGACTCGATCGCGGCCCGGAAGTTGGGGTAGTTGAGGTAGTTCGTTGCAATGGCGTTCAGCGTGACCCCGCTGTCAGCAATCGACAGCGCCGTCGCCTTGATCAACATGTTGGCCGCGGCCCGGGTCGCACGGTAGATGGGGGCGGCCGGCCCGGGCCTTTCGCAGCGAGATCTCGGCCCGACGGTGCCTGGCCCGCTGCGATGGGCTGGCCGCACCGTTCCGCCCCGATGTCTCCCTGGTGTTGACCGAACGGCAGCACCAGGTGGCGCAGGCCGCGGCCTTGGGCCTCACCGCACGACAGGTCGCCGACCAGGTGTCTCTTTCGAAACGCACGGTGAGCAACCACCTCTACCGGATCTACCGGGCGGTCGGCGTTCGTGACCGGTCAGGTCTCGCCGAGGCCTACCTCGAACCGGCCACCGGTCCGGGCCCACCCTTGACCGCCCGCCGCTGATTGACCCTCAGCGGCGGGCTCGATCGGGCTCGGCGCTTGTTGGGTCGAGCGCTGACGGATCAGCGTGCGGGCCAATGGTCGGCGACCCGGTCGCGTAGCCACGCAACCAGCGCCCCGTTGACCTCGGTCGGGCGTTCCTGGGCCATCCAGTGGCCACTGTCGACGATGTGTTCGGTCAGGTCCGAGCACAGCGCCCGCATCGGATCGGCCAGGTCGGAGTCGACACATTCGCACGTGTAGTCGTAGCGGGCGGCCAGGAACAGCACCGGCAGGTCGAGCTTGCCGCCATTGGCGACACCCGCCCCGTAGGCCTCGTTGGCCTCGTGGTTCAGGTACCAGCTGTCGGGACCGAAGAAGCCGTTGCGGTCGAGGGCGGCGGCGTAGGTCCGCAGATCGCCCTCGGTGACGACATCATCGTCGCGGGGCAGGTCGGGGGCGACGTCGGCCCCGCCGAACCAGCCCCCACCCGCACGGATCGACGACGTGGCCGACGGCAATCCGGCGCCCGCCGGGTTGCCCTTGCGGAACATGGCTTTGGCCACCAGGTAGGTGTCGGCCTCGAACACTTCGACGGCCCGGGCCAGGTTCTCCTGATAGAACAGCTGGTAGTCCCACTGCCCGACGGGGTACTCCTCGATCGGATACACGTTGCGATCGACGAGCGACACCAGCGTGTCCCACCCCGACTCGATCGTCCGGTAGGGAACGCACAGGTTGGCCACCGCCCGGCAGCGGTCGGGATGGTGAGCGGCCAGGTTCCACACCACGGGACTGCCCCAGTCGTGGCCGACCCACACCGCCTGGTCCCGCCCCAGGTGGTCGAGCAGCTCGATCATGTCGGCCACGATCAGTTCCTGGGTAAAAGCGTCGGAACGGTCATAGGTGGACGAGCGCCCGTAGCCCCGCATGTCGGGGGCGACGGCCCGGAAGCCAAGCCCCGCCAGCACCGGTAGCTGGTGGCGCCAACTGATCGACAGCTCGGGCCAGCCGTGGACGAAGATCACCAGCGGGCCATCCTCGGGCCCGGCGGCCAGGTAGCCGGTGGTATGACGCTCGGTGCGCACGGTGTGTTCGGTGATCTCAACGCTCATTGGCTCATCCCGTTGTAGGTTTCGTCGACGGCCATGATGAGGTGGTCACGGCAGCCGTTCTCCCGGTGTACATTGGCCTCGGCGTAGGCCGGACTCTGCATCATGTCCAAGAAGGCAGCCGGGCTGGGGTAGTACACCAGGGCGGTGTAGTCCCACTGCCCGTGTTCCTCGGGCCCGAACGGCACCCCGTTCAGCTCACCCGCCCACACGATCCGGCCTCCTCGCTCCTTGATGAGACGGCTGGCCTGCCTGCTGTAGCGCAGATAGGCGTCCCACCCGCTGCCGTCGCCGTCGAGGCTCCCGGCCCGGAAACGCATCAGGTTCAACATCGTCACCGGCCGATCCTGGTCCAGGGCCTTCACGGCCTCAAGGCGCAGTTGCTCGATCAATGCGGACCTCCGGGACTCGGGCGACGTCTCCGTCGGGACCCTACTCGCGGCACTCGGCCCACGTCGACGGGAGTCCGGCGCTGGCCCGCGGGTCAGAGCGGCCGAGTCCGACGATTGGGGACACGTCACTTCGTGACCCCTGCCCTGAGGACCCACACCGGCGCCCCCGTTCAGATCGGCGGGAGTTCGGCCGATGACCCCACTGATGCCCGACGACGCGCCGCCCCAGCCCTTTGCCGCTCCGGCCACGTTTCCGCCGTTGCACGGGTCGTCAACGCAGCCCGAGACGCCGCTGCCATCGACCCGGCTTGAGATGTCGCCACCGCCGCCAATGTCGACGCTTCATGGCTCGGCTCCGGCGTCAGGGTCGGGCCCAGGGCTACCGGGCAGGGATCAACCCCGATCGCGGGCCCGGCGGGAGCAGTTGCTGGCAGCGCATCGCCCGCACGGTTGCCGTTGGCAACAAGCCACTCTGCGGCAACAGAACCCTCACCAACGATGACCGGTTCCAGGGACGCATCCGCAACGCCCGAGTCCTCAAAGGCTGAACATCCGCGTCCCCGCTCGCACAACGCTCAGCGCAGTTCGGTCCAACTGGTGTGGCCTTCGTCGAGCAGGGAGGCGCTTGAGTGGTAGCACGAGCGGGAAACGAAGGGCTTGACCTCGCCCGCCCGGGTTCGGCACAGCTCCGCCTTCAGGGTGCGGGCGGCCACCACGTCGGGGTCGTCGCCGGGGGCCAGGGCCAGGAGATCAACGACGTGTAGCGCCAGTTGGATCTGGCCCTGCGCCGCCAGCTCACGGGTCCGGGCCAGGACCGTTGTCGTGTCGGCGATGGCGGAGAGCACGGCGGCGGCCGCATCGGGTTCGGGGGCTGGGTGCAGGGTTGTGGGGTTGCGGTCCCACCACCCGGTCTCCTCCCGGAACAGATCACGAACGATGTAGTCGGGCGACCCGTAGTTGGGCTTCATCCATGGCTGAGCGAACAACTCCACCGGGTAGGTCATGTCGGCCAGGATCTCGCCCTCACCCATACCCCGGTTCAGTCGTTCGACCACCTGCTCCCGCAACCAGCGCAGGGCTCGGGCCATCTCGCCGAGCCGGTGGTGCACCGCATCGGCGCCCTCGACCATGGGGCCGAATTCGGTCATCAGACGCTCAGCTCCCAACCCGTCGAGACGATCGAGGGTGTCGGCCCAGCGGATCGTGAACCGCTGGGTTCGCAGCGGGGTGCCGATGTTGGGAATGGCGTCACCGGGGGTGGCGGGGCCGGCGGCCAACAGGCCATCGTCGGGTAACCACAGCGCAACGGCATCATCGACCTCGGAGGGGCTGTAGATCAGTTCCACCCGGCGGCTGCCGTCGACCAGGGTGAGGGTGTCACGGAACGTCTCGGTTGGCGGATGTTGCACGAACAGCTCCCGCCGCTGCTCAAGGGGGTGCCGACTGGGGAACTGGATGGCGGCCAGGCGGGTCTGGAGCCCCTCGGTCTCGGCGTAGCGGGCGTAGCGGGCCACCAGTCGTTCATGGGCCACCAAGCGGATGGGGGGATCGCCCCGCTCGGCGTTGTGGGCCTGCCACACGTCGACGGCGGAGTTGTAGCCCAGGTGGCCGTGGGAGTAGACGATGGCGTGAACCGGGGCGTTGGTGTGGCGGCGCAGGGTTTCGATCATGGCCGGTGCGTGGGGGTAGCCGCTGGCGTCGATCACCACCACCCCGGCGTCGGTGTCGATGGCCAACGAGTTGCCCTGGCCCGGCAACACCACCAGCCCCTCACCCAGAACCTGCCCCGCCAGCATCCCGGTCAGGATTCTACGGTTCGCCTTCTCCGTCGTGCCTTGCTCGCTCATGTCCGGACACTAGCGAAGATCACGTCGATGTCGATCGAGTCGTGGAGGTAGCCCTCCACGACAACCCTGTACCGGGATCTCTGACCCAACATTGCCGTGACCGGTGCTGGCGCAGCGAATGGTGTTGATAGAGGTCGAGTTATGCGTGTGAATGTTGGTCCAAGTTGATCAATGTATATTTGCCTATATCACGGTAATAATTGCCCATTGGTTCTTGGTGTGCGCTAAGGTCCCGGTTGGGTAAATGCTGCGAAAGCGGTGGCTCGTAGGGGTCAATAGATAGATGCTGAGGCTTGATTGTTGCTACATGTGTGTCAATAGGTCAGGCAGAGTCAGAGCTTTGTTCGAGCGATAATCCATGAAAGGCAGTCTCATGAAGAGAGTCATTTTCACCCTACTCTTTGCCACTGTTGCCGGGTCGTTGACCTTCGGTGCCGCCGCCACGTTGCCGGTCAATTCCGACAACCTTGGAAGCGGCGGGGCTGGGGTGGTGTCCTGCGATCCCGACGGGGTCGACGTGTCATACGACCTGGTGCCCGAAGTGCCGAGCCAGGTGCAGGGCATCACGGTTTCCGGCATTGCCGGAGAGTGCTCGGGGCAGAACCTGAGCTACGTCGTCCTCGGGGCCGAGGGTGTCTCGCTGGTTGTCGCCAGCCGGATCATCGGTGGTGAGAGCGAATCGTTCTCGTTCCCTGTGCTCGCGGCCGGAGATATCGAAGAAGTTGCAGTCACACTCGCCGGCTGACCAAGGCCGAAGATCGGGGCAGGAGGTCCGGGTGGGGAGGAAGTGGTCATGGGGTCACTTCCTCCCCACTCGTCGACAACTGCTCTCGGCGTTGGCCACATTGGCCACGGTTGGGATGTGGTTCATTTACGCCGCACCCACCACGCTGGGAGGGCCGCTCAGTCTCATCTGGGTCAGTGGACTCAGTATGGAACCTACGCTGTACACCGGCGATCTGGCCGTGCTCTACGAGCGTGAGCAGTACGCGGTGGGCGACATCGTCGCCTTCCGGATCCCCGAGGGGGGCACGGTCATCCACCGGATCATCGAGGTGCACCCCGACGGCTACCGGTTCCAGGGCGACAACCGGGACCAGGTCGACCCGTGGACCCTGGATGAGACCGCCATCCGGGGCCAACAGATCCTCAGCGTTCCCCAGGCGGCCAGGGCCATGACCTGGCTCGGACAGCCCCGGGTCTTGGCCGCGCTGGTGGTGGCCATGGTGGTACTGATGGGCCTCAAACCCTCAGCTTCCCCGTCGTCCGCCGGGTCGGAACCGTCGCCGTCGCAATCGCCGGACCCATCGCCGAGTCGGCGGCGGGTGCGGGTACGGCAGAATGGGCCAGGCTCTGACCGGCCAGAGAGCGGAGTTGGCCACCTGCTTGTCGTCGATGTCGGCCGTCGCGATGCCGTCTCCGGTCGGGTGAGTCACCGGGGGGCGGGTTGGGCCCGCGAGGACACCCAGGAGCGACTTCGTAGGCCAGCCACCGGTAAGCCGTGTAGGAGCAGGCAAACTCCCGCTCAACTTTGAGGTAGCGTCCGATCGTGGAGATGGGTGATCTCAGTGCCAGGCACCACGAAGTCGCTGCCGATCTCCTTGACGGTTACCGCGGCCGTCAGATCGTGGTGAGGCCCCGCTCGGTCAGAATGTCGGATCTGGAGTCCACCAATGTCGGCGAGGGCGCTGACATCGACGACTCCGGCAGTTAGTCGCACTCCGTCTTTTCGAGCAGGGAACCAACCAGCCACATGCTGTAAAACGCCAAGGCACCCAACAAGACCATCACGGCCACGTCGACGGCAACGGACATCGTGCCACGGAGACCAAACGAGTCGAGGTCGAAGCTGAGGGAGACAAGGGCGAGGGTGAGCGTGGTGATCGAGACCAGAAGCAGCCTCAGCACGTCGACAGGCGCCGGTTCACATGGAGTTGGCTCGGCCCTGTGGGTCAGCTTGGTCGAGCCCGGTTCAGCCGGTAATCGAAGCCAGGTCGTCGGCGTCGACGATTGAGTACTGGTAGCCCTGCTCGGCCAGGAAGCGTTGGCGGTTGCGGGCGAAGCGGGCCTCGTCGGTATCGGCCGCCACCACGGTGTAGAAGTGGGCCTGTCCACCCTCGGCCTTGGGCCGCAGGATCCGACCCAGGCGCTGGGCTTCCTCCTGACGGCTGCCGAACTGGCCCGAGATCTGGACCGCCACCGACACCTCGGGCAGGTCGATGGAGAAGTTCGCGACCTTCGACACCACCAGGGTGTTGATCTCCCCCGCTCGGATCTGGGCGAACAGGGTGTCGCGCCGCTTCTGCCCCGTCTGGCCGGTGATCAGGGGAGCGTCGAGTTGTTTGGCCACCAGGCGCAACTGCTCGATGTACTGACCAATGACGAGGACCTGTTCGTTGGGGTGGGCCGCAACCAGGGCCTCAATGATCGGCAGTTTCTCCTCGGCGGTGGCCGCCACCCGATGGCGCGACCGGGGTTCGGTTGCGGCGTAGATACGGCGGTTCTCCTCGCTCAACGGCACCCGGATCTCGGTGCAGGTGGCAGGGGCAATCCAGCCATCGGCCTCCAGCTCGTTCCAGGGGGCGTCGTAGCGTTTGGGGCCAATGAGGCTGAAGATGTCGCCCTCACGGTTGTCCTCGCGCACCAGGGTGGCAGTCAGGCCGAGGCGCCGGACGGCCTGGATGCGGGCGGTGGCCCGAAACACCGGGGCCGGCAGCAGATGCACCTCGTCGTACACGATCAGGCCCCAGGCCTGCTCGTCGAACAAACGCAGGTTGGGGTGGCGGGCTTCGATGCCACCGTCGGGGTCGGCGTTGCGGTCCGACCACACCAGCGAGTGATAGGTCACGAACGTCACCGGCCGCAGCTGCTTGCGCTGCCCCGACCATTCACCGAGCTGCTCATCGGCCAGGCTGGTTTTGGCCTTGGCCTCGGAAATCCACTGGCGGATCGACGACACCGTGGTGCACACCACCAGGGCGTGGGCCCCCACCTCGGCCACCGCCGCCAGCCCGACAACCGTCTTGCCCGCCCCACACGGCAGCACGACCACACCATTGCCCCCGCCGACGTCGCCCGCCTGCCACCAGCGGTCGACCGCCTCGTTCTGGTAGGGCCGCAGATCAACCTGCATTTTCACCGGGGCCAGGGCATCGCCAACGTCGAACCCGGCCTCATCCGCTGCGGGCCAACCTCCCGCCAGTAGCACCTGTTTCAGCGGGCCACGGTCGCCTTCGCGCACGGCGAAGCGGTAGTCATCCAGGCGTCGGCCCAGCAACTCGGCCACATCGCGTTGGCCGTGGATCTCATCGAGCAGGATCGAATCGTCCGACGCCAGCACCAGCCCGTCGTCGCCCGCCCGGCTGAGCCAGAGCCGCCCGTAGCGGCCCATCAACTCGGCCACCTCGGTGGTGACGACGTCGGCCACGTCGTACTTGGCGAAGCCGACCAGGGCCTCGATCACATCCTCAGCGTCGACCCCGGCCACCGCCGCGTTCCACAACGACAACGGGGTGATCTGGTAGCTGTGGATGTGCTCGGGGGCCTTGGTCAGCTCGGCAAACCGGGCCAGGGCCGCTCGGGCCTCCTCGGCCCGGGGGGCGGCCACCTCCAACATCACGGTCAGGTCGCTCTGGACGATCAGTGGGTTGGCGGGGTCGGGCATCGTGCTCTCAGTCGTTGTCCAAGATGGTGCTCTGGGTGTCAGCATCACCAGCAATACCAGGGTCGGTGCCAGCCGGGGCGGAGCATGGTATCTCCGATGGGGTTTGCGAGGCGCCGGCCCGGCGCTTCTTGACTCCCAGGGTGGCCAATACCTCGGGGGTGACGGCCAGCGGCAACTCGACCCGGAGGCGGCTGTCGGGGTTGGCCAGATCGACGGCCTGGGCTTCGAGGGCGGAGGCCGCCTTCTCCATCCCGGGCATGGCGAACCTTTGGGCGTACTGGCGCGACCGCTCGGCCTCGGCCCGTAGCTCGGCCGCCCGGTCGGCGCCGGTGCGGGCCTGGGGTGTCGTAGACGTCTCGGCCATCAGCGTTGGGGCCAGGCCCCGTCGGCTCAGCGCCGCCCGCACCTTCTCCCTGGCCAGGGGGGAGACGGCGACGTTGTCGGCCACGGCGGTGAGCTTGGCCGCCTTGGTGGCGCAGGCTAGGGCCAGGTCGGCGGCGTCACGGGTGACGACGACGGTGGTGGCGCTCACCAGCATCACCCGGTCGGCCCGATCGGCGGCGTCGTCGACCAGTCGGACCACGGCATCGGTGAGAGGTACCGAGCTGATGTCGTGGAGGAACGTCTTGATGTCCTCGGCGGTGACCCCGGCCTGTACCACCCGGGTGATGCGCGACTCCTCGAGCCGGAACACCTGGGCCCCACCATCGCTTTCGAGGGTGGCCAACTCGCTCAGTCGGGTGTGGATCTCGGGGTCGAGGTCGGGAGGGGCCAGTACCGTCAGGTCGCCCTGAATGATCACGGCGGTGTTGCCACCGGTCAACAGATCCGACAGGTGTGCGGGGTCGGTGAGTACGGCCCGCCCGGCTGCGCTGAGGGCCACGGCCCCTTCACCCTGGACCAGGCCGAGCGCCCGCAGGTCCACCAGCACCTCCCGGGCGGCGTCGGGGTGGCCGATCGACGCGTAGTGGTCACCGATCCAGTCGGCGACGGCGTCGTCATCGTTGGCGAAACCATGGCCCACCTCCAATGCCGCCAGCTCCCACAGGATGAGGTGGCGGTTGATCAGCAGTTGCTGCTGCCCGGCATAGTCCTCGGGACGGGTCCAGGCGGCGACGAGGCGAACCCAGCGGTCAGCCGGTGGCGTGGTGGCCCACACCGAGGCCAGGTCGGGGTCGGCCAGCCAGACCCGCTCCACCCTGCGGTTGCGGCCCCGGCCGGAGGTGGAGACCACGTTTGGCAGCAGCAGGTGGATGTCGATGGCGAGACGGGCCAGCAGATCGACCACGGCCCCGTCGGCCCCGATGGCCTTGGCCGTTGAGCGAATGGCCGGTTTTGTCAGACGGGGCTCGCCGTTCTTGAGCACCGGGGGTGGGGTCTGGGCCCAGTGGCGCAAGGCCTGATCGAGCACGCCGACCAGCGGGGGCAGTCGGGCCGCCCCGGCGGCCACCGGCTGCACCGTCAGCGGTGGGGCGGTCTCCCAGTTCTGGTAGAGGGGGCGGTTGAGGAAGTTGAGGGCCTCCCGCCACAGCCAGATGGTGCCCTCCCACTCGCTCACTCCGATGATGCCCCGGCCGTGGAGCTGGGCCAGGGCGCTGGCCTCGGCCTCCTCGAACCGGTGGGTGGGGCCTCCCCGGTAACGCATCGACCGCAGGATCCGCACCGAGTAGGTGTCGACCCCGATCTCCTCGGCCGTGATCACACCGGGCCCGGCGGCGTCGACGATGACGTCGAGCAGTTCGCAGGCCTCTGCCCCCATCTCCTCGCGGACCTGCTTTGCTCCCTCATCGCTGCCGAGGAAGACGGCAATGGCGTCGATGCGCTCCTGCTTGCGGGTCGGGATCTTGATCCCCAGGGTCCGACCGATCTGCGCCAGTTCCTCGTTGTTGACGGCGTTCTGGTCGCTGAGCGACATCATGGTGGAGCCGTACCGCCGGCTCAGGCCATGGCTGAGGCGTAGCGAACCGTCGGAGCTCGTCTTGATCAGTTCGGCGGCAGTCAGGCGTTGCATTGCGGTGGCGATGACTTCATGATCGGCGCC
>Ga0316192_10004561_pt1 | contig 10065 bp, 13 predicted proteins | sample MerIslwburrow_MG_FD_204931 | JGI IMG/M metagenome (GOLD analysis project Ga0316192, IMG submission 204931) | Coastal sediment microbial communities from Maine, United States - Merrow Island worm burrow | ecosystem: Environmental > Aquatic > Marine > Coastal > Sediment | place: USA: Maine...
CCTGAAATAAACAATGGCAATCTCTATGGTCCCACTGGCTCTGATATTGTTGCCAGCCAACCCGGCTACCCACTTGTAGGTGCCAATGAAGGGGCGTTGATAGGCCGTATTGGTGACAACGAACCGTTCTTGATTGGTACTGCAGCAACGACGCCTGCTGGTCAAATAGGGCCCCTATGTCTGAGCATAAACGACGACCTAAAAGGTCAGTATGGAAAAGGCCTGACGGACAATGAAGGGCAAATTTCCGTCTCCATTACACCTGTTTCATAGTTAAAGATAACGGTAAGTAACAATACCGGTGTCGGCTTAACCTGTGTCAGGTTGGTCTGCTGCCAGTATTGTTACTTTTTTATTGTCTGTTGGATTATCGTTTCAGCAAAGAAGAGGAAAACGTCTCATGTCTAATCAAATTATTGATGAAATTGTTGCGCTGTGGTCTGAAATTAATCCAGTTGCCGGCTATACCAGCGGTTACAACAAAAGCCTGACCAGTCTTCTGTTTGAGTCTGATAGCGCGATCGCAATGCTAAAAGATAAGATCTGTACGCTTGAGTCGCAACTGCATGGAATTGAAAGTGACGATTTGAGGCAAACAGCCCAGGCGGTTATGGCCAACCAAAAAACACAACTGGAATTGGCTCGCCCAAGTGGTGCAGGGCCCTCCGGTACGGGGGCGGGAGGTGTTTATGCCGCTGCGGATGGTGTTTTCTATATCGTTCTTAAGAAAGACTATGATCAGCCATGGGTGAGCGATTATTTAAAAATCGTTGTTGAAATGATCTCTTTCGAAACGCAGCGCTGGTCAGGCGGGGAATACACGGTCGAAGAAAGAAGGGAATGCCTTAACACAGTATCCTACATGCTTGGTTCCCTTGATGCCTTAAGTCAGGCTAACCCAAAATGGGACAATAATATCAAAGCGGTCAAGGTTGCTCTGGAGGATTATAAGCAACTGTTTTACAGCGAGGCACTTGCCTCGAATATTTTCAATACTCTTTGGGCTGCCTTTAAAGAGGGTGACGCAAAACAGGGCCCCACGCGCACTAAGGGTTACCCCGGGACACTGCAGAGCTATTACACGCTTGATATGAATGCTGACCAGGTGGAACAGGCGGCTCAGGACTGGATGTTGATCGATATGCCCGTCACCCTGGACCTGGCCCAGCGAATCGGTTCTTCAATGGGCCTTCCACCTGAAGCATCTTTGCAGACAGTGTGGAATACGCTCAGCAAGAAATATGCAGTTGATTTTACCACTGAAAAGATGCAACAGGTGCTCGCTGCCTGTAATGATTACGGTAAAGAAAAGATAATCGGTTTTACCGAAAAAGATATCGTTAAATTCAACGCTACACCTGAATACCTTATAAATCTGGTGACCGGTGGCGAAGATTTTGCGATCGACTACTTAACCGACAAACCATTCTCCCAACTTTATCTAACAGCATCAAAAAATACTTCGCTGCTGACCATGATAAATATATTGGTGCACGAAGCGTCTCATGGTTTTAACTTTGTCATGTCTGCGCGTGAGACGAGTTCTCCGCTACTCAATTTGAACACTTCCCTAGAAGTGCCAATGACGGAAGGCCAGGCCTATTACCGGGAATATCAATACTACGCCGGTGCAGCGGCGTTATTGGGCAAAACAGGGCTTACCCCTGCCGAACAGGCCTACCTGAATCTTTACGGTACCTCAGAGAATGAGCAAAGGGACGCGGTTCTGGGTGCGCAACTGGAAACTTATATTTGGCGTATCGTGCGCTATATCCGAGCGCTTTGTGATGTGCGTGTCAATGGTGGGAAACAGACCTACACAGATTTTATCGAATGGGCATCACAAACCACAGGATTGTCTGAGGAGACTTTGCACGGTGAGTGTTTTACCTTCCTCGCTTCACCCGGTTATGCTCCGTGTTACGCGATTGGTGGTGCTATCTATGGCGATCTGAGCACCAAGGGTTACCGTAATGGGACGACTGAATTGAGTTTTAACACTCGGTCTTCCGCTATGGGATTTCACAGCTGGCCACAGGATAAAGCGCATATGGAAAGCTTTGCGAATGGGAAATGAAATAATCATGACTAATATTCCCAATCCCGGGATTGTCCATGTACTACCAGGCTATGGCTCAACCAGGGAAAAACAGATTGCGGGTCACTTGACAGTTAATGAAGAGTGCGGAGATAACCTGTTCTTTTGGTTGTTTGAGTCTCAGAAAGCGCCACGGGATGATCCGCTGGTAATTTGGCTCAATGGTGGACCTGGTTCATCTTCCATGGTGGGGCTTTTTGCAGAAAACGGCCCCTATAAGATACAAGATGACTTAACACTGATTGATAATCCCTATTCCTGGAATAAATTCGCCAACTTTCTGGTAATTGATCAACCTGCGGGCACCGGGCTCTCTTTTGTTGAAAAGTGCCAAGATAAAGACTGCTACACCAAGACTGAAACAAAAGCTACCCATCAACTGCTTACAGGTTTGCAAAAGTTTTACCAACTGTATCCTGAGTACGCGCATAATGATTTGTATGTGTTCGGTGAAAGTTTTGCCGGCCGCTACATCCCCATGCTGGCTCATGCCATACTTGAATACAACAAAAAAGCTCAATTGGAAATCAACCTGATTGGCATTGGTATTGGTGATGGCTGGGTTGCGCCATTGATCCAGGAAGCGACTTATGGCGACTACGCTTATGCCCACGGACTAATTGATAAACCTCAAAAAAAGCTTGTCGATGGACTCTATACAAATTGTGAGATCGCCGTAATAGAAAGCGGGTCCGTTGCCTCAGCAAAATCAGACAAAATATGTAACAAGATTGAAGAGTATATCGTTAAGGTGTCCGGTGGTGCGAATGTCTACGATGTGCGGCGCACAGGAAATTATACCTTTACCAGGATTGCAGACTATTTAAACCAGCCCACTGTCCGTGAAGCGTTGCATGTGTCGCCATGCGTGGGGCCTTGGACAGATTCTACAGAAATAGTCGCCAATATCCTGGAACGTGGTGAGCAAAACTCCAGTGCTAACCTGTTCCCTCAACTGTTTGAGACAATCCGGGTGCTCATTTACAACGGTGTTTACGATATGGATTGCAATTTTATGGGGACCGATGATTGGCTTGCCTCTCTGGAGTGGCCGGACGGTGAGGCCTTCAATCAAAAATCCCGTGTGCCGTGGAAAGAGGGGGAAAAGCTTCTCGGCCACTATCGTTCCACAGGTAACCTCACTCAGGTGTTGGTTAATGGTGCGGGACATCTTGTCCCGATGGATCAACCAGAGTCGGCGTTAAAGATGCTGGATATATTATTAAATAAATTGGACTTTTAGCTTAGCTCACCATTTAAAATCCTTTCCGTCGGTGGTTAACCGGTAATTTTTCGGTAATCACCGGTTTTAGTTTTACAACAGGATGACCATGCAGGGTTTAAAATCAGGCACTAATCCCAACCATTACACTACTGCCGCCGTTGTCATTACGAAAGGTTTTGGTATCGTATGCCATGAAAATCAAATAACCTGCTAATTGCTATCAACGATATATAAATACGACGCAATTTAACTAAAAGCCATGCCTTGCTATCCGTGGCCAAGTGCTCACGGCTCCTAAATCGCCGTTCGCCCTACCGGGCCACCAAATATCTATTCCCTTCCTAGAATATTAAAAGCATTATATTATAGAGTTGACTCCTAGTTCGAGTGCCAATGAAGAGGTTAGGGTATGGCTAAAGGGCTGAGTTACTACAAAATAACTGGATGCCAGTAATTTAGACAAGTACCAGACGTAACTGTTTTCCCAAAGCGCGGGCTGCACAATCAAGGGTATGCAATGTTACAGAGGTGTTTTCTGGGTTTAGCAGTCGATCAAGGGCAGAACGGCTAGTGTCCATCCTATTCGCCATTTCCGTTTTGCTAATATTTTCAGCTTCCATTTTTTCACGGATTTGCCAGGCAATAACCCTTTTTATAGCGGTTGCTTCGACTTCTGCCAATTCGCCGGTTTCTGCAAGAAGGTCATCCAGTGAAGACCCGACATGTTTATTTTTTTGTTTAGCCATTCTCTACTTCTTTTTTGCGTTTTTTAGCAATATCTAAATCTAGTTTAGGTGTTTTCATGGTTTTCTTTATAAAACCATGGAGTAACATCATTTTATTTTTGTGTACGAAGAACAACATTCTCGCTATTCTTGTGCCAGAAATATTTGACCGCACTTCGTGCAAACCATCCCCCATTGGACGACATGTCGGCATACCAATCGGCCAGCCGTATTCAACGGTTTTTATATCGGTACCGACAATCAGCCGGTCCTCTTTCTGCAGGTTAAGGAGCCACTCCCGTACCGGTTCATTACCATTTGATGTAATAAAAAAAACCGCTGGTATCTTTTTGTTTCTGTCAGTCATTATAATATGTACCATAATTGGTACGTTGTCAAGTTCGAATTGCTTGAAAAAACTATTATTGAATAAAATTACAACAAGATAGATGTTTAATGGTCGACTAATATTTGGAGATGATCTGATTTTGTTTGGCTGCCGCCATAGTTGCAACTGTACCTGATCTATTCGTGGCTTGTATATCACCCAAAATAACTAATTTGGTATTAGTTTTTGTAGTTAGTCGGTTTAATAATTGTTTTTATTTTGCTGAGTTTGTTTGTTGTCAGTTTGCTTGGCAGCTACTTGCGCGGCACAAAATACGACAATCCAAATGCCATTCAAGCGAGTTATATAGAATACGATTGTGGTGAATTATGCGTTGCTTTGAAAGTTGAAGTTGTGAACAAGTGTCAGCGTTAAAGAGAATATCAAATTAGACTTACAAAGTGGAGTATTGGGATTTGACGTTATTCATAATTATAGAAAAATGCAATTTCAGTAATCCTTGAATAGTAGAACTATATGAGATTTATTACCTTACCTATTTATCACCCCCGACATGAGAAAAAATTACAAACCAAATTTCATTCCCCTTAAGACACGGGTGTGGATGTTGATCGGGATGGTATTATTGTTGCTGTTCACTTTAGCTGAATTTGCGACTGGTTATACCTTTCTGCCGGGGAAAAGAGGTGGCGTGTTGCTGTCGGGGATTCCTACCTTCATGGTTGCTTTTGCTTCACTTTCGTTATGTTTAGCAGCCTTTCTGACGATTGTCGATCATTATGATAAACGGCCCAACGAGCATCATTATTTGAAGGAAGTTATTATTAGTAAAAACCTAAAGTTAGGATTGCGGGCAAACCACGCTTTCAAAAAGCGGACAATCTATGGTTTCATGCACACATTTACTAAAACACCAGCAACAATTTTAAATCCACTTCCGGACTCGAATATAATTGATGCTTTTGTGCTACGCTTCCTGCTGCACACAAAAGCCCAGCCTTGTCATCCCTGGTAAGGTGCTCACGGCTCCTTAATCGCCATTTGCCCTACCGGACCCACCAAACTTGTTACATGGAAAGACCTGAGCTACCCCCGTTGATCAAACTACCGACCGCCTGGTTCGTAGCCTTAAGGCTAATCATAACTTATTGTTATATATAGGCATAAAGACGAAGACAGTTACCCAATTTGCAGGACTCAGCATGACAACGCATAATCGTAGTCGGAAAAATGTTGGAAAGAATTACCCGAAATATCGGCTCGAAATCTTATTTACTTGTCAAAATACCCTTTATGGTATATTAATTAACTTAATTAAGTTGATCATTTCATGAGGTACAAAATGGATACTTACAGCGCTACCGATGCAAAACGGGAATTTGGTGAAGTCTTGATGAAATCACAACGCTCCCCTGTCAGCGTCACTCGAAACGGTAAACCTATTGCTGTCGTGATGTCTAATGACGAATATCAGAAATTAAAACTACAGGCGTTGCGGGCCGCCCTGATTGAAGGGGAAGATAGCGGTGATGCCGGTGAACTGGACATGGAAGATATAAAACAAAAAGCCAGATTAAAGGCGGGACTGTCTGTGAATGCTAAAAATACATAAACAGGCAAAGGCAGAAGATGACCTCATTAATATCTGGCTATACACATTTGAGATATGGGGTATCAATCAAGCTGATCACTATCTTGATAATTTAAACGAGGCTTTGAATAACATCGCTGCAAACCCTGATATCGGAACAGCATGTGACTACATAAAAAAAGGCTACCGAAAATTACATACCAGGGAGCACTACATCTTTTATCGTCATACCAAAAAAACTGTACATGTTATTCGTGTCCTGGGGAACGAGATGGATTATGAACCCATTTTGGAGAACGAGGATTCATAGCCCTGGCACTTAGTTAAACTAGTTGTAATAAAAGGGTAGCGTCCCTGAGGAATCCCCAGCGTCTGTAAAACAATAAAATATGGGGGGCAGGTGAATTGTATAACGTACAAAATTTAGTGCAAGTTCGTTAACTTGTTGTGTTAAACGCACCCCTTCAGTGTGTAGAAAATCAACAAAAGATTTTGCGACGACGGAGAGTTCCTTGCCTTTTCGGTAGACCAAATGCCATTTACGATGCACTGGAAAGCCTTCGACATTTAGTAAAGCAATGGGGTCTTTACCGCCCTCTAATAAAATTGTGTGTAGAGAAAGTACAGAAACACCTAATTGCCAAATCAATGCGTGTTTAATCGCTTCGTTGTTACTCAGTAACGTGCCGGGCCAATTTTAGAAATTTTTAATATCGCTCAGACCAAGAGTAAGTATGACTAGAAAATTATTTGGCTGTTCCTATCTATCAAGAGATCATGGCTTGCAATAATGTAAAACATATATACTCACAACAATTCATTACTTTTTATATAGACTTATTATCCGATTTCAGCTATTGATAATTCTCAATGATAATAAATTATATTTTCTATTTTTATAAATACTAATTCTCCCTCATACTTAGCGACAACAAAGTATAAAACGGTGCCGCTTACCATGGCACACTGTATAGTTAATGTGCTTAACCCCCTTGCCATTGCCTTTCGAGCAATGCGGGGGCTTACAGAGAAAAACAAAAAGGAGAAAAGCCATGCCAGATAAATGGTTACAGATTAAGGGCGACCCATCCGTAAGGGCATTTTTGTTTCAACAGTCGCGTGTTGATAGTGGATTCGATCTTGATATCGATAGCATTAATCGAATCGTTCATGCGCTGTTAGAAGAAAAAGGCGCCTTTCATGTAAAGATACACTTTTCATCGAGCCAGTTAACATGCTGGTTTGCAGACGACGCCTTTCGTTATCGTGTGTTTGTAATGGAGGAAGTATTACAGGAGGGTTTTCTGGACCAGTTTCGGGATTGCAGAATCGATCACCTGCAACCTTTGATTGATGAAGAGCACACGCTGGCAATCCTCTCAGAGTTCAAGCGTCTACGCACAACCGATGAAACGATTTACTTGCGTAACGGCTCGATTAATCGTGTAAATGGTATGATCGGCATGACTTTCTCGTGCGATGGTGCGCATTATATTGATCATAAAACTTTTTTTGATAAACTAGAGTCTTTCGGTAGCAGCGAAGCGACAAACTCACTGCCAATCCTTGATAAAGCTGTATAATGATAGGCAATAAGTTAAACGCAATATGAACTTGGGGGTGTTGTTAGACCAATCTCACGACCACATATTCAGCGGTGGGTCATTCATCACTGCGCGCAAAATGTCACCACGTGAAATGATACCAATTAACGCATCATGATCATTGGCTACGGGAATAGCGTTGAGGTGGTATTCCTGCATAACTTGAGCAATCCTGCGGATATCTGCTACCGGGTCAGCGGTGATGACTTCGTTTGACATGGCATCTCGAACACGCTTACCACTAATGTAACGTGTCTGATTACCATCTATAAGGAAGTACTGTAACAAATCATTGGCCGAAAGCATGCCGATAAGACGTTGCTGATCACTTAATACCGGCATTTGCTGGATACCGTATTTTTGAAATTGAGTTTGTGCATCCAATATATTGATGTCGGCAGTAATTGTTCTAACCGGATGTTTCATCAGTTGGTAGGCATGAACAATGGGTTCACGTTGGTTAAGTTTTCGCATTTCCCGATAGGCGGCAATAGCCTTACCGGAAACACCAAAGTCTTCATTACTTGAATAATTATTTTTAGATGTAGGAAGTGTTTCGTCCTGCGATACATTTGTCTGGAATGTCGTTCCATTTTCAGTTTGGATTTTGTTGACCCTTCGAAGATTTTCTAAGGTGTCCCGAAACCGGCGACCATCTATATCATATATGGCAAACATGTAATATGTCCTAATCTTTAGCGCATATGCATTAAGAGTTAATTGGTGCGTTATGGTTCAAAATTAAGCAAAACGAAGCAGGCGCGACACGCATCGCACCTGCTTTTAATATGCTTTATAGGTCACCTCCTATGCGTGTATTATGCTGCATTTAAATAATGACGCGTACTTTGCTGAGGCACTGGGAACTCATAGTGTTCAGCCAAGGTTTGTTCAGATACATCAGGTTCTGCAGCTTCTACATCAACTCGTGATCCAAAGCTATTAATTGCCAGTGCCGCATAAATCGGATCCCAAGCTGTTATTGCAGAAAAAATTAATGGTATCGCTAAAAGCGTGAAGGCCATTTCTGTCGTCATTGTGCCCATTGTCATTAAAGCGTAAAGCATGGTTATTCCAATTCCAAAACGTATGCCTCTGTCGATGATGCCAATGTTTGCGTATGACCAATTGCGCTGTTGTATGTCTTCTTCAGACTTAACGTAAGTCGTCCTGTTTATCAATGCATACAATGGATCCCAACCAATAATCGCAGTTGTTAAAACAGGAATGGCCGCAAGCATTAAAATGCTCCATAGCCCCATTGTCTCCGGTACTGCAAACATCGGTGTGGCAATCATTAAGGTACCGATAATTGTGCGTACTTGTCTATCCATAATTCCTAAGTTTTGATTAATCCACTGTTGATGATTCATTCCTGTCTTTTTCATTACATTCTCCATTTTTAGTGTCGTTTGATTTGTGTTGTGTGCCTCCAAAGTAAGCGACAACGTTTTGTACTTTGCCAGCCCTGCTGCCGCCACCAGAATCACGATGACCCCAATACTGCATAACAACTAGCCTATATCCACCATCATAAAACATCATTACCTGTTGACTGCCATTCACTTTATTATCAAATAAAATCAACTGGCTTGGTTTTAAGAGCGAGCGTGCCATCGTAGAACATTTGCATGTTTTGCAATGGCACGCCCAGGGGGTAATGATTTCTTTGTCAGCCACCAATCAGTGCATTACCGACTGGCCAATAAATCGGGCGGTAAGATCACTGTGTCGATGACGTGAATAACGCCATTACTGGTTGTGATGTCGGTTTTTATGACATTGGCATCGTTTATGCGCACACCGCCCTTGGTATTAATTTCGATAGATTGTCCTTCCACAGTCTTTGCAGATTTCAAATTAATCACGTCGGTGGCCATAACTTTTCCGGCAACCACATGGTATGTCAAGATTTTTGTTAAGGCAGCCTTGTCTTTTAACAAAGCGTCAAGTTTTTCTGCGGGTAGCTTGGCGAAGGCGTCATCGGTTGGTGCAAACAATGTAAAAGGTCCGTCACCTTTCAATGTCTCTACTAATCCTGCCGCTTTAACCGCAGTCACCAAGGTGTTAAAAGTCCCAGCTGAAATTGCAGTGTCTACAATATCCGAATTTGCTGATTTTTTCATATCATGGTGTTTCACACCATCCGTATGGTGGCCGGTTTTAATGAAGCCGGATTCAAAAGATCGTTCACCACTGGTATAAACAGCTTGGCTCATTGAAGCCGGTGCGGCTTGTTTCCACATGCTACTTTTGCTCTCACAACCTTCACCCGCAGTTGCCATCGCACTGGTTCCTGCTATGGCGGCAGTAGTTGCTAATATGAAGAATGATTTCGAATTCACTTTGTTCATGGTTTTAAACCTCCAGAATTGTATAGTAATTGTATAATAATAAAAAAGTACATCCAAAATGACATGTGCAAATTTCAGTAATATCAGCTACACTATTAACTATTGCTTGGCATTTTGGG
>Ga0316192_10004562_pt1 | contig 10062 bp, 10 predicted proteins | sample MerIslwburrow_MG_FD_204931 | JGI IMG/M metagenome (GOLD analysis project Ga0316192, IMG submission 204931) | Coastal sediment microbial communities from Maine, United States - Merrow Island worm burrow | ecosystem: Environmental > Aquatic > Marine > Coastal > Sediment | place: USA: Maine...
ATTCGATTGTTTATAATCTATCGCCTCCTGTCGCTCAAATTTTTATACCACTAGCCGATTATGATCGCATGATTGTAAAACTGGAAGGAGTCGTTCTGTGAGGGCAGTCATTCTGGCGGGAGGGTTCGGTACGCGTATCAGCGAGGAAAGCAGTATCAAGCCCAAGCCAATGGTAGAGATCGGGAGCAAGCCGATCCTCTGGCATATTATGAAAATCTATTCCGCTTACGGGATTAATGACTTTGTCATCTGTTGTGGCTATAAATCACATGTAATCAAGCGGTATTTTGCCGATTATCACCTCAACCGTGCTGATGTCACGTTCGACATGGGCTCCAATAGCATGGAGATTCATAATAATTGTGTTGAACCCTGGCGGGTCACGCTCGTGGAGACCGGCGCTAGCACGATGACGGGGGGCAGGCTGAAGCGGGTAAAAGACTATATTGGAGATGAAACCTTCTGTTTAACTTATGGTGATGGTGTCTCCAGTGTAAACATCGGGGATCTGATCAATTTTCACAAGGCCCAGGGCGGGCTTGCGACGCTCACGGCGGTACTGCCCCCTGGCCGTTTTGGTGCTTTCCAGCTCCAGCATCATGAAACCCTGGTTTCGTCGTTCAAAGAGAAGCCGGGTGGCGATGGTGCCTGGGTCAATGGAGGTTTCTTTGTGCTTGAGCCGGGTGTGATGGACTATATTGAACAGGATTCAACAACCTGGGAAAAGGAACCCATGGAGAAGCTTGCTGCCTGTGGGGAATTGTCTGCTTTCAGGCACGATGGATTCTGGCAGCCCATGGACTCGTTGCGTGATAAGCATGTACTCGAGGACCTGTGGCAAAGTGGCGACGCGCCGTGGAAAATCTGGTAGTGAATATTTTTCGGCATGAAAATTAATGCGTAAATTCAATAATCGAACCAGCTTCTAAGGATATAAATGGTATGAGTGCGTTTGCCAACGAGAACGAACGGGTCACAGTCATCGAGCCGGTTAGCGGATGGGAGTTACCGGATTTCAAGGAGCTGAAGGCTTACCGGGATCTGTTCTATTTTCTGGTCTGGCGTGATATCAAGGTCCTTTATGCCCAGACAATCCTGGGTTTTTCATGGGCGATACTTAATCCGGTCGTACAAATCATCATATTCAGCGTTATTTTCGGGGCTGTGGCAAAAGTCCCGACTGGTGGTATTCCCTATGTTCTGTTCTCAACTGTGGCCATTATTCCCTGGACCTATATGGCCGAGTCGATGGGCGCGTCGAGTCAGAGCCTGGTCGGCGGGTCAAACATGCTTGGCAAGGTGTATTTCCCAAGGATTATTTTTCCTCTGACGCCAATTCTGGCCAAGCTGGTCGATTTTTCTATTTCATTGATATTGATCGTATGCGTGATGTTTTACTATCAGGTTTCACCGACCTGGAATCTGATATATTTGCCGTTTCTGGTGTTATTAATGATGGTTATTCCAGCCGGGATAGGTTTCTGGCTTTCGGCGCTTGCGATCAGGTACCGGGACGTAAAGTTCGCGATGCCTTTTGTGATAAGAATGCTCATTTATTCAGCGCCGATTCTGTATAGCGCGTCGGCTATCCCTGAACAGTACCGGCTGCTTTATTCGCTGAATCCGATTGTGGCTGTCATAGAGGGATACCGGGCCTGCCTGTTGGGAATGCCGATGCCGTGGGAATATATTCTCCCCGGGGCAGTGATGGGGGGGCTTGTTCTGGTTTTCGGCGTAATGTATTTCAGGAGAATGGAACGCGTGTTCGTGGATGTCATCTGAGAACAGTTGTTCGGCAGTCAGCCGTTTGCCCCGCTGAAGTCTGTCTCCCATGTCAACAGCGGACGTACCACGCCTTGTAGATTGTTCGCCCAGTCACCCCGGGCCGAGTCGCCTTCCATGGGGTCGGCCACATGAAAGCTGACGACCTCCTGCTCAGCAAACTGCAGCATGGTATGCGGTTCCAGGGAAAGCATGGCCGCGTTAATAAAAAAACTGCCTTCGGCCAGAAAATTTCCCGGCACCCATGCCGTTGCGGTATAGGTCCCCTTGGGTCTTTTCTTTTTACGCCAAGTGGGGTCCACGTCTACGCTAACAAAGGCGCTTACGCCCTCGTCATTCTTTAAGCGGAAGTGCGGCAGCAATACATAGCCGTCCTGAAGGACTTCAAATGTCATCTCAAAACCGACGGCGGTACGAATGTCGATCGAAGCTGTTGTTCGGGCGCCAGCGTCTTTTATGCGTACCCCTGTCAGGCGCACAATATCTGTCCCCGGAGCCTTGTCAATGTCGCTCCAGGTTCGCTCGGCCGCGCTGGAAGATCCTTCGTGCATGTATCTTGCGACGATCTCGTGAGCGGGGCCGTCTGCGGCGACCTGGCCATTGTTCAGCATGATGACGCGTTCGCATAAGCGCGTCACTGCCGGCATGTTGTGTGAGACGAAAAATACCGTTCTGCCTTCCTTGCCAACATCCTGCATTTTACTCAGACACTTTTCCTGAAATGCCGCGTCTCCGACCGCCAGCACTTCATCGATGATCAGGATTTCAGGTTCCAGGTGCGCCGCTACCGCGAACGCGAGCCGTACGCGCATACCGCTGGAATAGCGTTTGACAGGCGTGTCCAGAAACTTCTCTACGCCGGAAAATTCGACGATTTCCTCGAATTTCCGGTCCACCTCCTTCTTCCGCATCCCTAAAATGGTCGCGTTCAGATAGACGTTTTCCCTGCCTGTCAGTTCATTATGAAAGCCGGTGCCCACTTCCAGCAAACTTGAGGTGCGCCCGTGTATTTCGACGCGGCCGTGGGCGGGTGGAGTAATCCTGGACAGGATTTTCAGCAGGGTAGATTTTCCAGCGCCGTTGCGGCCGATAATGCCGACAATTTCGCCCTTGTTGACATCAAATGAGACATTGTTCAATGCCCAGAGGATGTTAGAGTCTGCATCAGCGCCGGGATTGTCGAAGTCCAGATCAGAAAAGTCGTAAAGCGAGTGGTATTTCTGATAGTTCCTGATCGGACTCTTGAGCATGCGGGAAATCGACTTCACTAAAGAATCTTCGGTTTCTTCCTTTGAGCCCAGCCGGTAGACTTTGCTGACGTTTTCTACCCTTATTGCAATATCGTTTGCAGACATAAATTCCTCTGAATATGAACAGACTGACCCGTGCTACCGGTATAGTTGTGAACTGTATCGGGTGTTTGCCGCTATTAATTAATAAGCGGCGCTAATCTACCATTGCTCAGCTGTCTGGCCAAGTATGGGAAACCATGCTTGCGCCTACCATATTTGGCGGATAGCAGGATCGAAACCTGCGGCGAATGTGTCGAGATGGTAAAGTCATGCAAATATAAATTATGGTACATGCAAAGATAAAGTCTGCTAAAAATTGCGAAGGGGTAAGGATATGGCTGTGACCCGGCACATTCGAGGCATGATCGGGCGTGTGCTGGGTCGGTTTGGCGGTCAGCAGCCACACAACGTTCATGTGCGGCTCCAGCCCGAAAAACAAGTGCGTGGACGGATGCTGCTCTCCTACGCGACCGAGGTCTACGAGAGGTTGCTGCGCGGGGAGGCATTTGATCGTCCACATATCTCTGCCTGGCATAACTTCCAGATATCCAGAACCTTCCTGGACCTTGGTTTCCAGGTCGATGTTATCCCATTCAATGATCACCACGCCATCCCGCATGCAGACTATGATGTCATGGTTGACATCGTTTCAAATCTCGGCCGGTTGGCAGACCGGTTGGGCCCTGACTGTATCAAGATTCTGCACCCGATGTTTTCACACTGGTCCGTCCATAATTCCCGCAGTTACGCCAGGCATGCCGCATTAGCGCAGCGGCGTGGGGCGGCACTCATACCGCAACGTTTGCTCGAGCCAAATGACTCCGTGGAGCGCGCGGACTATATCACTTGTCGGGGTGGGGCGTTCAGTCGGAGGTCCTATGACTACGGGAAAGCGCCCATGCTGCGGTTACCGCAACTGACCCCTACCGCTATCAACGGCTACATCGGCAGGGATATGGAGCGATGCAGGAACCGGTTTGTCTGGCTGGGTGGAAATGGCATGGTGCACAAGGGGCTGGATCTCCTGCTGGAGGCTTTCGCCGGTCTTCCCGATTGCCACTTGACAGTTTGTGGCCGTGTTTCCAGGGAAAAGTCTTTTGAGTCGCTTTACCAACGAGAGCTCTACGAGTTGCCGAATATCGAGACTATAGACTGGATAGATACCCTGTCGGATCGATTCAGGCACATCGTCACCGGATCGGTGGCCCTGATTCTGCCATCCGCTTCGGAGCTTAGCTGTGGCAGCGTGATTGTGGGGATGATGACAGGGCTCATCCCGATCACGACGCCTAGCACGGATATCGACGTCAGCGAAATCGGCTTTTCAATCGAGGAAGACTCGGTCTCAGCGGTCCGTTCGGCAGTTTGTGCTGTCAGGGACCAGCCTGCGGCAAGGCTTTCCGAGATGAGCCGGGCCGCCTGGGAGGCCGCCGGCCAGCGTTACGGGCGGGACAAGTTTCTACGCGCTTACCGGGAGGCAATTTGCGGCATCCTCGATCTTCAGCAACCGGATGAGTGGCAACAACCGGAGGGAGAGATAAGAATTCCAGCAATAAAGATTTGCGAGATTTAAGAGCCTGTCCGAGCGCTCCCAAATTTGCCGCTCTGTTCCAATTCTGATAGCGTCTCGGCGTTGTAAATTCCTCAAGTGTAAATCTAAGGAGTACAAGCGTGACGAAACATATGCGAGGACAACCCGTCACGTGTGCAGTATGTGCGGAGAGTTGGGGCTACGATGAGCAACTACTTGGGAAATTCCAGTCGAGATGAACAGTAGAGAGGATAGCGTGCAAGAAATCAGCCGGGGCGGGGGCGCTTACCAGCCGGGATGGCTTGCGCGACGCTGGATGCGCTTTTGGGTGCGCCGCGGTGGACCAAGTCCGGTCGGGAGGCTGGCAAGCCGTCTGGCGGCCTGGGTGGCACCACCGCACATGGAGCGGGTGACGCTGGCCTGGCAGAGTCCGCGTGGCTACATCGATGCGGCCGCGATGGTCTATCATTCTGACCTGCGTCTGGGGCGGAATGTGTATATAGGCCCCGATGTGTGCGTCTTTGAAACAGCCGGGGGCGGACCGGTGATTCTCGGGGACCGGGTGGCGATCCACAGCAATGTGGTGCTGGAGACCGGGCGCCAGGGGGCTATCACCCTTGGTGCAGGGTCCAGTATCCACCCCGGATGCCAGCTCAAGGCCTATATCGCGCCGATCCTGATTGGAGAGGGTGTCATGATTGCCGCCAACGTGGCCCTTTACTCCTATGATCACGCTATGGCGCCCGACCAGCCCATCCGCAAGCAGCCGATCACGGCCAAGGGTCCCATTACCATCGGAAAAGAGGCATGGATCGGTACGGCAGCCATTATACTGAACGGTGTGACCATCGGCGAGGGTGCTGTGGTGGCGGCCGGGGCCGTGGTGACCAGGGATGTCCCAGCCGGTGCCATTGCCGCGGGGAACCCGGCGCGCATCGTCAAACACCGCAACGAACTGGAACCGGCAGGCAGCAATGACAGTTAACAGCAATAGGCTGGTCAGTATCGGTATCCCTACCTACAATCGGGCAACAGGAAATTTGCGCAAGGTCATCGAACGGGCGCTGGGTCAGACCTATACAAACACTGAAGTCATCGTGTCCGACAATTGTTCTACGGACAACACACCGGAGCTGGTGCAGTCCTTCGACGACTCCCGACTGCGCTATTTTCGCCAGGAAACCAATATTGGGCCAAATAAAAATTTTAATTTCTGCCTGAATCAGGCCAGAGGTGAGTATTTCCTGCTTTTTCATGACGATGACATGATCGATCAGGATTTTGTTGAAGTATGCATGTCGTCACTCAAGCCAGATCAAACAGTAGGGGCAATCTTCACTGGTGTGCGTATTATCGATGAACACGATAACGTTTTAAAGGAGCACGAGAATAATGGATCCGGATTGTCCCCGGTAGAATTTGTCATGGGATGGTTTGAGAATAAGACGGCTTTGTATCTATGCAATACCTTATATAACACCCTCAGGTTGAAAGAGGTTGGAGGTTTTGAGTCAAAGAAAAACCTTTATGATGACCTCGTGCCTACTTTTACCCTGATTACCAAGTATGGGTGGATAGATGTCACTGAGATTAAAGCAGGTTTTCGCCGACACCATGGCAATAGAGGTTCCACAGTACCGATCCGTGACTGGATTGAAGACAGCCTGTACTTGCTAGATGTGTTGTATCGATTGCTACCCGATGATCGCCATTCATTGAGCAAAGAGGGTGAATTATACTTTTGTAAGAAAATGTATTGGTATGCCGCGAATGGTATGGCAGTAACGCAATCTCTTATGGATTACCTGATAATCTATAAATCATTTAATTACTGTTATTCTCCTCTACACTATTGGTACACAAAGACACTGGGCCGTAAAGTCAGGCGAATCAAACGGGCTCTTGCCGGTCGTTAAGGCAGCCATAAAACGGCCACACCATTCCTCTATTATCACCCCGGAATCAAGATCACCCCTGCCTGTATTGGAAGGCTTGAGCCTGAACCGAAAATTGGCGGGCTGGACCAACTTGGTTTCAGAATTAGACGTTCTATTTTTTTTCAAAGTCAGTCAGTCCCAGGTTTCTGAAAAAAGTCTCTCTCGTGTCTATCTGGGTATACTGATTTGAAATATAATGCAAAAGTTTCTGGCAATTTGTCGTTCTGTCTGTGAGGCTGACAAGCCATAATTTATTTACTTCAAATTGTTCAGGGAGAATATCTTCATCACCAACCTTCAATATTCTTGGTGAAATATTCTGCTTCTCCGCATAATACTTGAATGGCCAATCAAGATGTGGGTGACTGCATAGAATCACCAAATCATTTTCGGCTGTATTCTTATCAAGATATTCTACCGCCTTCTTGAATTCAGGTGCATTATGATGCACATACCCCTGAGAAATAAGTGCTTTCAGTGATAGCAACAGGATTATCGTCATTGCAGCGATACGAAAGCTCCGCAATCGTATGTGCATTATGCCATTAGCTACAAGCAAGTAGAACGCGAAATGCCCTGCTATAGTGCATCGAATGATATATACAGGGGTGATAAATTGCGAAACTATATACGGTAGTACAATTGGCGTAAAAAGCAGTAAAGACAGGAGAAAGATATGCCTCCCTTCGTTGGGGGCTAACTGCTCATTAATAAATTTTCTACCAAATGTTGTTTTAATAATAAACACACACAACATGCCTAAAAGCATGAGTGAAATCCATATAACAAGACCTCTGGATGTTCCAGAATATGCGGCAAAAGTTTTTAGTACAGAATTTATAGCGGGTGTCTCTACCCAAAAACCCTCGTTACCAATGTTGAGAACGCGATTAATTAGTATCCCGAACCAGGGAATCGATAACAGAAAAATTAATATCTGTGCCGAGACCCAATGCTTTATTTGAATCCCGGTGGTTTTATTATTGAATGCATATATAGCAGTAAGAATATATATGTTTTCAGCTACAATGATAAAAATGCCATATAGGTGTGTATATAATAGAAGAGTGGATGACCATACATAATTGAACAGAGACCAGGTTGTCTGCTGTTTTAGCAGTTTCAATAGAAAGTAAACGGATAGCACAGCAGCAAATGCCAAAAAGCTGTACATTCTCGCTTCCTGAGCATAATAGATAGAGAATTCTGATGCTGCCAGAAGGAGTCCTGCAATTGCCGCTACCCGTTTATCAAAAAGAAGTTCACCGACTTTATAGGTAATAAACACTGACAGGGAGCTGAATATTGCAGATGGAGTGCGTAAGGAAGCCTCTGAATCACCAAATAACGAAATCCAGTAATGAAGTAGTATGTAATACGTTGGCGGGTGGTTATCAAATGTTGCGACTTCTTTAATTAATTCAGGTAAATCATAGCCTGCAAATCTCAGTGAAAACAGTTCATCCAGCCAGAGGCTATGGGTGCCAATAAAAATGACTCTGAGAACAACAGCAAGGATCAGGATCGCCAACAATAGCGCATTGCTATTCAGGACAGGTCCTGACGCCAGACTCTGTGATGATTTATTCATGCCTCGTTATACACATATCTGCCTGTTATCCATGCGGCTTGATTCGATTGGCTGTATTATGAACGAATAGAGAAATATATCAGAGCTTCCCTGAAAAGGAAGCTACGCAGGACACTGCAGGCCAAACGGCCAGTTGAAACCCCGGCAACATGGTTTGTTTCCAGAGACTGACTTCGCCTAGAATAGCTATCAGGGTGTAGAAAAGTTCTGCACTACAGCTGGGGCAGATGTTAGGAGATTGATCTATTGGCGACATCAGAGAAGAAAGCACCAGATTTTATTATTATCGGTGCGCAAAAAGCGGGCACAACCTGGTTATGGAAAATGCTTGATCAGCACCCGGGTACTTCACTCCCTCCCCAGAAAGAAATCCATTATTTCGGCTCATCGGAACTTTATTCCAGGGGTGATGACTGGTATTTCAGTCATTTTAACGGTTTGGATTCCAGCAAGGTTATTGGCGAAGCTTCTACATCCTATTTCTATGGCCCGCTACCCTATTGGCACAACAAGTCAGATCAGATTGAAATTGATGAATCACTGCCAATAATTCCAGAATTAATCTCGCAAAAGTTCCCGGATATTAAATTTATTGTTATTTTACGTGATCCCGTTCATCGGGCAATTTCTGCCTATTCGCACTGGATGAAACAGGGGAAGATACCACCGTCACTTGGCCTAAAGAAGGTTGCCATTAATCAGCCTAAAAGACGCATTCTGGAATATGGTTTATATGCAAGGTGGTTAAGTATCTGGGCAAAACATATACCACCGGATCGATTGCGTATAATTTTCTTTGAGGATCAAATAAAGAAGAATTGGGATCAGACTCTAGTTGATATATATGGATATCTCGGCCTGGATACGGGATTCACGCCTGAGTTACCAGGAAAGTCTGTCCATCAAAGCTGGGGTTGGACTCGAATAGTGTTTAACTATTACGCTAACAAGATTCCTGGAGATCTTGGTAATTCAAAAGCAGGTGTACTCCTGGACCGGTTTGATGTCCTGTCAAAGAATGCCATCAAGGAAGAAGATATAGAATTTTTAAGATCTGTCTACTTACCTGAAAAACAAAAACTCAAAATACTGACGGGTAACCAGTTGGCATGCTGGGACTATGGTGAAGCGCTGCTTCGGAAACTACGATGAACATGATTCCTCCTGAATCCAGACTGAGAAGGGTAAGCCGGGGGGTAATAGCATTGGCTGGTAAAGTAGCGTTCCACAGAGATGCTATACTTGAAAACGGGCGCCAGGGATATATACAGATTTCAGCTGGTAACTACTGTTATTCACCTCGACACTATTGGTACACAAAGACACTAGCCCGTAAAGTCAGGCGGATCAGACGTGCTCTTGCCAGCCTTTAACGCTGCCCGAGAATAGCTACGCTACTCCTCTTTAGCCACCCTAAATAAAAAGAGGACACAGCCGCTGTAGATAAGCAGGTTTCATTGTTCCAGGGCGCCTGGAAGACTATCGGATTTTGAATGGGTATGTCTGCAAGGTCTTGATATTAATGCCTATTAACGCGCTATATGTGCGGACAGTCTGTGTTAATAACCGATATGTCGACGGGTTACGAACATAAGGTTGATTATATTCTGCAGACTAAGATTGGCATTAATGTGCTAGTGTAATCACGGTAATGAATTTTAGTGGTTAGTCTCGCTCACCAAAACGGTATCGTCTCTTTGAGAATTGAATTTCCATTCCAAACGACACTGAGAGTAATTATTCAGTCAGAAAGACGCGGGACTTAACCGGGAGTTGTAAAGCGAATGCTCAATATATATGAAACTGTTTACGGATTGAGTGCCGACCCGTTTCGGTTAAGTCCAGATTACAGGTTTTCCTACAGTCACCCCAGTTATGCCAAGTCAAAGGCTTATCTGGATTACGCCCTGTTACAGGGCGAAGGCTTTG
>Ga0316192_10004565_pt1 | contig 10059 bp, 7 predicted proteins | sample MerIslwburrow_MG_FD_204931 | JGI IMG/M metagenome (GOLD analysis project Ga0316192, IMG submission 204931) | Coastal sediment microbial communities from Maine, United States - Merrow Island worm burrow | ecosystem: Environmental > Aquatic > Marine > Coastal > Sediment | place: USA: Maine...
TAATGACAGGTTCATTCTGTAATCCATGAAACTCCTCTTATTAACCGGGACAAAACCATTATTATTCAAATCTTTAGCTGCCTGATCAAACAGCTGTCTTTCATTTTCATATTTCTCACCAATCTGTCTTACTTTGATATATATTCCCTGATCACTTAAAACTTTAAGATTGTCTGCATCTTTTAAATAATCAGGCATAGCTCTTGAGCCATCGTCAAAACCAGCCCAATCTTTTGATCCAGTAACCGGATCAGATAAAAAATTATTATTAAAAGATGACCTGGGATTGTATTCAAACTTCACGCCCAGATTCAGATAGAATTGATCAGGTAAGGATTTGGTAGTTATATTTACATTACCTCCAGAGAAGCTGCCTGGTTGATCAGGTGTAAAAGTCTTGGTCGTCACAATGTTATCTACCATTGATACAGGAATCAAATCCATACTCGTACTGTTGCGATAAGGATCAGTACTTGGCATTATAGCTCCATTTAACTGGGTGAGTGAATAGCGGTCTCCAAGACCTCTCATAATTACATATTTACCTTCTTCTACAGATGCACCGGTAACCTGTTTCATAGATTCGGCAGAATTACTTACACCAATTTTCTGCATTTCACTCCTGGAGATACCATCTTGAATAGCCAGGGACTTCTTTTGCATTTTTAATAAAGAAACTTCATTGTTGTTTATAGACGTAGCCTGAATTACAATTTCTTCTAGTTCCACTTTATCGGTGGCCATTTTAAGGTCTAGCTGCGTGACTTTACCTGCAACGATTTCAACCGCTTCGATTTTCTGATTGGCATAAGAAACATAAGTTGCTAAAATTGTATATTTTCCCGGACTTATATCAAAATTGTAATTCCCTGCAAGGTCAGTTATTGCACCAATCATTGAATTCTCAATCCGTACGGTAACACCTATTAGTTCTTCTCCTGTTTCACCATCAATAACAGTCCCGGATAAAACGCCATTTTGGTTTTCAGGATTAGCATATATTAAAATAGGAAAAAATAATAGCCCAAACAGTTTCAACGATTTTGTAAATATTTTCATTCTGATTATTATCAATATTTTTAATTAATTGGCCAGATAGCCTTTTTCATCTAATGCTGTCCATCCTTTTATCCATAAATCTGTATCCGGATCAAAAGCCCCTTTATAACCAACACTTTCAAATCCATCGGGAAAATCAGCAAGATTTTGCTTAGCAGCAGCAGAGGTAGCTCTTGGATCCAGGGCATTACTTCCTATAGTTCTTGAAATTCCTGCTATTACTGGATCAACGTCAGCTGTATTTAAAGCCTGAATCATCTTTTGTGCAAGTGTCGTACAGGTGGGATCATCACCAACAGGAAGATCGTTTTCACCCAATGTAGGCTGAAGTATACCCTCAGATGAAGCGTCGATCTTCGTTAATCCGCCAACCCACCATATATTATTGAGCAAGTTCAATTCTCCATCTATCATCCTCTGATAGGAGTCAATTCCTTTAGCTGTGGCCAGATCTTCAACTTCAATACCTTTTGATGTAAAATCTACCACTATTGAGTTAGCTAGGGTTCCTGCTGTGGCATCTCTCATGATTAGAGAAGGAGAGTTTTTTGCATTTTCAGCATCTTTACCACTTCCAATAAATGTGGCATTATATAACATAGGTTTTGAATAATAGGGATCTGCAGCACCATCAGGTTTTGCACCATCCCACTCACCACCATGGTTGGCAACATCTGCTCGCTGAACTGCGAACCAGAACTGAGCTTTTCCTCTCCATCCAATATCCCAATCAAAGCTATCATCTTCTGCCCATGCTACTGCTATATGATTAAGACTAACATGACCGCCAAAAAATTCAATCCCATCATCAGAAGAAGCAAAGATTTCAATATATTCTATAGTAGTTCCTGAACCAACGGCACCTAAAGTTAATCCTTGAAGTTCATCTCCCGGGGCTAGTTCAGCACCAGTATGGCGAATAGAAACATACCTTAATACACCAGAATTATCTTTATCATTAGTACCTCCATATCGGGCACGTGGTTCAGTAGCATCTATTCCTTCAATCTGACCTTCAGGTGAACCATCAATATTTATTTTAGACTTGCCGAGTAAGATCAAGCCTCCCCATAAACTATTGTCTTTGTCATCTAATGTTCTCGGATTTCCGTCATCCAGGTCAGAGGTCATAATAATTGGTTCACTTGCTGATCCTTCAGCAAAAATCTGAGCATCGCGTGATATGATCAAGGAGCTGGTATTATCTCCGGTTGTTGGCTGAGAGGCAAATTTTATAACAGTTCCTTCTTGAATATATAGCTTACCAACTTCTTCGAGATATACAAGACCATCTAAAAGATATTCTTTATCATTAGTCCAATAGTAATCTTCTCCTCCTTGTAAGTCATCATCTTTAATGATAATCTTACTCACAACAATATCAATTGACACCGACTGTGATATATTATTTAAATCCGTGACCGAATAGGTAATATTCTCATCCGAATCCGTATAAGTTACCGTACTTATAAAAGAACCTGATGTACCTGTTCCCGATGCCGGAACAGTAGCATTATCACTATCAACTGTAATTGATTTTATTCCAGCACCAGCTGTCCAGTTTATTGTAATCTCTATAGTTTCTCCTTCTACTCCAGAAACTGTTGTTGGATCTGCAGTTATGTTAGTTCCCGCAGGTGTACTATCTTCATCACTACATGATGAAAAAGAAATTGCAAGTACTAAAAAGGAATAAAATAATAAGCTGTTTGTTTTCATAGCATTAATCATATTTGATTTGTTTTATTAATTAATGCAAATATGAAAACCAGGTATTACTTCATAAGGTAGGTATTATTAGGAAATTGTTAAATTAAGAATCATTGTATTAATATAATATTAACGATACCGCAGTATATGGATATTATGTTAACAAATTATTAATGCTATTTATAAAAAAGCATCCAGAAGGTTATTGAAGCATGATTATTTAGAAATAGGCACCTTTTTCAAGATTCTATCCAAAATAAACTTGGTATCAATTCCATCAGCTTCAGCTTCATAATTAAGGATCATTCTATGGTTAAGTACATCCATGGCGATCTCTTTAACATCTTCAGGTAATACATATTCACGCTCATCTAAATAAGCAACAACTTTAGCTGCCAGATTCAGGTAAATAGATGCCCGTGGAGAAGCACCATATTGTACATAGGCGGCTTCTTCTTTTAAACCATGGATTGATGGATCTCGAGTAGTAAAAACAAGTTCAATAATATATTTTTCTAGAGACTCAGAAACACGTACCTTATTCACTTCGTCCCTGATCTGGAAAATGTCCTTTTTTGTCAGTATAGTATTAATTTTATCATCAAAGTTGAGATTAGACATCCGGCGCATTATCTCCAACTCTTCCTCCCTAGTAGGGTAATCCACAAAAACTTTCATCATAAAACGGTCAACCTGTGCTTCCGGTAAAGGATACGTTCCCTCCTGGTCAATCGGATTTTGTGTTGCCATTACCAAAAAGGGCTTATCCAGCTTATAAGTAGTCTCCCCAATTGTTACCTGCTTTTCCTGCATGGATTCCAATAGAGCAGATTGAACTTTCGCAGGAGAACGGTTTACTTCATCTGCAAGTATCATGTTAGAAAATACCGGCCCTTTCTTTACCTCAAATTCAGACTTCTGCTGATTATATATCATAGTACCTATCAGATCAGAAGGTAATAAATCAGGAGTAAACTGTATTCTTTGAAAATCAAGATGCAAGACCCGGGCAAGCGTGTTAACAGTCAGGGTTTTAGCCAAACCGGGTACTCCTTCAAGAAGGATGTGTCCCTGGGCAAACAATCCAATTAACAACCTGTTAACCATATATTCCTGACCAACTACTATTTTTGATACTTCATCAATAACACTTTTTATTTTGTTTTGATGTTCTTGTTTAATATCTGCAGATTCCGCCATATCCTATCTTTAATCAAATAAGTGATTGCAAAAATATACAATATGATTTAATAGTGAAATAGGTCAGTAGGTTATTCGAATTTCGAGAGATATAAAATCCTATCAATTCAATAAACTAATGTGGACAATTCAAGCATTTTTACAATTGAATTACCTCATATTAATTCTTTAGGTACAATCGAGGCTTTTTAGTCCTTCATTATTTATAAGTATAATAGTAAGGTCAAAATACTTATTTTTACATTATGTTTATTGCAAAACATAAATTGTCAAGTAAGTACTTTATCTATGGGATATTTCTGATATCAGGATTGTGCTTATTTGTAAGCTGCTTCCCAGAGACCAGACAGGTTGACACAAAATTTCCCTATTATGTGAGTGGAGAGTTTGACAATAGCTTTTTTCATCTGACCGATTCAAATACTACATTTGGCTCTTTTATTCCTGATCAGAATATGATTGTGCTAAAAGCATATGCAAACAACATCGAAATACGTATTCAAATTTATAACATTGATATCGATACAAAGACTTTCCCGAAAGTACTGCCGGGTGACTCCACAGAATTATCCTTTGCAGAATTAAAATTAACTACTGGTCAGTATACTCCTGGAATTGGAGGAGGAATCTGGAATGGATCAACAAGGAATCAGGATGAATTAAGCATTAGAATAGAAAACATTTCCAGTATTTTCAATATTTCCGGCTCTTATGAAGGTATTATCAAAGACGATACAGGTAAAGAAATACAGGTAGAGAATGGTGAATTCAATTTATTATTAAATGAAATAACATTGTAATAATATATGAATATGTGGACATGTCCTGAATGCAAACAACAATTCCTCAAAAGAAATCACCCTCATTCATGTAATGAGAGAAGCGTTGAGGATTTTCTGAAAGGAAAATCAGCTATAACTATTGAGTTATATAATTATTTCATTCAAGAATTGTTAAAGATAGGTCCATTTAAATTACATCCTGCCAGATCAAGAATTGCCTTTGCCGCTTTGATACGATTCGGATATATTAAAACTTTGGGAAAAAACTTTGTAGATATAGCGTTTACCTTTAATAAACCCTATAATGAGAATTTATGCTTTTATAGAATTGGGGAGGTACCCGGAGGAAAGTACTACCAACATTATCTTAGAATATACCAAAAGAAAGATGTAAACCATGAAGTAAAAAAATTTATGAGACTAGCATTAGCCTATGGAAACAAAAAACAATAATATGATACTTTTAGAATCTGACCGACTATTATTAAAGGAGATCTCAATACAAGACCTAAATCCTATACATAAACTTCATTCCATTCCTGAGGTAGATGAATTTAATACACTTGGAATTCCTAAAGATCTTCAGGAAACTGAAAAATTTATTCTCAGCATAATTGAAGATCAAAATTCAAAACAAAGAAAACAATATTGTTGGGGGGTCTGGGCAATAAACAGTAATGATTTCATTGGCTTGGCAGGGCTTGTGGTTGCAGTAGAACGCTTCAAAATGGCTGAGATCTATTTTAAATTGTCTCCGGATTTTTGGGGAAAAGGATATGCTACTGAAATTTCCAATAAATTATTAAAATTTGGATTTGAAGAACTTCGATTGCACAGAATTGAAGCCGGAGTTGCTACTGAAAATATTAAATCTATCCGGGTACTTGAAAAGGTAGGCATGACCAGGGAAGGATTGAGAAGAAAAATTCTACCTATCAGGGGTGAATGGAAGGATAATTATCATTACGCCATTCTGGAAAATGAGTATCTGGAGATTAACTAAAATGCAAATTCAAATCAGAAAAATAGTAGAATCTGATTATTTATGGATTAAACAGGAATGGATACAACATTTTGGTTCAGAAAAAATAATCAGTAAAGGAATATCATATTATCCACATAAAGTGCCCGGATATATTGCTGAGATGAATAATAAAAGAATAGGACATATATCCTATTTCATTCATGAGCTTGATTGCGAAATCGTTTCGCTAGTAGTTAATATGGCCAATAGCGGAATAGGCTCAACTCTTATTGAAAAGGCAGTAAGTGTTGCAAAAAAAACCGGGAGTAAGCGAGTATGGCTGTTAACAACGAATGATAATAGTAATGCGATTAGATTTTATCAAAAAAAAGGATTCAACATCGCCGCCTTGTTCCCTAATTCCATATCTGAATTAAGAAAAATTCAACCAGAAATACCTCTTTTAGGTTTTGATGATATTCCTATAAGAGATGAAATTGAATTTGAAATGATATTATAAGGGATCTTAGTTATCATTTCATCCATCATAGCTAATTCCATTAGATTGAAAATAAACTAAATCCACCTGAGCTTTTCAAACTTATAAATTTGTAATATTGTTCTATCTAAATTAAAAATGTCAGGTATGATTCCAAGGTATCTGGATATTCTAAAGTTTGCTTGTTTATATCTCATATGTACGGTTATTATCAATCCTGAATTAAGTGCACAGGATTTCAGAATTCAAGGTATAATTTCAAATCATCAAAGCAAGGATCCCCTACCATTTGTAAATGTATTTTTTAATAATACCCAAATTGGCACCACGACAAATAATTTTGGTGAATATGAACTTGATCATTTAGATTCCGGGTCCTATAATCTTATTGTTTCTATGGTTGGTTTCAAAACGGTATCAAAGAATATCCGGTTAAAAGATGTTTCTACACTTGTCATTAACATTGAACTTGAAGAATCAATTACAGCATTGGAAACACTGGAGTTTATTGGTGAAAACGACAAAGAATGGGCAAAAAACTATCGGATTTTCGAAAGAGAATTTTTTGGAACCAGGGAGGGCTTTTCTAACTATGAACTAACCAATCCATATGTTTTGGAGTTCCACATAGACAAGGATAAAAACAAATTTGTTGCGATAGCTCAAGCTCCACTGGTTATTAAAAACCAAGATCTCGGATATCAGGTATATTTCTATCTGCAAAATTTTGAAAAAAACAATCTGGCATTAATGTTCTACGGTCAAAATAGGTTTGAAGAGTTAGAATATGATAATCCTGAAGTATTGGATACCTGGCTAATAAATAGGCAAAGAGCATATCTTGGCTCAATACGGCATTTTTTCAGATCACTAATTAATGGCTCTTATAAAGAGGAAGGATTCATGGCATACAAAATCAATACTATCCATGATTACCAACCAACCAATACATTTTATGACAAAGTCGGGAAACAATATATCGAGATTGATCCCAAAAAGATCGTTGAGGATAGCGATATCGCCAGTGAAAAAATTATATCCTTTAAAGGTGAACTCATTATTGTTTTTACTCATAATGAATGGCTTAAGTCTCCCTTTCCGGATTTATCATACCAGGTTTCCTGGATTAGATTAAAAGTTCCAAAACTAAGGGTACACGAATCAGGATATGTAAATAATCCATCAGGATTTGAGGTAGCCGGGTATAGTGGAGAAGACAGATTATTACAAATGCTGCCATTTGAATATGATCCTGCATTTTCAAAAGCCGTCCTGGAGGATCTTGCAATCCCCAACCAAATACAATCTGTGTTTGAAAAAGAAGAAGAAAAATTAAAAACTAATCGACTGCTCCATAACCTGCAAAATATAGTAGTACATACAGATAAACCTGTTTACTCAAACAGGGATGAGATTCACCTTTCTTTTCATTTACTTAATGTAGGAAATAATCAATTTATTAATGGAACGGAAATCATTTATACAGATCTGATCAATGAAGAAAATCAATTAATTTCAACAAGTAAATTCAGGAGTGTTGAAGGTATAGCAACTGGTCGGATTCAGCTGTCTGAAGAATTGTTTAATGGATGTTATCGACTAAGAAGTTATACCAAAAGGATGGCAAATTATAGCAGCCAGACCTTTTCAAATAAAATAATACAAATAGTATCTCCCCTAAATAAGTATTTCGAAAATGAAGAAATTAATCAATCTATGGATAGTTTGCATCTTCAGGTTTTTCCAGAAGGAGGTTCGATAATCTCCAATCTGAACAATCATATTGTAATAAAAACCACCAATTATCTGAATAAAGGGATTAAAACAAAAGGGAAACTCCAGGATGAAAAAGGGAAACAGGTAGCAGAATTCACAACTAATGAATTAGGATTTGGTGATTTTGAGTTTAAACCTAAAAAACAAGGCAACTATTATATTGTGGTTAATATAGGAAGTAAAGAATTTCAATATCTGCTTCCCAAAGTCAATAATTCTGGATTTAATATTTCAATTGATCCTTTTGATTCAAAAAACATAAAAACTTATATCTCAGCTACAAAAGATCAAAAGGATGACCAGTTTATTTTAATGTACCAATCAAATGGAAAGATATTTCACAAAGGCTTGTACCAGCTGGAAAACTATGAAAAGAGTATAGAGCTTCCAAGAGAAAAATTTCCTGAAGGAATTATTGAAGTAAGAATTCTCGATGTCAAAGGCTACAATATTGGACATAGGTATATTTACAATACAATTGATACTTCAGGATCAGGAAAAGTCATTATCGATTTAGAAGAAAAAGGCGCTGATAAGAAAATATTGATTTCTCTCCAGGATCATGATACCAATCCGCAACCAGGATATTTTTCAGTTTCCATTACAAAAAATGATCTTTTTTATAAAAACACATTCAATAATTGTATCAACAAAATGGGAGAGCTCATACTAGAGCAACAATTTTTAGAGGAAATTGAAAAACCAGGGGAATATTTTAAAGATCATTCACCTGAATCCATAGGGTTGAGAGATCAATTAATGATAAGCCTGAAAAAATATATTTTTAATCCGGAAATTCACAATAATTATAAGTCTGAAATAATAAAAAGAGAAAGTAAATTATTGATAAGTGGAACAGCGCTCATCAATAATAAGCCATGTGAAACCTGTCTGATGCAGATATTTCCATTAGAAACCATTGACCAGGCAATAGTTACTTATACAGACGAATTTGGCAAATTCAAATCATCCGAACTCATATTTTTCGATAGTGCATCTATAGCCTTTACCGTATTGGATAAAACCGGGAAACCAGCTAAAGCTAATATAATAATTGATGAATTTGAGCCTCCCCCAATAGCTCCTTTATCTATTCAATGTTATGAAAGTGACTTTTCTGAAGATTATTCAACATTTATGGATAGCTTGAGAGCTCTACATGCTGCTTCAGAAATTGTATTGCTGGAAGGAATTACTGTTGAAGAGGCCGCACTACCCTTAGATGAGGATGACGGTATATACAGGGCGTATGGTTCACCAGATGCTGTGGTCGAAGTCGAAGATAAGGACAAACATGTAACCAATGTGCTTCAATACCTTCAAGGTAAAGTGGCTGGGGTTATGGTAAATCAATATACTGATCCATCTACCGGCAGGGCAATGTATAATGTACAGATACGAGGACGAAGGTCTATCAACCTTGAAAGGCCCCCTTTATATCTTATTGATGGAAATCCTTTCATCGGAGACATTTCAACAATTAACCCTACAGATGTCAAACGTATAGAGATACTGAAAAATCCTGCAAATGTAGGGATATACGGTGTCAGAGGAGCCAGTGGAATCATTGCAATATATACTGAAACTGAAGCCAATGACTACCTCATAAATGACCAAAATAATCTGGCTATTAAAAAACTTGTAGGATACTCAGATGAAATGTCTGCGCAAGGTTATTCCCCTGATTCTACAGATATTAGTAGTTTAATTTATTGGAATCCAAATTTAACAACTAATGAGAATGGGGAAGTACAACTTGAGTTTACTGATCTCAAACTACCTGAGAAGTATACTATTTCAATTCAAGGTGTCACCACCAATGGTTTCCCATTCTATAAACAGGTCCTGATTGAAGAAGATAAACTAAGATATTGACACTATATCGAATCAACATTTACAAATCATTTTATTTATAGGTTTTTGAATATAGCATATAACCCGCAAAATTTATTTTTCATTAAATAGATTAGTCAAAAGTTATTTTTTTATATTTAATTACCTATAATTAAAGACTCGAAACACTATTTTGGGATTATACCAAATGGATTTAAATTTTCAAAACATCATAT
>Ga0316192_10004566_pt1 | contig 10058 bp, 10 predicted proteins | sample MerIslwburrow_MG_FD_204931 | JGI IMG/M metagenome (GOLD analysis project Ga0316192, IMG submission 204931) | Coastal sediment microbial communities from Maine, United States - Merrow Island worm burrow | ecosystem: Environmental > Aquatic > Marine > Coastal > Sediment | place: USA: Maine...
GTAACTCCTGTGCATCGTCTTTCGTGAAATTGCCTATCGTCGACCCTGGAAAGTAGACAATGTTCCGGCGCGGCATGATGCTCGGATCAGGCAAGTCGAAAGGCTGGGTAAAGTCCGCAACGACGGGTAGCACTTCCAGGCCCGGATGCTCCGAACGAATTTTTTCCGCAGACGAAAGCAGGTGATCCTCGGAAATATCGACCGGAACATAAACGGCCGGCTGCTGAAGGCTGTCAAGCAGTGCGCGGGTCTTGCGGCTGGAGCCACTGCCGTATTCGACAAGGCTCGCCTTCCTACCGATCAGGTCGCATATCTCGGACATGTTATCCAACATGATGCCGAGCTCTGTTTCAGTCGGATAGTACTCGGGCAAATGTGTGATCTCGTCGAATAGCTGCGAGCCACGCTCGTCGTAGAAGTACTTCGGCGAGATCATTTTTTCGGGCAAGCGCAGGCCCGCCAGGATTTCAGTCAGCGCGGCGTTCATGCGACACCATCCTTCGCGAGGCGTATGCCGAGAAACTGCCAGCGCGCATCCGGGTAGAAGAAACTCCGGTAGCTCGGGCGAATGTGTCCGCTCGACGTTACGCAAGATCCGCCGCGCACCGTCATCTGGTTGCACATGAACTTGCCGTTGTACTCGCCGAGCGACCCGTCAAGCGGTACAAAACCCGGGTAAGGCGCGTATGACGAGGACGTCCACTCCCATACATCACCGAACAACTGATCGCCGCTCCCCGCCACCGGGTGCCAGCAGCCAGACTCCATCAGGTTGCCCTGCACCGGCTTATCGTTTGCAGCCAGCTCCCATTCAAACTCAGTCGGTAGCCGTGCTCCAGCCCAGCGCGCATAGGCATCGGCCTCGTAGTAACTGACATGACAGACCGGTGCAGCACTGTCGATATCGCGTTGCCCGCCGAGCGTGAATTCGGACTCGAGAGATTCGTCCCAGTACAGCGGTCGGTCCCAGCCCCGCTCGTTGATCGTTGACCAGCCGTCAGACAGCCACAGGTTGGAGTCGCTGTAGCCGCCATCATCGATGAACTCGCGATACTCGGCGTTGGTGACGAGGCGCGTGCCTATCTGATGTTGGTGCAGCAATGCGTCGTGTCTTGGTGTCTCGTTATCGAAGAAAAAGCCGGCTTCCGATGCGCCGACCGCATGAATACCGGAAGGCCCGTTTTCAAAAGCGTAGCCTCCCGGTGCAGCGGCGCTCGGTATCACGAGTTTGGTACTAACCGCTGGTTGCATCGGGTTGCAGGAGAAGACGTGTTTGATGTCAGTCAGGAACAGTTCCTGGTGCTGTTGCTCGTGATTGATTCCCAGTAAAACGCGGGCAGACAATTCGGGGTCGATGTTCGTGGTTTCAAGCAGCGACAGCATCGATGTGTCTACGTGCGCCCTGTACGCCATGACCTCCGCCAGCGTGGGTCGGGAAAGCAAACCGCGCCTCGGTCTCGCGTGCATCTGCCCGGCGGAGAAGTAGTAGGAGTTAAACAGGAAGTCGTATTGGTCATCGAGCGTTCTGTAGTTCGGGTCGAAGACCTTGAGGACGAAACGCTCGAAAAACCAGGTGACGTGAGCGAGATGCCATTTTGACGGGCTGACATCGGGCATCGACTGCACAACCGTATCTTCGGGCTCGAGTTCTGCGCACAGGCCCGGCATCACAGCGCGGGCGTCGCGATATTGCGTGGACAAGCTCATCGCAGCGGCAGCGCCGTGCGCTTCAGGACAGTGCGGATAGCGACACTCGAGTTGACCCGGGCCACGCCCGGGAGGCGCGTCAGCTCCTCTTTATGGATGCGTTCGAAATCGGCCATATCGGCGACGACGACCCGTAGCAGGTAGTCGAACTCTCCGGTCATCAGGTAGCACTCCATAACTTCAGGGATGTTGCGCACTGCCTCCTCGAAGGCCGCGAGCTCGCTCTGCTCTTCGCGGTGCAGACCGATGTGGACGAGGACATCGCCCGGCATGCCGGCCTTGCTCTGGCTCACCATGGCGACGTAGCGCTCAATCATGCCATGTTCTTCAAGCGCCCGAACGCGCCGCAGGCAGGCGGACTCGGATAGATGGACCTGTTGGGCGAGCTGCTTATTACTAATGCGGCCGTCGCGCTGCAGTGCCTCGAGAATTAATCTGTCAAAACGATCCATATGGGCAACATAAAATTGCTGAAATAGGCGAATAAGTCGCAGAAAATGCCACAAATACGCGTTCTTGTCACTGAAATAGCAAGCACATGGCGCAAAACCGCGGGTAATGTGTCACCTGGATCATGAGAAACGGGAGAGAGCTCATGAAAGTCGGGATACCAAAAGAAATAAAAACACTCGAATTTCGTGTCGGCATGACACCTGCCGGCGTGCGTGAGCTTGTGCACGACGGCCACGAGGTTGTTGTCGAAACGAACGCCGGTATCGGCATTGGCATGACCGATGCGGATTACGAGAACGCTGGCGCAACAGTCCTTGGCACGGCCGAAGCCGTTTTCGCCGCCGCCGAGATGATCATCAAGGTCAAAGAGCCGCAGCTCAGCGAATGCGCGATGCTGCGCGACGACCAGGTGCTGTTCACCTACCTGCATCTCGCTGCGGATCCTGCCCAGACAAAGGCTCTCGTTGAGTCAGGTACGACCGCGATCGCCTACGAAACAGTTACCGCGACAGATGGCTCGCTGCCCTTGCTGACACCTATGTCAGAAGTGGCCGGTCGCCTGTCCATCCAGTCCGGCGCGTATCACCTGCAGAAAGCCAATGGTGGACGTGGCGTGTTGCTCGGCGGAGTGCCGGGTGTCATGCCGGGCAAGGTCGTCATTATCGGTGGCGGCGTATCCGGCACGAATGCTGCGGACATGGCAATCGGGCTTGGCGCAGACGTAACCATTCTCGACCGTTCGCTGCCACGCCTGCGTGAAATTGACGATATTTTCGGCGGCAGGATTCATACGGTCTACTCGACCAAGGATGCGATCGACAACCTCGTGACCGAGGCCGATCTCGTTGTGGGCGCCGTGCTGATTGCCGGTGCAGCAGCGCCGAAGCTTGTTTCGGCGCAAAACGTCAAGGACATGCACACCGGTGCCGTCATGGTCGACATCTCTATCGACCAGGGTGGCTGCTTCGAGACCAGCCGGCCGACAACACATGCCGAGCCAACCTATGTCGTCGATGACGTTGTTCATTATTGTGTGACGAACATGCCGGGCGCCGTACCGCGCACGAGTACGTTCGCACTGACGAACGCGACCCTGCCGTTTGTTAAAGCACTCGCAAATTACGGCTGGCGCGAAGCGCTGAGCCGCGACCCCCACCTGGCAAACGGACTGAACGTCCACGCCGGACATGTAAACCACGAGGCCGTTGCCCACGATCTGGGCTATGAGTATTTGTCAGCCTCGGACGCTCTAAAGGCAGCCTGAACCCTCTCTCTCCCCCCGAAAGGTGCAGGCAAGCGACAGGGCCGGGCTCTCGCCCGGCCTTTTTTAGATTGATGGCTTAAAATTCGACGTCGGCGCGCGGGTCGAGCTGACCAACATTTTCCACGTCGATTGTGTAGTAGTACTTATCACCTTTCGGCTCCTCGGGCACGCAGACGGTTAAAACACGGCCGTCCACCGAATAAATGCCATCGGCATCCAGCCACGCATCATCATCTGGTGGCTTGGGGAATGGCGATCCGGGGGGCGAGTCCTTGCCTGTAATCGTGACTCTCATATCGCGAAACTTTACAAGGTCTGACTTGGAACCGGGTTTCAGTATGTACTGCAATTCCTTGCCCGGCTTGACCTTGATGACAGCTTTGGCAGAGAGATAACCGTCGCCGTATTCGATAAAAACAAAGGTATGGCCCTTGCTGTCGCATGAGTTCGGAATATTGTCCGCAATAAACATGCCCTCGTTCGCACAACCGGCAAGCACAAAAATGCCAATGAGCGTTGTGATTATTCTGATCATTGCCTTCTCCTTCCGGGGTTCCGAGACCGCGCATTAAGAATAGACGAATTATGGCGTCGCGCTATCCGTCAGTAACTCGTTGAATCGCGGGCGCTGCCGCAACCTCGCAAGATGTGGTTCCGCGCTGAGCAGGACTTTTGGGTAGCCCTCGTTCACGGCCAGTTCCAGCGCAGCCAGGGCTTCATCGGCGTCTTCGGTTCGCAGCCATATCAGCGCGTCAATGTAATGGACGTATGGGTCGTTCGGCGATTGGGATAAGGAGCGGCCAATCAAATCCCTGGCCTCGACATATTCGCCGAGCATCGCGCGAATCCAGGCAAGGTCCATCTGCGTGTTCGCATTATTGGGATTCACGTCCAGCGCACCAACGGCGAGAGTTTCCGCGCGCTCAAAAACTCGCGTAGCTTCATCGGTTCTATCCGCGATCCAGAGTGCATCGCCAAGGTTGGACAATTTGAGGTGATCATTCGGCGCCAACTCGACTGCTTTTTGATGATTTTCGATGGCCGCAGCCAGATTACCGAGGTAGTAGTGCATGAGCCCGAGGTTGCTGTATGTATTTGGGCGGGCCTCAATTTCGAGGGCAGCCTGGTATGCAGTTGCTGCCGCGGCGAATTCGCCGAACAACATGCGGGCAGTGCCGAGATTCGAATGACCGATCATATTTGACCGGTCGAGAGCGACGACCACCTCATACTGTTCTGCTGCTTCTCGGTATCGACCGCTTCGATAAAAGAATGACCCGAGCGTGTTGTAGGCAGACCAGTCTCCGGGGTGCAGGCCGACGGCCCGCGCAAGTATCCCTTCCGCTTCATCGGGTCGCTGTTGTCGCATGTAGGTAATGCCAAGACCGATCAATGACTTTGCGCTTGTCGGATTTATCTGCAGTGCCTGCAAATAGCTTGATTCCGCGTCGCCGCCTCGCCCGGTTGCCTGGTAAAGATCTCCCAACGCGGTGTGAACAACATCGAGATTCGGATTGAGTTCCAGCGCGCGCGAGCATGACGCCTCGGCATTCGCGATAAACGACGCATCATCTGTAAGCGGGTAGCCAGTGACATAGGCAGAGCATTTTCCCGCATGTGCTGCTGCGTAGTCGGGGTCAATGTTCAGGGCGGCATCAAACCAACTCAGCGCTTCGCCAATCGTCCGTGGGTTTTGCGGCCGATGTAATGCTTCGACGCCGCGCCGATAGAGAAGGTAAACATCCAGGCTGGGATCCTGCGCCTTGAGAGTCGAGGACCTCTGTGTGCTGGCAGGCAATGCGACGCGGACGTTCGCAACCATGAGTTCGGTGATTTCATCACGAATGTCGAAGAAGTCGGCGCGCGGCCTGTCGAATGTCCGTGAGAGAATATGAAAGCCGGTCTCAGAATCGATCATCTGCACGATAATGCGAAGCTCGTCACCCTCACTCTGCACACTACCTTCCAAATACAGGGCAACGCGCAACCTGTCGCGTACGGCCTTCGACGACGAATTCGGTTTGAGCGTGAACGAATCGCCCCGGGAGGAGACCAGCAGCCCAGGCACGCGTGACAGTCGGGTAATGACGTCATCAACCAGGCCGTTCGCAAAAATTCCGGTGGTGTCGCTTCCGTCGAGATTAACAAAGGGTAGGACGGCAATGGAGTTGTCCAGAACAGGCGGCAAGGCGGGCGCTTCGGCAATAACCACTGGATCGGATCTTGTTTCTTCGGGCAGGCCGATGCTCTTGTCGTAAATGAAAACAATGACAGCTGCGATGCCCAACGCACCGATGACCGAAACATAAGTCCGGCCAAAGCGCCGCTTGCGCGCGTCCTTGGGCGACAATTCGTCCACGACTGCGCGGCCGTCACGAAATTCAAGGTACCAGGAGAGTACGAGAGCGATCGGGAAGCCGGCGATAACCAGTACGGTGACAAATGTCCCGACCCACTGTGGCAGCAACAGTTGGGCGAACACGATGTCCGCGACCTGTATCAACAGCCAACCGACGATCAGATACGCGAGGCCCGTCTCGAGCACGCCGCGCTGCTTCAGGTTTTCGAACAGACCGAGTTCGTGCGCGCCGACCCCGTTCTCCACACCCAGTACAATCGTGCCCGTATCGCCATCGGCGGGGGTAGGTGTAGCGAGAAGGCGATAACCACGCTTGGGCAAGGTCTGAACGAATACTGGATTTTCGGCTCGATCGTGCAGCGCATGGCGGATTTCGCCGATGGCACGACTGAGCGCTTCCTGGCTGCCCGCGTCTTTGCCCCACACCTTCTCAAGCAGCTCTTCGCGTGTGACGAGTTCGCCCGGCTGCGTAGCAAGGCACAGCAACACTTCCACGGCCTTCGAGGCCAGCCTTTCCGTACCCTCGCGGCCTGTTACACGCCCTTTCGTGGGCTCAATGAGCAGGTCCGAAAGGTAGAAACCCCGTAGCAGATCAGCGTTCAAAACGTCGCCTCAACGTGCTCCAATACCAATAGCATAGCATTGCTAAACTATTGTTCCTGACATTGCAGAGAGGAAGGGATGGCTGACAAGAAAAATGATGTTTCGACCAGCGGTATGACCGCGGCGGGTTTCCTGTGGCGCTTCGTCGCCGCATTGGCCCTGGTGCTGCTGACCTACAACCCCAGCGGTCACTCAGCGTATCACTGGATTACTTCGGCGATCGCTGAAAGCGCTTTCGGTCCGTTGCACTTGCTGCTTGTGGGGGTTTTACTCGCCGGTTGGGCCGTGTACTGGCTCGCGACCTGGCGGGCGCTGGGCCCCCTCGGTTTTACCCTCGCGGGCCTCATCGTGGGGGCGATCATCTGGTTGTTCTATGACATCGGCCTTCTTGAGTCACATTCCGCGGCGGCTATCACGTGGATTGCACAGATCTGCCTGGCGGCGGTTCTGGCGGTTGGTGTGGCCTGGTCGCACTTGTGGCGGCGGATGACCGGGCAGTTCAATGTCGAGGACGTCGACGACTAAGTGGCAGGTTGAAACGATATTTCGTCGCTATCCCGGACCCGAATGGCAGGTAAGAAGGCGCCGATATCGAGCTTTGCCTCGAATTCGTACTGGAATGTGCTTCTGTTGTTGCGCATCAGGTCGGTAATGAGCCGAATGCCAGCAAACAGATTCGCCGATGCGGTCAGCTTGAACTCGCCCTCGCCGTAGCCGTCGATGACTGGCAGATCATTGCCGACACCTTTTATAAGCTCGTGCCCTTCGATGCTGATCGTATAAGCGACGCCTCTGAGCTCCAGTGGCTCAACGTTTGGATTAATCACCCGCAGGCCAATCTCGAACGCGGGCAGCCCGCCCTCTGAAGGAATTGTCTTGAACGAGCTGATGGTCACGGTCGGAGTCTCGTAACCCGGCCGCATACCCGTGCAGCCCACGAGTACCAGGGTCAGAATGCCGAGCAGCGCAGTAGTTACAGTTGTCTTCACGTAGGTCTTCATTTGCAGGCGATCATGCATCGTGGCAGCAATCTGTCGCAAGTAACATTTCCGTGAGCGTGTGATACGACAACGGGTTCCTGCCCGTGATGTCCGATATTCGCTGCGCTCGAGCGTAAATCGTATTCGGGTGCACAGAAAGTAGCTTTGCCGCCTGCAGGACGTTCATGTCGGCATCGGCATAGGCGCGCAGGGTTGCGCTCAACTTGCCCCGCGCTTTGGTGTCGGCGCGGATGAAGTCATCCAGCCAGGCCGGCAGGGCGGTTTGCATACTGTCCCTGGCATGCGCGATGAGTATCTGCCGCAACGAGACTGACGAATAGGGCATGACGCGTTCGGCGAAGCTGGCAAAATCCAGCGCGAGTTTTGCCTCTACGGCGGCGCGTGGAATATGCGACGTGGACGGGACATCATTGCTCATACCGATGAGTGCAGCCGGCCCGACCTTTTTTAACTGCGGCACCAGGCGATCGGCCAGCAGGGACTGCGGAGCCGTCCAACCGGATTGGCGACGCGTGCCGGAAACCACGGCAATGACCAGATTGTCGCGAACACCAATGAGCGTTCGTAGCGGTGTCGCGGCCAGGACCTCACTGATTGAGTCGGCCATGCGTTGAGCGCGTGCCGCATTCTCCATCTCACCTGGCTCTACCGACCGGGCAGCAATGACGCAGTAAGACTGGCGCTGCTCGAGATAACCGGCACGCCTCAGCAGTTGCGCGGCGCGACTATCGGATTCGTCATATCCGTGCAGCAGGATATTCAGGAGTTCGGTCCGGCGATCGCCCTCGGCCTCGGCCAGCAGGCGAGTGTGGCTGACGTACGTCGAAGTCGCCCCTGTACTAATCGCATCTGTGTACTCGATTGCAAAGTCCGCGACGGCAGCGACCACACGCCGCACTTGCGCATTGCTGTCGGCGTGCGCCAGGGAGATATCGCGTAGCCAGGGTGACAGGACCTTGTGTGCGCAGCGATAGGTGTGCAGGAGCGATTCCAGCGGAAAGCGCTGCCGGGCGAGGCGTTCTGCGTGCTCGCGGACGAACCCGAAATCGCCATCGCGGGAGCCGCCAAGGAGTGCCGTGATCCTGGCTACATGGTCTCGCAGGTGGCTTTCCAGGTCCGGCAATATCTCCGGATTTGCCGAGTCGGAGTACGCCGGGACCTCTTCGAGCACCGTTTGCCTGAGCGCCTGGAGAACCGCATCCAGGCCGTCACCCAGCACCGCTGCGACTCCCGGAACCACCCCATAGGCCCTCATTGCATCAACAGAGGCCTGCAAAGCGTCGGTTTTGCCGTGTAGACTCATAATATTGTGCAGTCTACACAATCAAGTTGCCAAAAAAGAGCAGAAATGGCCAATTAATAGTCAATAGTATGTGTGTAATCTCTACTTACTGATAGAAAACTGACTAGGAAAGCAACATGGCGAAGTACTTATTTGTGTACCACGGCGGCAAAAACGCCGAGTCAGAAGCGGAGTTGGCCGAGTCACTGGATGCCTGGGGCAGCTGGTTTGGTTCGATGGGAGCCGCTGTCATTGACGGCGGTAATCCGGTCGGGATGTCCAGCACAATCAATAGTGATGGCTCTGTGGTGAATAATGGCGGGGCCAATCCCGCGAGCGGCTACAGCCTTATCGAGGCCAGTGACCTGGACGATGCGATTAGCAAAGCCCGTGGCTGCCCGATCCTCAGTGTCGATGGCTCGATCGAGATTGCGGAAGCGATCGATATGTAGTGTTGGCAAAATCGCCAGGCAAGGCGACAATGCGCCGCCATGGCGCGCGCGAAGAAACCCAAATCTCGCTTAAGGCGTGGGCTCCGTGCCTGCTCGTTCATGCTGCTCGGCATCGTCGCATTCAGCCTGCTCTTGGTGCTGCCGCTGCGCTGGCTGAACCCGGTGACCACAGCCTTCATGATGCAGGATGAAACCCGGCGCCCGGTGCCGCACGAATGGGTGGAATGGCAGGACATCGGGAATGCGGCGAAACTGGCTGTGGTCGCATCGGAAGACCAGCGCTTCGCCGATCACTTCGGTGTCGACGTCGGTGCCATTCAAAAGGCCGTTAAGGAGCAGCACGAACGCGGCTACCTGCGTGGCGCCTCGACCATCTCACAGCAGACGACCAAGAACCTGTTCCTGTGGCGAGGTCGCAGTTTCGGGCGCAAGGGGTTGGAGGCATGGCTGACCGTCTTCGCAGAGGCCTGCCTGCCCAAGCGGCGCATCCTGGAGATTTACCTCAATATTGCCGAATTCGGGCCAGGCATTTACGGTGTTGGCGCCGCCAGCCGCTACTACTTTGGTACATCACCGGGCCGCCTGAGCGATGCGCAGGCGGCACTGCTGGCAGCGGTGTTGCCCAATCCGAGCCAGCTGCGTGTTAACGATCCGTCGGATTACGTCCTTGAACGCCAGCGCTGGATCCTGACGCAAATACGCCGCTTGCAGCGAGAGGCCTGGATTACCCGTATTTCAGGGTAGATACAGGGGTTCGCCCGGCTTGACTGTCTGGCCGGGTATCGGTCTAATACCCCGCTCTTCGTAGGAGCCCGTTACCGCGGGCGACCCTGAATGGCCAGGTAGCTCAGTTGGTAGAGCAGCGGACTGAAAATCCGCGTGTCGGTGGTTCGATTCCGCCCCTGGCCACCAGATTCAACAAAGCCCCGTAAAGGGG
>Ga0316192_10004567_pt1 | contig 10058 bp, 10 predicted proteins | sample MerIslwburrow_MG_FD_204931 | JGI IMG/M metagenome (GOLD analysis project Ga0316192, IMG submission 204931) | Coastal sediment microbial communities from Maine, United States - Merrow Island worm burrow | ecosystem: Environmental > Aquatic > Marine > Coastal > Sediment | place: USA: Maine...
AACAGGTCCGAACGCTGCTGGTTGCCGATGGCGAGCAGATCGGCAAAACCACGCGTCACAAAGAGGGCCGTTCTAGAGCCCCGCCTCTCCAACAACGCATTCGTGCCGCGGGTCGTAGCGAGGCGCATGGCCATCGCTGGTAGTGGTCTGCCAAGTGGCGTCCCGGTGACCAGATGAGCGGCCAGGATAGGCGCCTCTTCGGCGATGACGATTTCGCACGGAGCTCCAGCGCCAAGCCCCCGGATGTCGTGCTCCAGCTCCAGCTCAGAAGTCGATCGAGAATGGCGAGTAATGGTAGAAAGCTCGTCCTCGGTCCCAACGAGGCGCAACCTCGCTCCCTCCAGAAAGCCGTCCGTCAGATCCCAACCGAGATCGAGAGCCAACCGTGTGGGACTCTCGACTCTGACCACCCTGCCACGCAGGCAACTGCTGCTCAGCAGCTTGGCTCGGTGAACTTCTCCCGTCGGATCGCGGCCGACGCAATCCGTGAAGGTACCGCCTGTGTCCACCCACAAGTGCCAAAGCCCGGCTGGTGATTCGCTCTCAGACACGGTGTTGGACCCCGCCCCCTCCTCTACTCGCCGATCACTTTGATCAGTACCCGTTTGGTCCGCCGCCCGTCGAACTCTCCGTAGAAGATCTGTTCCCATGGGCCCAGGTCGAGATGTCCATCGGTCACCGCCACGACCACCTCTCGGCCCATGACCTGCCGTTTGTGATGCGCATCAGCATTGTCCTCACCGGTCAGATTGTGCCGATAGCGCTGCGCACTGGCGTCGAACGGCGCCAACTCCTCCAACCATCGCTTGTAGTCCTCATGCAGGCCTGGCTCGTCGTCGTTGATGAACACGCTGGCCGTGATGTGCATGGCGTTGACCAGACATAGGCCCTCCGAGACGCCACTTTCGCGGACGGCCTCTTCCACTTCCCGAGTGATGTTCTCAAAGCCCATCCGCTGCGGGACTTGCATGGACAGGTATTTGGTCAGAGATGTCAAACCAGTCTCCTCGGATCGACTCGTCAAGGGGTGGCGCGGCGGCGGCGCAGTCTACGCACCACCAGGATGAGGGTCAGCAGCACCAGCAGACCCGCGATGATGGGCATCAGTACGGCCAGGATGGAGAGCCCCAACGACCCAACCAACTCGAGAGTCGACAGAATCGGGTTGCCGAGCCCAGCGGTCGCGACAGAGGAGATCTGCCGGCCACTTGCGGTCGTCATCTGTACTGCTCCAGCCAGCCCACCACCCGCGATGATCGCCAGGATGACCCGTAGCACGGGATCCATGCCCGTTACTACCGATGCAGTCGCGACCATGCCTGCGACGACCGCCGCCGGGGTGGCCACGGTATCCAGGAGATTGTCCAACCAGGGGACGTAGTAGGCAACGATCTCCAGGGCAGTGGCCGCACCAAAGGCGATCATCGCTTCGCTGCTGGCCATCCAGCCGAATTTGGGCGAGAGCTCGAGGAAACCTCCTCGCGCCGCGAGGTTGATCACCAACAAGGGCACAAAGACGCGGAACCCGGTCGCGGCGCTGAGTCCGAGGCCCAGGAAGACACTGACTAGCGATTGTTCCATGGCGGCTCCCGCGAAAGAGGCTCTACTCTACTTCATCAATGGATTCGATTCGGTGCACGTGTCGCCCTGCCTCGAAAGGCGTCTCCAACCAGACGTCGACGATCAGGATCGCCATCTCCAACGACACCAGACGCTGGCCGAGGGACAGTCCGTTGGCATCATTGTGCTGCCTCGCCAGGCGAGCGGATGTCTCGTTCCAGCACAGCGCACAGCGAACTCCGGAAACACGGTTCGCCGTCATGGCTTCGCCATTCCCAGAACCACCGAGAACGATCACCCGTTCACAGTCCCCAGCAGCCACTGCGAGCGCGGCGGGCCTGACGAAGGTCGGATAGTCGACCGACAGCTCGGAGTCGGTGCCGAAGTCGACCGCTTCGTGTCCTAGCTCCACGAGATGGGCTTTGATCGCCTCCTTGTAACGGTATCCGGCATGATCGGAAGCTATCGCTATTCTCATTTCCACCCTCCGTGCTTTGTACCGAGAGACCTTCTCGAGGCTCTTCCCTATCGCAGCCGTTTCTTCAGGCTCCCCAACCAGAAGTCCAACTCTGGCAGGCCGGCCAGACGAGACGTCGAAAGATACAGTCCGACGTAGACAATCAAGGCGATGATCGCCTTGAGCAGCACGGGCAGCGGTTTCATCAACATCAGCATCAGGACCACAGGCACGACGGCGGCCGTGGCCGTTGCCAACATCCTGACAGCCGACCGGACCGGTAGTCGAATGCCGAACTGCTGTCGGTCCAACGCTACCAACAACCTCCTCAGCTCGAACAGGGCGCCCACTGAAGCTCCAATCGCCAACCCCACCGCACCCATGAAGAGCTCACGCCCTCCGGCCGCAGGACCAGCAACTCGACTGACGGGCACGCGGTCGAGCCAGACCATCGAAACCCCGCCCACAAGGGCCGAAAGGACTACCCGCTCAACCGCCACGCGAGCCGGCGTCTTGGTCTGTCCAAGAGCGTAGAAGACATTGTTGAGGAGTCGGGACGTGCTGCTGGCAAGCAGGCCTAGACTGTAGGCTGCTAATACCAGATACACCAACCAGTTGTCCTGGATGCCGAAGCTCCCTCGGCGAAAGAGGCCGCCGACGAAGTAGAAACCCAGAAAGAAGTAACCGACTACCGTCGGAACGGTGAGAAAGGCCATCTGCCGGATCGAGGCGTCGAGCCGCCGACTCAGGCCGGCCTGCTCCGCTGGCGCAGTTCGCAGGGACAACTCGGGCAACTCGGCCGCTGCGACCGAGACACCAAACAGAGAAATGGGCAGCAGATACAGGATCTGGGCCCATCCCAGAGCGGCGATCGCGCCGGGAACCAGAAACGAAGCCAGCACCAGATCGAGATACCCCGACAACTGCACGGCACCTCGGCCCGCGGCCAGGGGGCCAAAGGCGCCCAGAGCTTTGGTGACGCCTTCGACTCGCGTCGAGACGGAGAGCCGAAAGCCTCTCAGGAGTCGAAAAACGAGCGGCAGCTGCACTGCAAACTGGAGCACTCCCCCGACCAGGGCGCCAACGCAGGCAGCGATGAGGAGCCGACTCCGAAAGGCGGTCTCCTGCAGGGGATCCTCGGCTGGTCCCCCCCACACCTGCCAGCCCGCGTAGGCCGCCAGCCAAAGGGCCAGGATGATCGAGATGTTCCACAGAACGGGCGCGAAATAGGCCAGGAAGAACCTGCGATGGCTATTGAGAACACCCAGGGTCCAGGCCGACAAGACGAGGACCGCCGTCATCGGAAAGACGATCCGCACCGCCGTCACGGCCAGAGAATAGCGATCCACCTCGGCCAAACCCCTCGCCACCCGTGCCGCATCCCCCAGATAGCCGGGAGCGAGGATTGCAACGATGGGCTCAGCGAAGACAACTCCCAGCACAGCCACCGTCGATGCAACGGCCATCAGAAGGCCCAGAATCGCACCGGCGAATCTCCCGGCCGCCTCCTCCTTGCCGGCACCGACCATCCGTGAGTAGATCGGAATGAACGAGGCGGAGAGAGTTTGTTCGCCGAGCAGGTTCTGCAGCAGGTTCGGCCCGCGCAAGGCGATTCGAAAGACATCGGCGTGGGGCCCGGCGCCAAAGAAGAAGGCCAACACCGATTCGCGGAGAAAGCCGAAGGCTCGGCTCGACAGAATCCCGAGGGCCACCCGGCTCGCATCACCTGACGCACTCTTCGGCGCCGCGCGAGAAGCACCTACGCGACTTCCGTCCGTCAAGGAACTCTCGTCGGCCAGGTCTTCTCTGTCGAGTCTGGCGTCGGGTTCGGGCTCGTCGTACATGTCGTCTTCCTGTCCAGCTGATTCTATGTTCCCGCCCACGGCCGACAAGGGATCGACACGACTTGCGTCCCCAAAGACCTGCGATGTGTTAGATAATTCATCTGGTACGCGGCTGTCTTCGACCGCTGGCGCCACCATATCCCAGAGACTCGAGCAAAGTCCTTCCAAGATGCCTATCTACGAGTTCTACTGCAGCCACTGTCACACACTGTTCAATTTCTACGTCGCGACCATCGACACGCAGACCAGCCCGGCCTGTCCGCGCTGCGACAGGCCGGAGCTGGAAAGGCGCCCAGCACGGTTTGCGATGCTGAAGCACCATGGCGAGGAGGAGCCCGACCCATTCGCAGACCTCGACGACGAACGCCTGGCCGGGGTCATGAGCTCGATGATGGAAGAGATGGGTCAGATCGGAGACGACGAGGATCCCCGCAAGCTGGCAAGCCTGTTCCGTCGATTCAGTGAGTCTGCTGGCCTCGAGCCGGGGCCCCGCATGGAAGAGATGATGGCGAGAATGGAGGCTGGCGAGGATCTCGATCAGCTGGAGGAAGAGTTGGAGGGCGAGCTCGAAGGAGACGACTCGCTCGAGGAGTTCTTCCGCTTTCGCAAGACCAGCCGCTACGCCGCCCGCCGCCCGAGAGTCGACGACACTCTCTACTTCCTGTGACTCTTCATGCCAGAGCGCCGACCGCTGCGCCTGGTATCCTTCGCGGATCATGGAAGAACAACTGCAGGCCCTGGGGGCGGCGCTCGAGGATCTCGGATCCGGCTCGCTTACGGTCGTCACCGGAGCCGGGATCAGCCAGGCCAGCGGAATTCCGACGTTTCGAGGCACCGACCCGGAGGCGATCTGGCGACAGAGCGATGTGTCTCTGGCGACCTTCGACTACTTTCGCCGCGACCCGGTCGGTCAGTGGCAGTGGTACCTCGACCGGTTCGAGGCTGTGGCCGCGGCAAAGCCCAACCCAGCACACTCCGCGTTGGTCGATCTGGAGACCTGGCACACACAACGGAGTGGTTCCTTCTGCCTCGTCACGCAGAACATCGACACCCTCCACGAGGCCGCCGGCAGCTCCAGGATGATCAAGATCCATGGCACCTCCGACCGAGTCAGGTGCTCCAAGGTCGGTTGCCGATTCGGCTCTCCCAGAGGCTCCCTGGCGGCGACCGACGTTCGATTCGGGGACTTCGTCGCCAGTCCCTGCAAACAGAACCTGCCGACGTGCCCCGAGTGCTCCTCGATACTTCGAGCCCACGTCCTGTTCTTCGACGAATACTACGGAGAGCATCAGGATTACAAGTTCTCCGAGGCCGAAGAGGTAGCTCAGACCGCCGATTTGATGCTCTTCATCGGTACCTCGTTCTCTGTCGGAATCACCGACATCTTCCTTCGTGCAGGTATCCTCAAGCGGATTCCGATCTTCTCCATCGACCCGGGGGGAAATCGCTCGTCTCCATGGCCCGATCTGCAGATCCTGCCATCACCGGCTGAGGAGCTACTCCCCGAAGTTTGCCGTCGCCTCCATGCCCACAGCGAATCGACCTCAACGGCCGATCCGAGCCATTGATCTTCTAAGACCGCCAACCGCAACCCGATACTCAGAGACCACGCCCCTTGACCTCTCAGAAGACCTCACTGTCGAATCGTTTGTCCAATGGACTCTGGCCGGAGCTCGCCGAGCGCCTGGCCGCTGCGTTGCCGAAGTATGGAGAGCCGCCAGCGGAACGCCAGATCTTCGTCAACCGGACGCTCAGAATGGAGAGCATCCAATTCGTCGGATTCGACCTCGATTGGACGCTGGCCGACTATCGGCGGCTTCCTCTGGAGAAGCTCACCTTCGAGTTGGCTGTTGACCGGCTGATTGAGGAGAACAACTACCCCGAGACGATTCGAAACTGCAGCTTCAGGCCGGATTTTCCCCGCCGCGGACTCCTCATCGACAAGGAGTCGGGAACCGTGCTGCGCATGAGCCGCCACCGCTTCGTCAATTTGGCCTACCAGGGCAGACAGCGTCTCGACCGCCATCAACTCAAACAGCTCTATCGCTACGAACCGGTGCAACCGGCGAGCGACCGCTTCTACCACGTCGACAGCCTCTTCGAGCTCCCTGAAACCAACCTCTACGCCGAGCTCATCGAGCTCACCAAGGATCAACACGAGACTCGCCTGCCTGCGCCGCGCAAGATCTTCGACGATCTGCGGCAGGCGATCGATTGGGTGCACGCGCACGGCTCACTCAAGCAGCGCGTGGTGGCTGACCTGCCCCGGTATCTGCACCGCGATCCGGAGCTGGGTCTGGCCCTGGCGCGCCTGGCACTTGGCGGTCGCAGGCTGTTCCTGCTGACCAATTCAGACTGGGCCTATGCCGAAGCGATCTCGTCCTACCTGCTCGACGACCTTCTGCCTGGCGTAGACAACTGGCAGGAGTTCTTCGATCTGGTCGTCGTAGAAGCTGGAAAGCCCGAGTTCTTCAGCCGCAGGCAACCGTTCAGGCAGCTCGCGAACGGAGGTGAGGTCGTCGCCGAGGTCGACACCCCTGAGTGGCTCGGCACCTACCAGGGCGGCTGCCTGGAAGGCCTGATGGGGTTGATCGGCGGCCCCGGAGAGAGCGTCCTCTACGTCGGTGACCACATCTACGGCGACATTGTCTCCTCGAAGCTCGAATCCACCTGGAGGACGACTCTGATCGTTCGCGAGTTGGAAGAGGAGATCCGCCAGCGCGCAGACCTCGCAGCACGCCTCGATGAGGGCATCGCACTGCGACATCGTCTGGCACAACTGGGTCACCAGATGGATCACCTTCGCGATCTTCTCGCTGTTACCGAGAGCTCTTCACGCCCTCCCAAGGCCGGTACCGACTCGCCCGAGCAGATCAAGGACCGTCTTCAGTCGGTCACTTCAGAGCATCGGCGGCTTCTGGGCCGTGAAGCCCGCTGGTCGGGGAAGCTCGACACCAGCTTCAATCCATATTGGGGACCTTTCTTTAAACAAGGCACCAGCAAGACTCGCTTCGCCAGTCAACTGGAGACCTACGCCTGCCTGTACACTTCGCGAGTGAGCAACTTCGCCTACTACGGCAGCAACCGCTACTTTCGAGTCCCCTGGGATCCGATGATGCATGAGCTGGACCTGGGACCCGAGGCCGAGATCTAGAACTGGGGGACAACCGTGAAGAGCCTGAAGGGCAAGACCCTTTTCATCACCGGCGCAAGCCGGGGAATCGGCATGGCGATCGCCATGCGAGCAGCCACTGACGGGGCCAACATCGCGGTGGTGTCGAAGACGGTAGAGCCGCATCCACAGCTCCCTGGGACCATTCACTCGGCCGCGGCTGAAATCGAGGCGGCGGGGGGCAAGGCCCTGGCCATTCAGACGGACATTCGATCCGAGACCCAAGTCGAAGCCGCGGTCGAACAGACGGTGAGAACCTTCGGCGGAATCGACATCCTGGTCAACAATGCCAGCGCCATCTTCCTCAGAGGCACACTCGAGACCCCGATGAAGCGCTTCGATCTCATGTGGGAGGTCAACGCGCGGGGAACCTTCCTCTGTTCCCAGAAGTGTCTGCCCCATCTTGGCCGGGCCGCCAATCCCCACATTCTGGTCTTGTCCCCGCCGCTGGACATGCAGGCTCGCTGGTTCGAGCATCACTGCGCCTACACGATGTCCAAGTTCGGCATGAGCATGTGCGTCCTGGGGCTGGCGGCAGAGTTCGAGGACCAGGGCGTCGCGGTCAACGCTCTATGGCCCAAGACGGTGATCGACACAGCTGCATTGCGCATGCTCGAGGGAGTCATACCCCGAGAGGGGACTCGACATCCGGAGATCGTCGCCGACGCCGCTCATGAGATTCTGACGCAGGATAGCCGCGAATGCAGTGGCAACTTCTTTGTTGACGAAGATGTCTTGCGCACAGCTGGAGTCAGCGACTTCGAAGCCTATTGCGTCGATCCCGACCAGCCTCTCCTGGCCGATCTCTTCATCGAGTAGGATGCTCCACAGCCTGGGGTCTCAAATCCTCTACACCTGACTGGAAGGGGGGTCTAGCATGACTTCGTCTCTCGATCGCGAATCCGCATGGCAACTGGTCGAATCGAATGTCCAAGCGACCGGTCTTCGACGCCACATGCTGGCGGTAGAGGCCGCCATGCGCTGGTACGCCACCCGTCTCGAAGAGGACCCCGACCAGTGGGGCCTCGCGGGACTGCTGCATGACTTCGACTGGGAGATCCACCCTACCCTGGAAGACCATCCTGCCAGGGGCATCCCCATCTTGAGAGAGGCCGGCTGTCCAGAAGAGGTACTCCAGGCGATTCTGTCGCACAACACGGCTGGAACCGGCGTCGAGCGACAGCACCGCATGGACTTCGCACTCTTGGCCTGCGACGAGATTACCGGCCTGATCATCGCCGCAGCGCTGATTCGGCCCAGCAAGGACGTGAGGGAGGTCAAACTCAAGTCGGTCAAGAAGCGCTGGAAAGAAAGAAGCTTCGCCGCAGGTGTCAATCGCGAGGAGGTCGACCTGGCAACGAGCGACTTCAGTCGAGCTTGCTTCAACGGCGAGCTGGAGCTGTGGCAGCACGCCGGAAACGTCCTCGCAGCCATGCAGGGTGCTGCTGCTGCACTCGAGTTGGACGGCCGTCTGGCCAGTCCACCTGACCCTAGTTGATCGCGCCGTCTGAACCGGCGACCTGGATATTCCGGAGCTCGACCGTGGAGACCTTCTTCATGGTAGCTACGAAGTCGGGATTGATCATCTCGACAGTGAGCCCGTCGCCCGCGGCACCCCAGTTCTCCTGATCGAAGAAGAGCAGGCCGCCGATCCGACGGAAGTTGTAGAGTTGCCTGAACCTGAGGCCTCCGGGCGATCCCACAAAGCTGTAGGCGAACTGTTCGAGGCGACCCGTCGCCGGATCGAACCAGTAGAGGAACTCGTCCCCGGCATCGGTGCTCGTACCAGGTACGAAGGTCACTTTCACTTTGTGCAAATCGCGCCCTGACCACTTCTCGGGACCGAGATCCTCTTTCAGGACGCTGTCGTCGTTGAGGCGGTACGGCAGGAAACAGAAGTACACCCGGGCCATCGCCCAGTCACGAAGAGCCACATCGTCTTCAGGCGAAACATACATCTCATTATCGTCCTGCCAATGCAGGACGCGATCGTTGCTGACCAAAGCCTCGCGAACACCTCCACGGTAGGGTCCCCTGACGCGGTACTCGTAGCGTCCCGCCTGGACGGCTGCCGAGACTTCATAGCAGCCAGTCTTCGAGCACACTTCGAGGCTGGTCCGATTGTCAAGATAGCGGTCGCCCCCATGGTATTCGATGGCGCGATCGACAACGTCGAGTCGCGCGCTCCCGACCTGCGTAGACTCGGCGAGCTCCCACCCCAGCAACACACTCAGGAACACGCACAGGCCTGCCACGACTACCCTTTTTCGGCTCATCTGAGGATGCTACACCATGACCTGCTGGCGTCCCTGTCGTAGACTTGCCGACAGTGAGGTGAGAAATTGTCCGAATTCGTCTGGCACCCAACTCCTGAGCTCGTCGAGCAGGCCAACGTGACCCACCTGATGCGAAGTCACGGGATCTCGGATGTCGAGACTCTGATGCAGCGATCGATCGATGAGCAGGAGTGGTTCTGGGAAGCCATCGTCGACGATCTGGGGATCGAGTTCGAGACCCCGTTCACTGCGGTCCGAGACACCTCGAAGGGCATCCCCTGGACCGAATGGTACGTCGGCGGGAAGTTGAATCTGACCCAGAACTGCCTATCGCGAGCCTCGAGCAAGACAGACGGGGACCGGGCCTGCTTGGTAGCCGAACACGAGGACGGTACCGTACGGAGCTATTCGTATCGCCAATTCACAGAGCTGGTGAACAGGTGTGCCGCCTCCTTGAGGGCACTCGGGATCGCCAAGGGCGACCGGGTCGGCGCCTATATGCCGATGACCGCCGAAGTCGCCATTCAGATGTTCGCCACCATCCAGATCGGTGCCATCTTCATTCCGATCTTCAGCGGCTTTGCACCGGCAGCTGTCGCCGAGCGGCTCAACGACGCGGGAGCTCGGATTCTGTTCACCGCTACAAGCTCAGCGCGGCGCGGCAAGCCCTTGCCTATCAAGCCGCAAGCTGACGAGGCGGTTGCGGCGGTGCCGACTCTGGAAAAGGTCATCGTGCTCAGGCGGGGTGA
>Ga0316192_10004568_pt1 | contig 10057 bp, 15 predicted proteins | sample MerIslwburrow_MG_FD_204931 | JGI IMG/M metagenome (GOLD analysis project Ga0316192, IMG submission 204931) | Coastal sediment microbial communities from Maine, United States - Merrow Island worm burrow | ecosystem: Environmental > Aquatic > Marine > Coastal > Sediment | place: USA: Maine...
TGAAGATGCACACACTGCGCCACGACATGAGATTCGCACACAACTGGGATAGAGACTATTCCACACACAGCATGATGGAAAGGTGGGGGTGATTCTCCAGATGGCATAGGTACCCAATTGTCAAGCGTAAAGCATGCCTCAAAGTTTAGCCCAAAGCGAAGCGCTTTGGTAAACTTTGGGCGCTTGACAATCGGGGCCCCCCTATGCCTATGTGATAGTGTAGCTAGAGAAAGGATACACAATGGCTACTTTCAACATCCCGCAGGCGGACAACGTCGAGCTTGCAGGCCCAATGACCGAGTTCGAAGACCACCTGATCGCGATCAAGCCTCTGGCTCGTGAGACGGTGAACGTCAAGACCGAGTTCGGTCTGACCCCCGCACTACGCGTTCAGGTCGTTGACCTCGACGCTGGTGGCACGGACGGCGGAGTTCGGTTGCTCTTCTGGGGCACGGTACAGCGCACAGTCCTTGACTCCACGACCAACGCGGAGTGGACAGTCGGCCGCATCGAGCAGAAGGCGCAGGTCGGAGACCCGACCAAGACCGTCTACCTGTACACCCCGCCAGACATGGCGACCATCGACCCAGAGGCGATCTCGAACATGATCGACTCCGCGGTGGCGCCATTCTGATCGTCACGGTTGTGACGGTCTGGCTCATCTTCGCACTGATCGCAGTACTGGCTATCACGCCCCGGCGTGACCCGGTACTGCGACAGTTCGAGCGGGACATGGACTTGCGCGCAACCGCCGACTGGTTCGAATACAACTTTGGGCGCGAGCCCACCTCACGGGAACTCTGGGAGCTGTGCCCTCCCGAGTAGCCCGGCCGCCACGCAATACCCGCCTCCGGTCTGACGTCCTCCTTCGTCAGGCCGGGGGCCGTATTGCCGTGTGCGAGCTGTGGAGAGTCGAAGCGACTCACAATCTTCCCAGCAGCAGCAGGGGGGATACCCCCCTGACCCCCCAGACCCCACGACTCGGACGACTGCGTGCCCCAAGCCGGTCGTCACTTGGCCTTGGGAGCCGTACCTTCATCGCGCTGCGCGGTGTATCCATAGCGTTGTAGTTACACCACACCACTACAACGCGACCCGCAGCGCGGTGAAGGTATGCCTCTGAAGTACAGTGGTATAGCCGCTCTTGAAAGGAGCACTCATGAATCTGCAAGAAGACTCACAAGTTGTGAGTCAGGGAATTACCAAGGCCCTCCAGGGTCCTGGTCCTTTCGAGTATTGGTCGATGGGCGTGGTAAGCATCTCAAAGGGATGCGCGAACGCCTACCTACGCGATATTCCAGACCAGGTGATCGCAGACGGACGTAAGATGGCTTACGACGTCATTTCCCTCACTGAGGGTCTTGGCAAAATCATCGTGAAGGTGATCGAAAAGACCCACGATCCTCTTGCCGAGCCCGACGCCCCAGCCGAAGCGGAGTTGATCTTCGATATCCTCAACGCTTTCATCCTGGACAACCTTCCAATGTTCGAGGTCTACATGGCCAAGCTCATTGAAGGTCTCCCCCAATCAAAGGAAGTATCATGACACTCCACCTCTCCATTGAGGAAGTGTGCGTCATCGAAGACGCCTTGGACGACTTTATCGTCGATCAGGACGAGTACCTCGACGTACTCGATGACCTGCATTACGACGGTCTGTACGTCTCCGAGTACGAGTACGAAGACGTTGCCGAGTCCATCGTTGTTGCCGAGGGTGTGCTCGCACAGATCGACGACCTGTTCTACGAGCAGGAGATGTACATCGACCCGTTCGATGACTGGTACGATGACATCTCAGACGAGCTCTGGGACGACATCGTCGACGCCGACTACATTGAGGAGTTCGAAGATGCCGCAGTTTCCTGAGGGCTTGGACCCCCGTGACATGAGTGCACAGGATGCCTTGGAAATAACCAAGACAGCCTTCACGCATCTCATCCAGAACGTGCCGGGAGGGGACCTCAGGGACCTCTTCCAGATCGTTGTGGGCGAGATGTACATCCGTTCCGACAACGACGACATCTGGGAAGAGCAGTGGAGCATCGCCTCCGAGTCTGTTCTCGAGATGTTCAACCCAGAGACCTGCCCGATGCCTGAAATCCTTCAGGATTACATCGACGCACGTGAGGAGCTGAACGTGCAGAAGGCTGCACGTTTCGACAACGCTTTCTCTGGTGAGGCCAAGGGCGAACTCGCGAAGCTGTTCGAGCTTCACGGTGTCGTAGAAACCGACGACGTCGATGATGAGGATGAGGCGCCAGGACAGTACCTGTAAATGGGCGTCCACACAAACACCTTCCTCACTGTTGATTGTGACAACTGTCATGACATTATGGCCGATGAAGAACTCTGGGAAGGCTACGGAGAGCCGGACGGATCAGACCTTCGGCAAATCGCGAACGACTACTACGGTGCCTACGACCAGGAAGTCAATGGCGATTACTTCGAAATGCTGTGCGAAAACTGTTACAACGACATCATTGGCCCTTGCTCGATCTGTGATGAAGGCGAGCAAAACTGGGTTGACAACCACAGTTACTGGTGCGAAGATGAAATCATGGATGAAGAACATCCTGATTGCATCGAAGAGCACCATCAGAACATGTTCGCTCGATACGATGACCACTTCGGGGACGACTACGATTGTTCCTATTGTGGTTACGAGCTCGCAGAGCATCCAAGTCCACTGTCGGACGGCTATCGTCCGCCAATCCTTCAACTGAACGGGAGTTCATAGATGAAACACGACTGTTGGCAAGTTGCAGAGGCTGTGATGGGCGTAAGCCCTCGCATCCTTCTGCGCGGAAAGCCCGGTACGGGGAAGACGTACCACGCCGTCCATTCGGCCCTCCGGCCGGACCAGGACGTTTACACGATCACAATGACCGAGGAGACTCCGGCAGCGGAGTTGCGTGGACACTATGTCCCGAAGGGCTCCGACTTCCATTGGCAGGATGGCCCAGCCATCACAGCCTGGCGTGAAGGTGCCCGCCTCGTGATCAATGAGATCGACCGTTCATCGGAGGACGTCCTGTCCCTGATGTACGCAATCCTCGATGACCCTGACTTCGCTGAACTCACCCTTCCAACGGGTGAGAAGGTGCGCCCACGGGAGGGCTTCCAGGTCATCGCCACCATGAATGGTCTGCCCGAAGACCTTCCAGACGCGCTGCAGGACCGCCTGCCTGTCGATATCGAGATCACAGATGTGAACCCGAAGGCAATCGAAAGGCTGCCTGAGGACCTGCGCGAACCTGCGAAGAACACTGCCCTCGCCAAGACGAGTGAACGTGGTGTTTCGATCAGGATGTGGCTCGAGTTCGCTTCTCTCAGAGACAAGCTGCCCGAGAAGCTTGGTGACGTGGAAGGCCTGCAGGTAGCTGCCAAGGCCATCTTCGGTGACAAGGCACAGGATGCACTGACGGCTCTGACTGTCAGCACCCTGTCCTCACCTGCCCATGACATGGCCGGTGGCGTCCTCACAGACCTGGACGAAGAGTTCATCAGCCTCGCTCGCGAGTGGGCGGTCTACATCGGCGAAGCAGGGAACGATGGCCTCATACAGAGTCGCTCGGAGCTTGCTGTCCGCGCTCTCACGGACAGTCCCGACTGGGCAGAACAGACAGCCTTCACGCTCATTGAGCAGGATGAAATGACTGGCCACGTTGTCCTCACCAGGGCTTCGGATGGCATTGGAGTCATCCTTACGGACCTGCTGTAATGGCGAAGTCCCGAGTTCGGCGGGCCTCCAAGAAGAAGCCCCTCAATCTCCCCTCATTCCTGCCAGGGATGAGAGGGAGTGCGAAGTGGCATGTTCGTGAGGTTGGCGAGAACGAAACGCCGCACACACTCAATCGACTGGGTGGTGAAGCAGAGATGGCGATTCCCACGGGGGACTCGACCGAAGACCAGTTCGTGAAACTTCACGAGCTTCTGCACGCTGCTCACAGTCCTGTAGAGGAACCTAGGGACATCGTCGGACCAGATAAGCAGATTATCCAGTCCCGCTATCTTATGATTGCGGAGGAGATGCGTATCAACCTTGTTGGACGTACCTACGTTGGCCACACCAACCTGCCTGATCTGGAAGAAAGCCTGTACCAGCATGCCCGTAAACTCGCCGTCGCGGCGATCAACGGGGAGGGGTCAGAGGCCTTGTTGGCATATATCGACTGGTGTCTGGTCGCATGGACCGTGCAGTTACAAACACTGACCATGAACTCCAGGATCGTCAGGAAGATATCAGCGAACTTCTACAGTGAACCGTTGACTACTCCATTACCCACTCACAGTGAGATGGAGATACTTCGACTGCCCGACGAACTCCTACTGGGTATCAACACTTCGGTGTGGACTGACCCGCTAGAAGCGCTCTTCACGGATGGCACTGTCCCCTCCTGGGATGAGGTCATCCAGCTTGCGTTGTTTCTACAGGAGACCTACCAAGAAATCCAACGAGTTCTCGACAACTCAAAGTCATCGACAGGCGCGGGCCAACCCATGCCTGGTGGTGAAGGCGACGAGGACCCCGACCTTTCCCAATTCCAGAAGATGCATGGTATCGGAGGAAACAAGAAAGAGAATCCGTCACAACTAAGGCAACGCCTTCGAGAGCAGATGCTCAAGAAGGAGGGTGGCAACCCTGACGGCCAAGTAGGGGGCGACCCCGTATGGGGAAAGATGACAACCCGTATTGCCAAGATGACGAAGAAGCTGCCGAAGAAACTCATCTCCAAGATGAAGTACCGGGCAACGGATGAGGGAGCAGTCCCTCGTTACATCCACAGGATGCCCGTTGACGGGAAAATCTTCGGCCGAAAGAAACGTACACCTGGCGGATCAGTCCTCATTGATGACTCAGGCTCCATGAGTTGGAGCACAGCAGACATCAGTGCCATACTGCACGCAGCCCCTGCCGTGAACATCGGAGCCTACTCCGGTTACTCACGAAAAGAGGGGGAACTTGTTATCATCGCAAAAGATGGTAGCCACGCAGACGTGGACCATGACAGAGACGCCCGACCTAAGGGGAGTGATAACCTCGTTGATCTACCAGCACTTGAATGGCTCGCTACGATGCCTAAGCCTCGTATCTGGGTCTCAGATACGTATATCACGATAAGCTCAGGCGACACCCATGTCGCTGCAGAGCAGGTGTTCCGACTGTGCAAGCAGAAGGACATCAACATCGTGGCTAACGCCGAACAGGCCCAGGAGGTCTTTGAGGGGAAGAGAGAGATTTACAGATGAGAGCTGCTTGGCAGCGACTCATGTCTCTGACTCTGTACCGCGTGTGGGGCTGGCTTCCAGTCCTCATGGTGGTTTTCTTCGTCGCATCATTCTTCATAGGATGGGCAGTGCTTCATCCATATGAGATATGGTTGTACTTACTATCGTTCTCACAGTCAGTGACGTGGATACGATGAGTGCGCCAAGACACGACAAGGGCAGAACCAAGGACACTCGTAACATGGCACCAGAGGGTGTCATGGCGATGTCCGACGAAGAGTGGGAGGAGCGTCTGGCAACCCAGGCGCTCTTCACCGCTCACACCAACAAATCAACGGAAGGATGTAGACATGGTCGCGTTGCGATCAAACCGAAAAGAGCGAACAACTCGCTTGCGGATTACTCGTAGCTGGAGCTGGAATCCGATCACCTGGTCCTGGTATGCCTGGGACATGAACGTCGAAACGCTCAAAGATGGAGAACTCGTAAACGGGACGCTCCGCATGGTCGCTCGTGGACCACTGCACACAACTGAAGTACTCGTATGAATGCACGCACACCCTCAATGACGTAAGCGACCGCAACCTCGCTTACGTAATAGACCCCCTCGGTGAAGTACCGGGGGGGTCTATTCGCGTGTGGTTGAGAACGGGAGGGCGGGTGGGATTTGGCCGTGGGAGCCGAACCTATCAGGGGCCCGCAGCCTTGTTTACCTCGTACCATAGACGGTCAGGGCGGCCACGGAACTTGTTGATTCCGGCGAAGTGCATAAGGTGGAACACCTCATAGGGCGTATATCCTGCGACGAGGAGGCTAAGTTCTACCCCCCACATGATCTTACTTCGGTCGATTTGACCCAGTGCCCTGATTTGTTGTTCGTTGGCAGTCAGCCAGTACCTCGCACTGAGAGGGAGGCGGTCGTCTTCGATACCAGCCTTGATTAGATAGTCCCTCTCCACCTTACTTGGGATGGGCTCTGCTTGGCCATGGGAGCCGGACCTTACTTCGGCTGTGGGGAACTGGTCAATGGAGTATACTCGCTCTGGTTTCCAGAGCTGGGGGTATACTTGGTAGGGAGGTTCGGTCTTATGATTGGCGCTGACGGGCCAGCGAAGAACCTGGGTTGCGTCCCAGCCTCCTGGGTCGGCGTTGATCTCCTGTGACCAGCCCTTAGCTGCCTCTTCCCATTGAATATAGTCGGCGGGTTCATCGAGGTACCAGTATGCGTGATAGTGGCCTCTCGAGGTTGCGACAATCAGGGAGGGGGCTAGGCGTGGCTCCACAACATGGTCGCCGTCGAGGTCAGCATATATGACCGCGGGGTTGGCGAGCATGCCCTTCCGACGCTGCTCTCCTATGTATGTGTGCGGGGTGAAGTACTGGTTGACTTCGGCGGTGTCGCCATCTACGACCCCGAAGGACACGCTCTTTTTGTCGAAGGCCCACCCCTCGCGCCAGACCCCGTCCTTCATGGTGGGCAGGAAGACGTGCTTACCTTCGCTGCGATCCCACATATCGGTGAGGATTTCTCGAGTGTTCAATGTAACTCCTAAGAATCGGGAATAATGTGACGCTGTTAGGCGTTGTACTAGTACAACCCCAAACCGGAGGGATTTATTCCATGTTTCACGGGACCACCAACGCATGAACGTACTAGAGAAGCTGGCCAAGTCAGCAGAGAACAACCACGGGCTTGAACTGCAGGCGGTACACGTCAAAGAGATCGTCACCATCATGCAGGGGATGCAATTCCAGATCGCCAATGATCAGGGACGCCTCGAAGCGCAGACCCGCATCCTCACAGTAGCCCTCAATCAGATAGGTGGGGCCCTCGACATACCCACCGAGCTCTTCGCAGAAGCCGAGAGTTACATCATTGATGTCGAGTGGAACGATGAAGGGAGCAACATCCGTGCGAGTATCAGACTGGCCAACGTGGAAGTGCCCGAAGTGCAAGAGGACTCAGCAGCAAGCGCCGGGAGTGGTAGCAGTGCTGTGTCCGTGCCAGCAGACAGTGCAGGAGGACCAGACGGTGATCGGGAAGCTGACACCGATGGTGAAGGTGGATGACACGTGAGCTCTACAACCACCAGTCGGCCGCCCTTGAGAGACTACCATCCACCGGTGGATACCTCGCCTTCGAGCAAGGGCTCGGTAAGTCTCTCACCGCCATCCATTTTGCCCTTAGACATGAGTACCGAAGAGTACTTATTGTGTGCCCTGCGGTGGCTATCGGCGTCTGGGAATCTGAACTTATGCAGGAAGGCATTGGAGGATGGGCACCGCGAGGTTCACGTGCCGCTAAAGCAAGCGCTATTCGCGACGAGTGTGCTGGAGACCGACCCGATCCGCTCGATGGACCCTATCTCATTCTTAACTATGAAGCTCTGCTTGACAAGAGGGTCGAAGCAGCCGTCAGGTCCTACGCTCCTGACCTTATCATTGTAGATGAGGCGCAGAAGATCAAGACGGCTACGGCAAAGCGCAGTAAGGCTTTGCACAGGCTGTGTGCAGACACTCCCACTCTGGCACTTTCAGGAACCCCAATCACCCGCAACCTGCTTGACCTGTACTCGCAGTACAAGGTCATAGACAAGGACATCTGGGGCGGGGCATCCTGGACCAAGTTCAAGAACTACTACGCCATCATGGGGGGCTACGGCGGCTACGAGGTCGTCGGGTTCCGCAACACAACCGAACTCAAGACACTCATCAGACCCTTCACTGTGGTCGCAAGAAAGGAAGACACACTTGACCTACCTAGCAAGATGTTTCAACGGATTTCGGTCCCGCTACAGGGAAAGGACTGGTCCGACTATCAGACGATGGCGAAGACAGGAGTACTCGAATCGGCTGATTGGGTTACGACCAACCCACTCGAGCGAGCCCTCCGCCTCAGTCAGATCGTGGGGCTCGGCAAACTATCGGCAACATCAGCGTTCGTTGATGATCTCGTTGAAGCTGACGAAAAAGTGGTCCTGTTCTATCGCTTTCGGGAAGAGGGCAGAGTTCTCGGACAACGATTGGGAGTACCGAATCTCAACGGGGACACTCCCGCTGGCGAGAGGACGCAGCTCGTGGAGGCTTTCCAGGCCGACGCGCCCGATAGTCCGCGAGTATTCCTGGCCCAAGTGACATCGGGGTCCACAGCTATCACGCTGACGGCCGCGAGCCACATGGTCTACCACTCGACCACATGGTCGTATGAGGACTTCGCTCAGAGTCAGGACCGCATTCACCGGATAGGCCAAGACTATCCATGTAACTACTACCTTATGACAGGCACAGGACCGAAATCGGGAATAACTGTGGACCATTTGGTGTTGAACTCTATAGAAAGGAAAGAGGACTTTGCTGCCATGATTACCAAAGACCCAAGCCTCTTGCTCCCCGTATGACTACCAAGCACGGACACTCAATGTACAAGAACAGTGGATGCCGTTGTGACGTATGCAAGGCAGGCGCCGCCGCTTACATGCGTGATTACAGGGAACGCAACAAGGAAGCGATCAACCAACGACGGAGAGAACTCTACGCAGCCAAACGGGACGCGTTGAATATTCTCCCTGAACAGGAGACCGAATGAACTTCACTGACGAAGAGCTGGCAGCGAAAATCGCTGTCTGGAAGCAGGAGATCAACGAAGACACGGGCAAGCCTTTCGGCCTCCGTCTCATCGCTGACATCCTCGAGATTTCCTACGGCAAGGCCCGCCATCTAGACGACAAGTACAACAAGGTAGTCGATGAGGTTTACGACGTGCTCGACCACGAGTCCCGCACGCATGAGTACCGCCCCGTCAAGACCTACGTCTGGGACTTGGAGACCACCAACCTCAACACCTTCATGGGTCAGTTGACAGTGGCATCCTTCCTCGACCTCAGCACAGGTGACATGCACACACGCACCCTCTTCGACTTCGAAGGTACCGGTGCTCAGAAAGAGGTACAACTCTTGCTGTTCTGCGTGGACATGCTCAAGGATGGAGACATCTTCATCGGACACAACACCATCGGGTTCGACCTGGGCTTCCTCCGAGGACGCCTCGCAATCCACGGTGTTGATGTGGACCTGCCCAAGCGACAGCACTGGGACACCTACCAGATCGCAAGGCACGGTGCCAAGATCAGGCCCCAAGGCTACAGCCTCGAGAACCTGCTCGACTTCTTCCGCATTGCAGTGCAGAAGGACAAGCCTTCCAAGCATGACTGGGCAGCGTCCATCATCCTTGACGAGAAGGCAATCAAGCGCATCGCAGTACGCTGCGAAGCTGATGTGATCGGTACCGCCCTGTTGTGGGGCGAGCTCCGCAAGTATCAGCACTCATGGAAGGGCCGTTGATGGACCCAACCTGCAGCATGTGTGGACAGGAGCGGACCCTTATCAAAGGGTTCCTCCTGTGCCCCAAGTGTGACGCAGCTCTCCCCCGACCCAAGAAACACAGAGGAAAACGTCGAAAGGACGACAAGTGATATGGACCCCAAATCAACTATCTTCGATCCGAAGTACTTTGAAGCAAGCAAAACTGATAGCTCTGGACTCGGAGACGTCACCACTACCGTGGTACCATCCTCAGTTTCGAGTTCTGGTCGTCTCCTTGAAAGTATCCTCAGGGATTACCGAGACGAAATGCTCAAAAAAATCTTCGACCCCACCATCATCCTTGACGATCTCAGTTCCCATAACCCACCCAGAAGCGACGAGCTCACCAGCGACGGCAGTCGAGACCCTATCATCACTCTTGGCGGAAGTTCCTGATGATGCAGTGTGGGTCATGCAGAACGGAAGCTATGACATACTTGCACTACGTACACTTGGGATTGATCTC
>Ga0316192_10004572_pt1 | contig 10054 bp, 6 predicted proteins | sample MerIslwburrow_MG_FD_204931 | JGI IMG/M metagenome (GOLD analysis project Ga0316192, IMG submission 204931) | Coastal sediment microbial communities from Maine, United States - Merrow Island worm burrow | ecosystem: Environmental > Aquatic > Marine > Coastal > Sediment | place: USA: Maine...
TCGAACTGTTCGCTGTAGGAGCGGCTTCCCCGCCGCGATTGCTCGCGGCGGGCCACCGGGTTCGCGCCCACGAGGGCGCTCCTGCTATTTGTGCGAGACGTCCAGCTTGTCGACGGTGTCGAATTCGAACTTGATCTCTTTCCAGGTTTCCATCGCGGCAGCCAGTTCAGGGCTGGACTTGGCGGCCTTGGTGAGAATGTCCTTGCCTTCTTTCTCAATCTCAACACCGGAGTTACGGGCTTCGACACAGGCTTCAACCGCAACACGGTTGGCAGCAGCGCCGGCAGCATTACCCCAGGGGTGACCCAGCGTACCGCCACCGAACTGCAGGCAGGAATCGTCACCGAAGATGGCCACCAGCGCCGGCATGTGCCAGACGTGAATACCGCCGGAAGCAACCGGGATAACGCCAGGCATCGAGCCCCAGTCCTGGTCAAAGAACAGACCCCGTGAACGGTCTTCCTTGATAAAGGAATCGCGCATGGTGTCGATCCAGCCCAGGGTAGCTTCGCGGTCGCCTTCCAGCTTGCCGACAACGGTACCGGAGTGCAGGTGATCACCACCGGACAGACGCAGACACTTGGTCAGAACGCGGAAGTGGATACCGTGATGGGGGTTACGGTCGAGCACGGCGTGCATGGCACGGTGGATGTGCAGCAAAATGCCGTTGTTCTGACACCACTGAGCCAGCATGGTGTTTGCAGAGAAACCGCCGGTCAGGAAGTCATGCATGATGATCGGTGCGCCCAGCTCTTTCGCGTATTCTGCACGGCGCATCATTTCATCAGCAGTCGGCGCGGTAACGTTCAGGTAGTGACCCTTACGCTCACCGGTTTCGGCTTCGGCCTTATGGATCGCTTCCATAACGAAGTCGAAACGATGGCGCCAGCGCATGAACGGCTGCGAATTGACGTTCTCGTCATCCTTGGTGAAGTCGAGACCGCCACGCAGACCTTCGTAGCAGGCACGGCCGTAGTTCTTGGCGGACAGACCCAGCTTCGGCTTGATGGTGCAACCCAGCAGCGGGCGACCGTATTTATTCAGGATGTCGCGTTCGACCTGGATACCCTGGGGTGGCCCGTTACAGGTCAATACGTAAGCAACCGGGAAGCGGATATCTTCCAAACGAAGTGCACGCAGCGCCTTAAAGCCGAATACGTTACCCACCAGTGAGGTCAATACGTTTACCACGGAACCTTCTTCGAACAGGTCGATCGGGTAGGCGACGAAGGCGTAGAAACAGGTGTCATCGCCCGGTACGTCTTCGATGGCGTAGGCGCGTCCCTTGTAGTAATCCAGATCGGTCAGCAGGTCGGTCCACACGGTTGTCCAGGTGCCGGTTGAAGATTCGGCAGCAACTGCGGCCGCAACCTCTTCACGCGGCACACCCGGCTGAGGGGTGATCTTGAAGCACGCCAGGATATCGGTGTCCTTGGGTGTGTAGTCGGGCATCCAGTAAGTTTCGCGGTACTCTTTAACGCCCGCGCTGTAAGTCTTTGCCATAGTAGCTAGCCTCCTGACTTTGGTTTAATTCAGTATGTTTACCCCGGGTCAGTGCCCGGCCGGGCGTTGTCAGCGCCTGATAAACAGGAGAAGGGATCCTAGACCTGCCGAACCATTAATAAAAGTAAAAGTTTATAATCTAATCGATAAGTATTGCTTATGATAGATCTTTACGAGCGAGAGGTCCCTCAGCAGCTCTAAGAGCCACCTATATTTCATTTAAAACAATAACATAGCTATTTATGATCCTCGCTGTCCATGCCCATCTCTTCGCGCAGCACCCTCTGTTCTTTGCGGCGGTCGATCACCCTGTCTTCTGCATCCGCCTTTTTCTCGATGGTTTCTTCTGCAAACATGACCTGGCGAATCATCCGGTCGCCAAACTTCAGCAGCGCCAGGTCGTCCTCCATCAGCGCTTTGCGGGTCGCAGCGTCGATCACAAAGCTCTGCTCGAAACCCGGACTATTGATGAATTCACGAAATCGATCCAAATCGTAACAGGCCATGAAGAAAAACTGCAGACTGGTCTTAGAAAGCTTGCCGATTGAGGGGCCTGCCGACTTAACTTTCAGGATCAGCTGGCGCCAGGCACGTCCCTGCTCGTCGTACTCTTCCAGTCCCTGTTCCTTGCGATACTCGGCAATGGTGATTTCCCGATCCTCCAGATGTCCCTTGCAGTGATCTTCCTGCACCATGGCATAGGATGCCCTGTCAAAATTCTCGTCAGCGCGGCGCATGGACAACAGACCGACCGGGTAGTAGCGACAAGCGGTGGGCCGGTCTTCGTACACGCTGCAACCTTCGTCCGTCATGAACTGGCAGGCGGTACCCCCTTCCACCGGCTTGTATTTCACACCGGCAATACTGTTGGCGGCGAACTCGAAAGGGATAGTGTACTTCTTGAGAAATTCCGATGAAGTCAATTCCAGGCGCTGCTTGAGGCGAATGATGTCGTAAGGGGTAAGCGTTATATCGATGTTGCTGCAACAGGCATTGAAACATTCGATGCCCTTGTAACAGCGAAACCTGATAACGTGGTTCTCGTCAAAGGTCTCCGGCGCCACGGGACTGGCTGCAAACGGTGACTCTCCGATTTCGATTTCAACATCGGCCATAACTGCTTACCTCTCGATCAAAGTGTTGTATGTCGGCGGGTCGGCAAGGATACCACGAGTCCAGTTTTCCAAATCAGTCACGGAAAACACGGAAAATAAAAAAAGTCCGGGCACCCAAAGGCACCCGGACTCCTTGTTCAAGCTACTGTTAAGTAAAACTTACTTGAACAGCTTGCTCTTGTCGACCAGATCCACGTGCTTACGCTTGAAGCAGGTCCACTTCCTGGACTCTCTGTCGTAGACCGAGTTAACGAAGCACTTCCAGTTCTCCTCGTCGACGAGGTTGTAGTCGGCGCGGTAGTAGAATCCCGGGTAACGGGATTCTTCACGGAATTCGATGTGCTTCATGTGGGCTTCAGCCGTGATGATGCGGTGGTAGTTCTCCCAGGCACGCAGCAGTTCGTGCAGGTCCTTGGCGCGCATCTTCTCGGCGTCTTCCTTCAACATGTCGAGCTTCTCACCGGCAACGGCAAGCATCTTGCCGTTGGTCTGGTAGTAAGTCGCAACACCGGCCACGTACTCGTCCATGATCTTCTGCAGGCGGAACTGCAGCATCTTGGGCGTGATGTAGTGCGGGTTGACGTCGATTGCAGTCGAGTAGTCCTTGTGTTCCAGGAAGTTCTTGACCGGCTTGTAGATCTCGGCCACCAGGTCATCAACGGAATCAGCCAGCTCAGGCTTCATATCCGGGTTGTCCAGGCAGTACTTGACCATGGACTTGGCACACATGCGACCTTCGGCGTGAGAACCGGAGGAGAACTTGTGGCCGGAAGCACCCACGCCGTCACCGGCGGTGAACAGACCCTTGACGGTGGTCATGGAGCGGTAACCCCAGTTCCAGCCCTTGGGCAGGTGATCCGGGACGCCGGCTTCGGCTTCGTCAGTCGGCGCACCGACATCGGTCGGTCCTGAAACCCAGATACCGCAACAACCGGAGTGGGAACCCAGCAGGTAGGGTTCGGTCGGCATCAGCTCGGAGTTCTTCTTCTCCGGCTCGATGTTCTCACCGACCCAGATACCACACTGGCCGACACACATGTCGAGGAAATCTTCCCAGGCTTCTGCTTCCAGGTGCTTGACTTCACGAGGAGACAGGGTTTCACGCAGGTTGGCAAGCGCGGTCACGGTGTCCATGTAGATCGGACCACGGCCTTCCTTCATTTCCTTCAGCATGAGGTGGTTACGCAGGCAGGAAGCCGGCACCGCAGCATGGCCATAGGGCGGGTAGTCGTCCAGCATTTCCTTGTTGCGAACCATGTACACTTCTTCAAAAGCGTTGGTAGCCTGGGCCTTGAACAGCAGGAACCAGGCACCCACAGGACCATAACCGTCCTTGAAGCGGGTCGGTACGAAACGGTTTTCCATCAGCGTCAGCTCGGCACCGGCTTCGGCAGCCATGGAGTAGGTGGAACCGGCATTCCAGACCGGGTACCAGGCACGGCCCTGACCTTCACCAACGGAGCGTGGGCGGAACAGGTTGACGCAGCCACCGGCAGCCAGCAGGCAAGCCTTGAACTTGTATACGACAACTTTGTGGTCACGCGTGGAGAAACCGACAGCACCGGCGATGCGGTTGCTATCGTTCTTGTCGTTGACCAGCTTGACGATGAAGATACGTTCCTCGATGTTATCGATACCCAGGGCCTTCTTGGCGGCTTCAGCAACGATCCACTTGTAGGATTCGCCGTTGATCATGATCTGCCACTTACCGGAACGTACGGGCTTGCCGCCGTCTTTCAGTGGGGTCATACCCTTGGAACCGTCGTGGCGTTCGCCATTTTCGTCAGTCTTCCAGATCGGCAGTCCCCATTCTTCGAACAGGTGAACCGATTCGTCAACGTGACGGCCCAGATCATAGGCCAGGTCATCGCGGGTGATACCCATCAGATCGTTGGAGACCATGCGGGCATAATCCGCCGGATCCTGCTCGGTACCGATGTAGGTGTTGATCGCGGACAGACCCTGCGCAACGGCACCGGAACGGTCCATGGCGGCCTTGTCGACCAGTTTGATTTTCAGATCAGTGCCTTCAGCCCAACGCATAATTTCAAATGCGGCGCCGCAGCATGCCATACCACCGCCGATAAGAAGAATATCAACTTCTTCTTCGACGACTTCAGGATTTCCGAATTCTCCTGCCATTTGTATATACCTCTAAAATGCTTTAAAAAATAGATTCAGTCGACCGGGATCTTAAAGATTGATCAGCTCGCTGCGATCGCCTGCACGGAAGCCATTTTCCTGGTTGAAGAAACCAATCTCTTCAATCTTTGACATGTCCGCAGCCGGTTTGCCGGCGTAAGGTTCAATGGAACCTTCCGGAGTGGTGCGGATCGGGAATTTGAAACGCTTCATGGTGCCGTTGCGGAACTTGATGGTCCACATGATGGAATCGGTACCGCGCAGAGGCTGTACGGAACCACCCAGCGGCACGATGTCAGCATAGTGACGGGCTTCGATAGCCTGCTGCGGGCAGATCTTCACGCAGGAGTAACACTCCCAGCACTGCTCCGGTTCCTGGTTGAAGGCCTTCATGGCGTGGCCGGTTTCAGAACCGTCCTTGTCCAGCTTCATCAGGTCGTGGGGACAGATATACATGCAAGCTGTTTTATCCTGGCCCTTGCAACCGTCGCACTTGTCTGTACGTACAAATGTAGGCATGGTTTCTCTCCGTTTTTACTTTACTTCAGTGATATATTATCCGTTGCGGGCTGCCCGCCAACGGTCTCTAGAGTCTTTACTTTGCCGAGTGACCCGACATTTTGATCTCGACCTTGTCTTCGTCCTTGATGCCGCTGTAGTAGGCACGCAGGATTTCCAGCACTTCAGGGCGCGAGAACTTGTCCGACACGTCTTCGCCTTCGGACAGTGCCTTGCGCAACTTGGTACCCGACAGCAGGATGCGGTCCGACCCTTCGTGCGGGCAGGTCTTCATGGAAGCCATGCCGTCGCACTTGTTGCACCAGAAGGTCCAGTCGATTTTCAGCGGCTGGGTTTCCAGCGCGTCGGCGCCGATCTCGTCGAAAATGTGGTGGGCATCGAACGGACCGTAGTAATCACCGACACCGGCGTGGTCGCGACCGACAATCTGGTGCGAGCAGCCGTAGTTCTGGCGGAACAGCGCGTGCAGCAGCGCTTCACGCGGACCGGCGTAACGCATATCCAGCGGATAACCGGCCTGAATTACGGTGTTGTCGGAAAAGTATTTGTCAATCAGCGTACCGATAGCGTTGCTACGCACGTCGGCCGGGATATCGCCGGGCTTCAGTTTGCCAAGCAAAGAATGAATCAGAACACCGTCCAGTGTTTCGATGGCGATCTTGGCCAGGTATTCGTGGGAACGGTGCATGGGGTTACGGGTCTGGAAAGCGGCAATCGTCTTCCAGCCACGCTTTTCGAATTCGGCGCGGGTTTGCGCAGGGGTCATGAACTGATCGCCGTACTGCTCGGGGAAACCACCCTGCGACAGCACCTTGATCGGGCCGGCGAGATTAACGTCGCCCTGTTCCATAACCATCTTCACGCCCGGGTGCTCCATGTCGGTGGTCTTGTAGACCATCATGCACTCGTGCTTCTTGTCGATGCTGTACTTCTCGGTAACCTTCATGGTGGCGAGAATTTCGTCGCGCTCTGCGTCGTACAGCGCAACGTCATCGCCTTCACTGATCGAGTCGGCCGTAGCCGCGTCCGTGGACAGGGTGACCGGAATCGGCCAGAAAAGGCCGTTGGCCATCTTCATGCCGTCGCAGACACCTTCCCAGTCGGCATGCGTCATGAAGCCTTCCAGCGGCGTAAAGCCACCGATACCCATCATGATGATGTCGCCGGCTTCGCGCGAAGCGATGTTTACTTTGGGCAGTGATGCTGCGCGGTTTATTTCAGACGCGAGTGCGTCGCCTTCAAGAAGCAGTGGCTTTAAATCGCCACCACCATGGGGTTTCACTAAACTGGACATGAGACTCCTTACCAATCTGGCTTATTTATAAATGTTATTCGCACGCAACCGCGCCATACCTGCCTCTCGACAGGGGGTGTAACCTTAATGATGTAATGAGGGAAATCCAGTCAGTTAAATTTACTCAAGCATAAAGCCACCTTATTGTTTGGCTTATACCCTGCGATGAGTTATATATTATTGAATATAATAGTTTTATTGAACGGGTACGCGGCCCGCACTGTGCGGCCCCGATGCGTAACCAGCGAGGCTTCACGCGCAAAGTAGACATTTTCTACATTGATCGCTACACTGCACAAATGTAGCAACTGCCTACATTAATACGAATCGTCGCGGATACGCGGCTAAAAACACGGAGGAAGCTACTGTGCGCCGTTACATGCCATTGAGTATCGCCTGCTTGCTGGGCGGCGCTGGATTGTTGATCGCCACCAGTGCACTGGCGCAGCCCACTGCATTACCCGCGTCAGGCTGCGCATCGCCCGATGCGCTGGCCGTTATCCCCGCGGCAGAGCTGCCGGCTTTGCTGGGCAAGCCGCTTCAGCAGATTACGCTGCTGCACTACCGGGATGAACGGCTGTCACCGATAATCACACAAATCGATCAACGGGACAGCGATGGGCGTTACCTGCTGGAAGACGCGTCCGCGACTGACGACCGGCCAGCCGTGCTGGGCCCGGACGATGAAATTATTTTCAGGCTGTCCGATAGCGCAGCTCGCTTGCCACCCGAATCCGCAGGCACGGCATCACTGGTTGAGATAGAGGTCGGTGATTTACAGGACGGGCAGGCAGGCTGGGTATATGCAGGTCTCTCCGAGCATGCAGCGCAAGCGCCGGCTCACAGGCAGATCCGTTACCAGACAGACGCAGACAGCGTCGAGACAGCCGTCAATAGAATAGGTTTTTCCAGCCAGCACCCGTTCCTGGTCGACAGCTTCCAGTGGCGACTCAACGCGGACAACTGGAGTCCGAACGTACTTGATGCCATGAAGATTCGCCACCAGGGCGTCATGTTCGGCTTTATCCCGTTCAGGCGCACGTCAAAGGATTACAGCTCCCGGTTAACCCGGGTAAAAACCGGACCGCTACGCATTATTCGCCGTACAGAAAATAACGTCCGTATCGTGTGGCGACTGAAAACACCGGCACTGTATATTGACTACGTCATGATGCCGGACAGCTTCGTCATGGACACCATTGTAGATATCCCCTTCAACCTGGGACTGTTTTTCAGTGACGTTGAAACACTGACAACGGTGGACTGGCGCAGCGCCCCGACGTTGCCGGAACTGACCATCCGCTCACCCGGCACCACATCCAGTCTTGTGGCAAACGGGCAGATGTCTGACGAAAAATATCAATTCAACACCATCAGCGATACCCGCTTTTCGGTACACAGCGCCTATGGTTCCGTTTTTGTAGCGCTGGACATTCCCGATGATTTCCCGATTCAGCCCTGGCTGTACCTCAGTGACCGGAACGACGTCGCAGATCCTCCGGAGCAGCAACCGGGTCAATTCGGTAATGTCGGCTACAGGACCACCGGCTGGGAGAACATCGATACTGAAGTACACCACCTGAAGTTCACCACCTGCATGACAACAGCGGAAGCAGAACATGGCCCATAAATCCGACACTCAGGCAAACCCTGACCGCTCGACAAATCCGTGCCGCCTGCGCCACCACTCACTTTGGTATCATGCTGCGGGTAGCGTTAATTTGTCACGATAGAGGCTTGGATTTATAACCGTATATATTCACCGTTATGCCGTTTATTAGAATATTATGATATTTTATGGGGGCTCCAGTAACGCTGACTGGCCAGTCTTTTGACCGGCTCTACCATTCACCAGGGATCGCACCATGTCCAAGCCAATTCATGACCCGCTGTCGAAAGACCTCGACGAGGACAGCCGCATCGAGGTCAAAAACACCACCTGCTACATGTGTGCCTGCCGTTGCGGGATTCGTGTCACGCTGCGCGATGGTGAAGTTCGCTACATACAGGGCAACCCCGACCACCCGCTCAACAAGGGTGTGATCTGCGCCAAGGGCTCGTCCGGCATCATGAAGCAGTATTCACCGGCACGCCTCACCAAGCCCCTGTTGCGCAAGCCGGGCAGTGACCGTGGTGACAACGCATTTGAGGAAATTTCCTGGGACAAAGCCTTCGACCTGCTCACCCAGCGACTTGCCGAAATCCGCTCCACCGACCCGAAAAAATTCGCCCTTTTCACCGGCCGCGACCAGATGCAGGCGCTGACCGGCCTGTTCGCCAAACAGTTCGGCACGCCCAACTATGCCGCGCACGGTGGTTTCTGCTCGGTGAACATGGCGGCCGGCATGATCTACACCATCGGCGGTTCGTTCTGGGAGTTCGGTGGTCCTGACCTGGACCGCGCCAGGCTGTTTGTGATGATCGGCACGGCTGAAGACCACCACTCCAACCCGCTGAAAATGGCGCTTTCCAAATTCAAGCGCCAGGGCGGCAAGTTCATTTCCATCAACCCGGTACGCACCGGTTACTCGGCCATTGCCGACGAATGGATCCCCATCAAGCCCGGTACCGACGGCGCATTGTTCCTGGCATTGACCAACGAAATCATCAAGCAGGGCCTGTACGACCGGGAATTTCTGGTCAACTATTCCAACTCCGCGGAGCTGGTCAACATGGACCCGGACTCCAGCGAGTACGGCATGTTTGTGCGCTTCGAAGTGCCGCCGGAAGAAGGCTGCTTCGACCCGCAGAACAAACTGTGGTGGGATCGCGAGCTGAACAAGCCGATTTCCACCCATACACCCGGCGCCGATCCCTACTTCCTGGGCGATTTCAAACTCGACGATGGTACGCCGGTGAAGCCGGCCTTCCAGTTACTGGTGGATCGCGTCAAGGAATACACCGCAGAATGGGCGTCCAGCATTACCGGCATCCCCGAAGAAACCATCAAGCGCCTGGCACACGAAATGGCCATCACCGCACGCGATGAAAAAATCGAACTGCCGATTCCCTGGACCGATACCTGGGGTAACGAACACGAGTCGGTGACCGGCAACCCGGTGGCCTTCCACGCCATGCGCGGACTGGCGGCGCACTCCAACGGTTTCCAGACCATCCGCGCCATGTCTATATTAATGAGTATTCTCGGCACCATCGATCGTCCCGGCGGCTTCCGCCATAAGGCGCCGTTCCCGCGCCCGATACCGCCCTGCGCGAAACCGCCGAGCGACCCGCGCGCCGTGCAGCCCGATACCCCGCTGGACGGCATGCCGCTGGGCTGGCCCGCTGATCCCGACGACCTGTTCGTCAACGACGACGGCAGCCCGGTGCGTATTGACAAGGCATTTTCCTGGGAGTACCCGCTGTCGGTGCACGGCCTGATGCACAACGCCATCACCAATGCCTGGCGCGGCGACCCCTACAAGATCGACACCTTGTTGATCTTCATGGCCAACATGGCGTGGAACTCGTCCATGAACAC
>Ga0316192_10004574_pt1 | contig 10053 bp, 10 predicted proteins | sample MerIslwburrow_MG_FD_204931 | JGI IMG/M metagenome (GOLD analysis project Ga0316192, IMG submission 204931) | Coastal sediment microbial communities from Maine, United States - Merrow Island worm burrow | ecosystem: Environmental > Aquatic > Marine > Coastal > Sediment | place: USA: Maine...
CGCGCAGCGACGACAGCTTCACCACCTTTGTGCTCTCCGGCCGCGAGCGGGTGATCGCCCACCACGAGCTGGCCACCGGCCTGCGCGGCGACGCCGAGGCGCCGCTGCCGGGGGTGGCGGCGCTGGACGACGCGGTGCTGCGGGCATTTATCGACGAGGCGCACAGCACGCCCATCGACGCCGGTCGCCACAGCGACCCGGACTACGAGTTCTACGCCGTCGACGCCGCCGGCCGCGACGGCGAGCACTACCTGCTGCTGAGCTGGATGTACGGCTACGGCGCGGTGCCCTGGCTGGTCGGCGCGCACACGCCGCGCGCCGCGGTGGATGCCAATTTCGACAGCCTCGACCGCGCCGCCGCGGCCGGTGCCGCGGTGCTACTCGCCGCGCTGCTGGCGGCGATCGCCGGGGCGCGCTCGCTGAGCCGCCCGGTACACCGCCTGGCGGACGCCGCCGCACAGCTCGCGAGCAGCGGGCCGCAGGCGGTCGAGGCGCTGCCGAGCAGCCATATCCGCGAGCTGGACGCCGCCGGCTGCGCCTTCAACAGCATGCTCGATGGCCTGCGCCAGCGCGAGCTGATGCGCCGTGCCTTCGGCCGCTTCGTGCCCGAGGCGATCGCCGACCGGTTGATCGACAACCCCACCGCGCTGGCCCCGGTGACGCGTGAGGCGACCGCCCTGTTCACCGATATCGCCGGCTTTTCGACGCTCGCCGAACAGATGCCGCCGCAGCGTCTGATCGAGCTGCTCAACGCCTACTTCGGCGGTCTGATCGAGGTCATCGAAGCGCACGGCGGCGTCATCCAGCAGTTCCAGGGCGACGCCATCCTGGCCACGTTCAATCTGCCGGTGACAGACCCGCAACACGCCGCCAACGCACTGCGCGCGGCACTGGACATCGACCACCTGCGCGACCGCGAGCTGCCCGGCGGCATCCGCCTGGCGACGCGCATCGGCATCAACAGCGGGACGATGGTCGGCGGCACCGTGGGCGGTGCGGCGCGCGTCGGCTACACGGTGCACGGCGATGCAGTCAATCTGGCCGCGCGCATCCAGGAGCTGAACAAGCGCTACGCCACCCGGCTGCTGCTCAGCGAGCACAGCGCGCAGCTGGCCGGGCCGCTGGTCGCGCTGCGCCAGGTGGGCACCGCCGAGGTGCGCGGGCGGCGCCGCCCGGTAACGCTTTACACGACCGTTTGAAAGGCACCACGACGCGGCGCCTCTGCTATTCTTGGCGGCCGTTTTACCAGCCATTCATTCCCAGCCTCTGGAGGTCACCACCTTGCCCTGCGGTCAACTGTTCATCGTCAGCGCGCCCTCTGGCGCCGGCAAGACCAGCCTCGTCAAGGCACTGCTGGCGCGCTGCCCGGGAATCGCGGCGTCCGTCTCGCACACTACCCGCGCGCCGCGCCCCGGCGAGGAGGACGGCCGCCACTACCATTTTGTCGATGTGGCACACTTCGCCGCGATGATCGATGCCGGCGAGTTTCTCGAACACGCCGAGGTCTTCGACCACCACTACGGCACCAGCCGGCAGAGTGTCGAGCGCAGCCTCGCCGGCGGTAGCGACGTGCTACTGGAGATCGACTGGCAGGGCGCCGCACAGGTGCGCGAGCTGTTGCCGGCGGCGCGCTCGGTGTTCATCCTGCCGCCCTCGCGTGAGGTCCTGCTGGCGCGCCTGCGCGGCCGCGGCCAGGACGATGAGGCGACCATCGCGCGGCGCACCGCCGAAGCGGTCGCCGAAATGCACCACTACGCGGAGGCCGACTACCTGCTGGTCAACGACGACTTCGAGACCGCCGTCGCAGAGCTGGCCAGCATCGTCGCCGCGACGCGTCTGGCCACCGCCCGGCAGCGGGAGGCGCGCGCCGATCTGATCGACTCGTTACTTATCGCACCACCCGATTCCCATACGACAGCAATTGTTTGACACTGGCGACAGTTTTGAACACTGCTATAAACTAGCCTGTTTTTCACTGCATAAACGGCAGCCAACCCTTCAGGAGCATTTGATGGCCCGCGTGACCGTAGAGGATTGCCTCGAAAAGATTCCCAACCGCTTCAAACTGGTGCTCGCAGGCTCCAAGCGGGCGCGTGAAATCGCCATGGGCGCGGAGCCGCTGCTACCGGTGGAGAACGACAAACCCACGGTGCTCGCGCTGCGCGAAATCGCCGAGGAGAAGGTGGGCATGGAAGTGCTCGATGAGGTTTCCGCCCGCGAGCACGCCAGCGAAGGACTGGTCAGCAGTGATGAGGTCCGCGAGGAACTCTAACCACGGGGCCGCGATGATGGCGGAAGGCGATCCTCTACGGTGGGATGACAGGGCACCCACCGATCCCTTCGTGGCCAGCGGCCTGGAGGAATACCTCGTCACACGCCTGACGGAACGGCAGCTCGACGAGGTCTACCGCGCCTACCGCCTCGCAGCCTTCGCCCACCGCCACCAGCGCCGCCGCTCCGGCGAGCCCTACATCTACCACCCGCTGGCGGTGGCGCGTCTGGTGGCGGGGCTGAACATGGATCACCGCAGCATCATGGCCGCGGTGCTGCACGACGTCCTCGAAGACACCGAGACCACTCGCGAGGAAATGGCCGCCCAGTTCGGCGAGGAGGTCACCGCGCTGGTCGACGGCCTCTCCAAGCTGAGCAATCTGAGCGCTAAATCCAAGGTCGAGGCGCAGGCCGAGAATTTCCGCAAGATGCTGCTGGCGATGGTCGACGATATCCGCGTCATCGTCATCAAGCTGGCCGATCGCCTGCACAACATGCGCACCCTCGGCGCCATGCCTCCGCACAAGCGCCGCCGCATCGCCCGCGAGACACTGGAGGTGTTCGCGCCCATCGCCCATCGCCTGGGCATCACCCAGATCAAGAACGAACTGGAGGATCTGGGCCTGCAGGCGCTCTATCCGGCGCGCTATCGGGTGCTCGGCGCCGCTGTGCAGCGGGCGCGGCGCAACCGCAAGGAGCTGGTGCAGAAGATCGAGGTACTGGTCGGCGCGCGCCTGCAGGAAGCCGGCATCGAGGCCCGCGTCACCGGCCGCGAAAAGCACCTCTACAGCCTCTACGAAAAAATGCGCTCGCGACAGCTGTCCTTTCGCGAGGTCTTCGACATGTTCGCGATCCGCATCGTCATGCCCAATCAAGACGACTGCTATCGCGCGCTCGGCGTAGTGCACAACCTCTACCGGCCGATGCCCGGGCATTTCAAGGACTACATCGCCATCCCCAAGGTGAACGGCTACCAGTCGCTGCACACGGTGCTGTTCTCGCCTCACGCCGTGCCCATCGAAGTGCAGATCCGCACCGAGGAGATGGATGACTTCGCCGAGCGCGGCATCGCCGCCCACTGGGCCTACAAGACCGGCTCCAGCTCGGCCACCGAGAGCCGCGCCCGCCAGTGGCTGAGCAACCTGCTGGACATGCAGCGCAGCAGCGCCAGCTCGCTGGAGTTCTACGAGAACGTCAAGGTCGACCTGTTCCCCGAGGAAATCTACGTCTTCTCGCCCAAGGGCGAGATCTTCCGCCTGCCGCAGCACGCCACCCCGGTGGACTTCGCCTATGCGGTGCACTCGGACATCGGCAACCGCTGCGTTACCGCGCGCGTCAACCGCGTGCTGGCGGCGCTGTCCACGCCGCTGCAATCCGGGCAGACGGTGGAGATCATCACCTCGCCGAGCGCCCGACCGAGCCCGCTGTGGCTGAACTTCGTGGTCACCGCCAAGGCGCGCTCGCAGATCCGCCACTATCTGAAGAACCTCGACAGCCGACGCGCCATCGCCTTCGGCAAGCGCCTGCTGACGCGCGGCCTGGAGCGCCTTGGCACCGCTATCGACGACGTGCCGCAGGCCAATATCGACGCGCTGCTGCACGACTTCCACTTCAGCGAGATCGATCAGCTGTATATCGACATCGGCCTCGGCAACCACCTGCCCAGCCTGATCGCCGCGCGCCTGGCGCCAGAGGCCGCCACCGCGGCCACGGCACGTGACGACGGCACCGCGACGCAGCAGCCGCGCGACATCGGCCCGCTGATGATCGAAGGCGGCGAGGGCGCGGTGATCCAGCTGGCGCGCTGCTGCAAGCCGCTGCCGGGGGACAACATCCAGGGCTTTCTCACCTCCGGCAAGGGCGTGGTGGTACACCGCGCCAGTTGCAGCAACATCAAGAAGTACCGTCGCCGACCCAAGGAATGGGTGCCGGTGGAGTGGTCCGGGGAGGCCAGCGGCAGCTTCCAGTGCGACCTCAGCGTGGAGATGCTCAACCGCCCCGGCGCGCTGGCACGGGTGGCGACCACGCTATCCAACATGGACGCCAACATCGAGAACCTGCGCTTCAACAACACCGGGCAGAACTGCCTGCTGTTGACCTTCATCCTCAGCGTGCGCGATCGCAAGCATCTGGCGCGCATCATCCGCCGCCTGCGCAACCAGGGGATGGTGCAGCGCGTCAGGCGCGAATCGGGCTGAACCCCGCACGCCCTCCCTCTGGCTCCCCAGGTCCGCGCCATCCCGCCGCCACTTGCCGGGCGCGCGCGGCACGTGTCTATAATCGCGCCCTCTGCGGCCACAGTGGCCGTCGACAGCAACCCAGAGGGATTCCAGCGTGGCAAGAACCATCATCAACACCGACCGTGCCCCCAGCGCCATCGGCGCCTACTCGCAGGCGGTGCGCGTCGACAGCAGCGTCTACATCTCCGGCCAGATCCCGCTGCTGCCGGAGAGCATGGAGGTGGTCGATGGCGACGTGCGCGCGCAGATCGAGCGCGTCTTCGAAAACCTCAAGGCGGTCGCCGAGGCCGCCGGCGGCGGGCTGGACGACGCCGTCAAGCTGACCGTCTACCTCACCGACCTGGCCAACTTCCCACTGGTCAACGAAGTCATGGCGCAATACCTCGCCGAACCCTTCCCGGCGCGCGCGGCGATCGGCATCAGCGCCCTGCCCAAAGGCGTGCAGGTCGAGATCGACGCCATCCTGCATCTGCAGGACTGAGCCGGCGCAGGGCCATGCCCCGACAACCGCCCGCGGAGCCGGCGAGCGAGCGGGAACTCGCCGATCTGCCGCTGAGCACGCTCCGCGGCATCGGCCCGAAACTGGCGGAAAAACTCGCCCGGCTACAACTGCACAGCGTGCAGGATCTGCTCTTCCACCTGCCGCTGCGCTATCAGGATCGCAGCCGCATCGCCCCGCTGGGCGAGCTGCGCCACGGTGACGAGCGCCTGGTCGAGGGCGAGGTGCAGCACGCCGAAGTGGTGATCCGCAAGCGCCGCGCGCTGCTGGTGCGCATCGCCGACGGCAGCGGCGAACTGACCCTGCGCTTTTTCTATTTTTCCCGCGTGCTGCGCGAGACGTGCGTCGCCGGCGCGCTACTGCGCTGCTTCGGCGAGGCGCGCAACGGCCCCACCGGCATGGAGATGGTGCACCCCGAGTGCCAGCCCACGGAGGCCGGGGCGGCGCCGCCGGAGGCTCGCCTGACCCCCGTCTACCCCGTCACCGAGGGGCTGCAGCAGCCCAGCCTGCGGCGCCTCAGCGAACAGGCGCTGGCGCTGCTCGCCGAGGGCGCCGGGCCACGCGACTGGCTGCCCGCCGGCCTGCCCGGCAGCGCCGCTCTGCCGGGCCTGCGCGAGGCGCTGCTCACCGTGCACCAGCCGCCGCGCGATGCCGACGCCGCAGCCCTGTGCAACGGCCGCCACCCGGCGGTGCAGCGACTGGCCTTCGAGGAGCTGCTGGCGCACCGCCTCGGCCTGCTGCGCCTGCGCGGTCGCGCCCAGGCGCACCGCGCGCCGCAACTGGCGGGCGACGGCGAGCTGTTCGCGCGCCTGCTCGCCGCGCTGCCCTTCGAAGCCACCGGCGCGCAGCGCCGGGTGATCGCCGAGATCGGCACCGACCTGCGCCGCGAGCGGCCCATGCTGCGCCTGGTGCAGGGCGATGTCGGCGCCGGCAAAACGCTGGTCGCCGCGGCCGCCGCCGCGCAGACCGTCGAGGCCGGCTGGCAGGTGGCGCTGATGGCCCCCACCGAGCTGCTCGCCGAACAGCACTGGCGCAACTTCTCGGCCTGGTTCGAACCGCTCGGGGTCGGCGTGCGCTGGCTTTCCGGACGGCTGCCGGCGCGCCGCCGCGCGGCGCTGCTGGAGGAGATCGATAGCGCCGCGGCGCAGATCGTCGTCGGCACCCACGCGCTGTTTCAGGCCGACGTCGCCTTCGCCCGACTGGGCCTGGCAATCGTCGACGAGCAGCACCGCTTCGGCGTCCACCAGCGCCTCGCGCTGACCGCGCGCGGCGGCGACGCCGCGCCGCGCCCGCACCAGCTGACGATGACCGCCACGCCGATCCCGCGCACTCTGGCGATGACCGCCTACGCCGATCTCGATCTGTCGGTGATCGACGAGCTGCCGCCCGGCCGCCAGCCGGTGACCACCGTGGCGCTGGCCGCCGAACGCCGCGCCGAGGTGATCGAGCGCATCGCCGCAGCGCTCGCCGAACGACGCCGGGTGTACTGGGTGTGCACGCTGGTGGAGGACTCCGAATCCCTCGACGCCCAGGCCGCTACCGAGACCGCCGCAGAGCTGGCCGAGGCGATCCCCGCGGCGCGCGTCGGTCTGGTCCACGGCCGTCTGAAGGCGGCGGAGAAGGACCGCGTGATGGCCGCTTTCGCCGCCGGAGAGCTGGATCTGCTGGTCGCCACCACGGTCATCGAAGTGGGCGTGGACGTGCCCGACGCCTCGCTGATGATCATCGAAAACGCCGAGCGCCTCGGCCTCGCCCAGCTGCACCAGCTGCGCGGTCGCGTCGGCCGCGGCAGCGAGCGCAGCGCCTGTGTGCTGCTCTACCGCAAGCCACTGTCGCAGCGGGCCCGCGAGCGCCTGCGCATCCTGCGCGAAAGCAACGACGGCTTCGCCATCGCGCAAAAGGATCTGCAGATCCGCGGCGCCGGAGAACTGCTCGGCACCCGGCAGACCGGGCTGGTGAGCTTCCGCATCGCCGAGCTGTCGCGCGACGCCGATCTGCTGAACGCGGTGCAGACCGCCGCCGATGCCCTGCTCGGCGCCCATGCGGAAGCCGTCGAGCCGCTCATCGCGCGCTGGCTGGGGGAGGAATCGGAGGACTATTCGCGGGTTTGAGCGGGGCCGCCGGGCGCCGCCCCTAGCGCCGCCCGACGATCGCCGCCACGACGGCCAGCAGCAACCAGGCGACGCCGCCGGCGATGGCGCCGTAGAGGTGCGAATCGACCACCACCGGGCCACCGGACAGCTCCGCCGTGCCGGGCAAGGAACCGCGCCACTGCTCCCAGGCCAGCTTGCCGGCCACCGCCAGCAGCAGCACCACGCCCTGCCAGCGGCGCTGGCGCGGCTCGGCCAGGCAGCCGGCTACCAGCAGGCCGTGCAGGGCGCCGGAAAAGCCCACGTACCAGTCGAGCTGCAGGTTGAGCAGGTACAGGCCGCCGCCGACGCCGAGCATCGACAACAGCGTCACCAGCGCCCACTGCGCGCCGTGCAGATTGGGCCACACCAGCAGGTACACCAGCAGCAGCCCGGCGACGTTCAGCGCCAGATGGCCATAGCCCAAATGCACCAGATTGGCGCTGAGCAGACGCCACCACTGACCGGCCTCGACCGCGACCCGGTCGAAGCGCAGCTGGTCGACCAGCCCGGCCAGTTGCAACAGGGCGCAGAGCAGCGCCAGCGCGAGGGGAAAGCGCCAACCACGGCGCCAGGCGGGGGGGTCGAGAAACAGGCTCTTCACGCGAATATTTTTCCCTATTGCAATGCTTGCATTTGCGGCTCTGTAACCGCGTTCTAACAGGGCTGTGGCGGCTGACATGCTATAGTGAACCGTTGCAAATCAGACGCATTCCACGGAGTGACAGCCATGACCCAGTGCCGTCCGGCACCCCGCCTCGCCAGCCTGCGACGCCGCCAGCGCGAAGCCGGTTTCACCCTGATCGAAATCATGGTGGTGGTGGCGATCCTCGCCATTCTCGCCGCCTTTGTCATCCCCAACATTGCCGACGAACCCGGCAAGGCGCGCGTGGTCAAGGCCAAGCAGGACATCCGCGCCATGGAAGCGGCGCTCGATCTGTTCAAGCTGGACAACTTCAACTACCCGAGCACCGACCAGGGCCTGCCCGCGCTCTCCCAGCAACCCGAGGGCGCGGCCAACTGGAAGAGCGGCGGTTACCTGAAGAAACTGCCCAAGGATCCGTGGGGCCGCGACTATCTCTACCAGAGCCCCGGCGAGTACGGCCCGGTGGACATCTACACCCTCGGCCGCGACGGCAGCTCCGGCGGCGAGGGCGAGGACGCCGACATCGGCAACTGGAACCTCGACGGGTAAGCGCCGGTGCGCACCCTGCAGCGCGGCTTCACCCTGATCGAGCTGCTGGTGGTGGCGACCATCGCCGCGGTGCTGGTTGGCGTGGCGATGCTGAGCATCAACTTCGGCGGCGCCGATGAACAGGTGGAGGAGGAGGCACGACGCCTCGCCGCGCTGCTGCAACTGGCCGCCGACGACGCCATCCTGCGCCACCGCGAACTGGGCCTGCGGGTGACCACCGCCGGCTACGCCTTCTACCACCTCGACCAGAGCGGCGAGCAGCCGACCTGGCAGCCGCTGGACAAGGACCGCCGCCTGCGCGAGCGCAGCTGGCCCCAGGCGCTGGAGGTGGAGATGGAGATCGACGGTCAGCCCATCGTCCTCGACGCACCGCGCCGCGAAGCGAATGGCGAGGGTGGCGACAACGATGAAGCGGAGATCAAGCCGCAGGTGATGTTCCTCTCCAACGGCGAGAGCCTGCCGTACTTCGCCATGCTGCTGCGCCACCCGGATCTGCCCGGCAGCTGGCGTCTGCAGAGCGGCGAAGAACAACTGTTCGAACTGCAGCGCGGCGACTTCTGATGACATCCCGCCCCCGCCCGCACAGCCGCCGCAACCAGCGCGGCTTCACCCTGCTGGAGGTGCTGATCGCGCTGGCCATCCTGGCCGTGGCCATCGGCGCGCTGGTGCAGTCCAGCGGCGCGCACACGCGCAACGCCACCCACCTGCGGGATCGCACCTTCGCCCTCTGGGTGGCGGAGAACCTGCTCACCGAATGGCGGCTGGCGGACAGCTGGCCGGATCTCGGCAAGCGCAGCGGCGATACCGAGTTCGCCGGCCAGAACTGGTACTGGGAGCGCGAGGTGAAGAAGGTCGAAGACCCGATGCTGCGCCGCGTCGATCTGCGTGTGCGCCGCGACCGCGACGCCGACGGCGCGCTGATCACCCACATCGGTTTCATCGGCGACCCGCGGCTGCGCGCCGACGAACCCACGGACAACAACTGATGCCCCAGCCATCCCGCCAGCGCGGCTTCACCCTGTTCGAGCTGCTGGTGGCCACCGCGGTGTTTTCCGTGGTGGCGCTGGCCGCCTACCAGGCGTGGATCAACTTCAACATCGTGCGCGAGGGCGCCACCACCCAGGCGGCGCGCCTCGACGCCCTGCAGCGTACCTTCTACTGGCTGGGCGAGGACTTCCCGCAGATGCTCGACCGGCCGGTGCGCGACGAGCTGGGCCAGGAACGCCGCGCGCTGCTGGTGTCGGAGGTGGGCGACAACCTGATCGAATTCACCCGCGGCGGCTGGAGCAATCCGGCGGCCGGCATCACCCCGCCGCGCAGCCACCTGCAGCGCGTCGCCTATCAGCTGGAGGACGGCCGCCTGCTGCGCCGCTACTGGTATCACCTCGACCGCTACAACGAGGGCGGCGACCGCCGCCGCCTGCTGCTCGACCGGGTCTCCGACGTCAGCTTCCGCTTCCTCGACACCGGCCGCGAGTGGCGGGACAACTGGCCGCCGAGCAACGCCCAGACCCCGGACGCCTATCCGCTGCCGCTGGCCGTGGAGGTGAACATCGAAACCGAAGACTACGGCGTGCTGCGGCGCGTCTTCGCGGTGCCCGGATGAGCGCGCGCGATCAGCACAGCCGGATCGGCCGGCGCGCGGCCGGGCCCGGGCGCCAGCGCGGCGTGGCGATCATCACCGTGATGCTGATGGTGGTGATGATCAGCGTCGGCCTC
>Ga0316192_10004576_pt1 | contig 10050 bp, 5 predicted proteins | sample MerIslwburrow_MG_FD_204931 | JGI IMG/M metagenome (GOLD analysis project Ga0316192, IMG submission 204931) | Coastal sediment microbial communities from Maine, United States - Merrow Island worm burrow | ecosystem: Environmental > Aquatic > Marine > Coastal > Sediment | place: USA: Maine...
GGACGCGGAATTTTATTGTGACCCTATCACGCTTCATCGTCATCGGCACCGCCGTCTTTGTTGCATTTCAAATCATTGGACTACACTGGTCCAAACTCCAGTGGTTGATCGCCGCACTGGGTGTCGGGCTCGGGTTCGGTTTGCAGGAGATTGTGGCCAACTTTGTCTCCGGTATCATCCTTTTGATTGAACGGCCCTACCGGGTGGGTGATGTCGTGACGGTCGGTGCTGTCAGCGGGACGGTGACCAACATTCAGATCCGCGCCACAACCGTCACCGATTGGGATCTGCGTGAATTGATCGTGCCCAACAAGGAATTCATCGCCGGGCAACTGATCAATTGGTCGCTTTCCGATCCAATCACCCGCATCGTAATCCCGGTGGGTATTGCCTACGGATCGGACACTGAACTGGCGGAGCAGTTGATTCTGAAGGTAGCCCGCAAGCATCCGGATGTATTAGAAAAACCGGAACCGACCGCACTGTTTCTCGCATTTGGTGACAGCAGTCTCCAGTTTGAACTGCGCGTCTTTATCATCGGTACCGACAGGCGTATGATCGTAAGACACGAGTTACACCGGGGGATCGATACAATATTCAAAGAGCACGGCATCAATATTGCGTTTCCCCAGCAGGATGTACACATGGATACGACCCGCCCGCTGGATGTGCGGTTGGTCAAAGAAGTAAAAGACTAAGCGTTTGAAGAAACGGCAACAGAAATCTTTGTACACTCGAACCTACCTACATTTAGCCGGTGTTATTGCGAAATGCGAAACCCAACAACGGCCGATTTCGGAACCGTGCCCAAAAAGTTTCTTTTTCGATCGAACTGGCCGCTTTTCAGGCCAGCGCGGCGCTGACACCTGTCTACGATCCCGTCTGAAGCGAAGCGTAAGCGGGGAACCCAGATTTTGGGAACAAAAATGGTGTAAAAAGTTAAGTCTATAAGCATCAAGTTACAGGTGAATTTCATCTCCCCAGGCTGCGACCATCGCCGGCCTGTTGTCGAGATGTCCGGCCGCTGCGGCACGCAGCAGCGGATCCCATGGCATATCGGGCGCCCTGAATCTGCGAGCCTCCCGGTAGGCCGTTTCGTATTCGGCATTCATCAGATGATCGATAAACGCCACTGTACGCAGCCAACCTGGTAGGAAGGGATTCAATAAAGCGTAACTAATTTAAAAGTCTGTATATTTTGGCACTATATCGAGCTCAGATAGCCCATTTTGACATGAAAATGAGCCGTTGATATACAAAAAATTTATATTAACGTTATTAAAGCGGCTTTCCCAGCTGTATTAGAAAAACCGGTCCTGATTCATCTAAATAGTCAGGCTGAAGCACCGGCCAGCCCAATCCCATCCGAAAAGACGAAATCCTGCCCCAGCCGAGCTGCAGGGAGGTCACCAGTTCGAATCCCGCACCGATAAGCGTGTCGTCCGCAGAAATCGTGTCGGCGGCTGCACCCACGTCAATAAAAGTGCCCAGCCGTAGACGGTGGAAAAACAGCGGCAGCGTTTTATAACCTTCCTGGAGATTAAGCAGCGGCCAGTAGACTTCCATCCCGGCAGTAAACGCCTCTTTGCTTTCTAAAATATTGTCCTCAAATCCCCTGAGCGGAAATAGCCGTGTGGGCCTTTGGGTGAAGTAGCCTTCGGTCAGATTGCCGCCGATGCGGAACGTATTCTGTCCGGCACTTACGTTTCCCCAGGTTTTACCCCCCAGGAGATGAAAGGAAGTGTAAATCCTTTCACCAAACAAAAGATCGAAGCCACCAAAAAGCGATTGACTGTTTCCGGTGAAAACATCCAGGTTGACCCAACCCTGATGACGCCCGATTTCACGTCCCAGGCTCAGGGACCCCCAGAATTTGTCGTTAATTTCTCCGGAACCGCTCAACGGCTCATACCAACGGCTATTGGCTGCAACCTCAAGTCCCCGCACTCCGGTCGGCTGCCAGGAGATTCTGACTTCGTGGCGTGCCTCGTCTACGTTTTTGGTGTTTTTAGGCGCGTACGAAATTCCATAGCGGTTAAAACGCAATCCGAAATCTTTCGCGTTTGCACCTGCCACCACCGAAAGGTAATCCGTATCAGACGAATAACGCGAACCGGCGTCCACACTATATTTTCTGGTTACGTCTTGACCGGCGGTGACTATCCCTATCTGAAGATCGGTGGAGGAAATGAAACCATCCGGTCTGACATAGTTTGGCCAGATACTTTTCAATGGTGTGTAAGGCTTGGCCGCTTGCGAACCAGGGCTGGGGATCTCAATTACTGGATCCGGCTTGGAATCAAAAGAGGCGATTTCTGGAAGATCGCTGATTTCATATTCGGTGATTTGCCAACCATTGGACGTCAGGCATAAAAATTTATTTTTGCGGGGCAAAATCGCTGCGGTTGGACAACGCGTTAGCTGACGCATGTCGGCCGCATGGATTTGAAAACCTCCTGAAACATTGGAAGAAAAAACCAGACGATCCTTTTCCCACCACGGATCCAGTTCAATGGACGGCGAAGAAGTGACACGGTGCCATCGGCCGTCGTAGATCCAGATATCCCAGTTGCCCGCGATATTGGCAGCCACAGCAACGCGGCCATCATCTGCTTTCACAGGCCCCGACATACCCAAAACAGCCGGCGGAGACGGCACAAAGGCGGTCGCTGCTTTTTGAGTTCGATAAAATTGCTCGAGCCAGAGTGATTTTTGTTCCGGCAGCATGACCAGACCCGGTCTGTGACCCCGACGACTGACGGCAACATGTCCAGGCCCCGGATCCCAAATGTGATCGGCCCCGAATACCAATGGTGCAGTATTGCGGTATTCGTAAAGACGCGCGCGGCCCCTTTCGCTGTATTCCGATATACGGAGGCCCTTGTCTTCTGCTAAATACCCATAGCGGTTTCTAAGGCGCCCGCTTACGACCCCCGGATAAATACCGTTGAAGTTCCAATACACCAGCGGCTCCGGCCAGTAGCCGGTGATGGGCAGGCCCCGGCCGGTTTGCTTTTTTCGAATGAGCTCTGTGCGAAACATTACCCAGAGCTCCGAATATGATTTGCCATAAATTTCACGCGCTTTTTGATCGATCTCGATGGGAACCAGACCTTTGCCGTGAAGTCGGATGAATTCCAGAATACGCTCCCATCCGTACCGATGATAAATCCATTGAATAAACGGGATGCCAAAAATACGATAGCTGTATCGTCCCGGCCAGCGTTCGGGATGATGACTGACATCGTCGATATCCGGCAGCTCAATGTTTTCGAAAAGCGCCGTATAATAAGGATCCTTGCGCCAGTCTCCGGTGTAAATCCGGTATAACAGATGGCTAATACCCGATTTAACCCAATCCGGAAGAATCTTATTTGGTGACATCAATTGGCCGAAAACTTTTTCAGCGGCACTGTAGATGCCGGAACGTTCGCCGTAAATTCCCTGAAGACACAAGCCATTAAAAAAGTAGTAAGCCCATGGATCAGTTTCCAGGTACCCGTCCTCCAGCACACCGGGAGCTCGCATTGGTATCCGAATTTCGCGATGTGGAATTATCTTTACTTCAACCGCCGGCCGGTCCAGTTTGCTGTCAAGAATGACATGCAGGGGATATTTGAGCGGCAGGCCCTGTTTTTCGAGAAAATCCCTCATAAAGGGAAATTTTTCAATTAACCGAGTCGCAATTCGAGCCTCGCTTTCCGGATAGTTTACATATAGGCCTTTAGATTCCCGATAGACCAGGGACAATGCCGGATGGATGGGAAATAAAATTAAAACAGCAGCAGCAATGACAATCCGATTGATCAATTTCTGACTCCGCTCAACGAATAGCCGTAACAGTACAGCTCAAAATAAATAAGGAAACTGAAAGGTTAACATTATAATATTTTGTATTTTGAAAATTTTTAATAAGATACTAATTATTATTAAAATTGTTCATTTGTCAATGTTATTTTTTAAAAAGACACTAATTTTATATTCCGCTTTCGTAATATGGCGCTCAGATCGGAATCTACCGTGTAACACATTGAAGTTGCGCCATTTATTCAAAGCTTTAATAAATTGCTTGACAATTAAACAAATTGAATAATAATATGTTCAATATTAAAACGATTTAATTAATAAAATTTTAGTAATCTAAAATTTAAAACTTCAGCATCAACATCCCAATTAATGCGGATCAGGAGAATTAAAATGAGAATTATATTTTTTGCCGGAAAAAGCGGGGTTGGAAAAACTTCGGTGGCGGCAGCCACCGGAAAAAATCAAACTTTATCGATCATATAACCCAGTCGCGGATTGAGATTTTGAAAGCTTTCCGATCGGTAGATGAGAGAACAGAAGGCCTTGGCGAAAAAAAGGCAAAGACCACTCGTAGGAAAATGAAGGATATTAGGGTCGATTAGCGAAAAGACCGAGTTGTCGAACTGCTGAAAATACACAACATGTCTTCCGTAATCCGGAAATAATGGAGAGGGTGCTTCCATACTTTTCGGAAGCATTCAGGAGGCCGCCTTTCTGGCCATCTTCAAACCCTCCAGCACCATTTCCACGTTTTCACCCGAGTAAAACTGCCTACGCATCAACTTGCCCAAATAATTTCGGCATCATAAGATTCAAACTGTTCGTCGACTGTCATAATTGGGATAGCTTCCTGAATCGATTGAGATATGATCAGGCGGTCAAAGGGATCTTTGTGGTGCATAGGTAATCCGGCAACATGAAGTGCGTGCATGGTTTCAATGGGAAGTGCCGTAATAGCATCTCTTGCCAGTCGTTTTGGAACAAACTGCCACGGTGGTTCCTGCAATGGCAGTTTGCCGATACTATATTTAATAGCAATTTCCCAAGAGCTGGCAGCCGACAGGTATATTATATTGTTCTTATCGACGATTCGCCGGCAGGCGTTTTGTCCTAACCTCTCCGGAGATGCAATCCACCAGAGCCAGCATTGTGTGTCCAACAAGATTTTCATGATTCGAATAGTTCGATTATATCTTCAGGTAGGGGGGCATCAAAATCATCGGGAATCTGGATGACACCTTTATCAAGTCCGGGAACCCGATCCATTTGTGGTTTGGATATCGGTGTCAGTTTAGCCATTGGTTTGCCTGCCTTTGAAATGATGATCTCCTCTCCCGCAACCACCCGCTCCAATAATCGCGATAAATGCGTTTTGGCCTCATGAATATTGACACTGATCATTGTTTTCATCCAATTTTTTGCATTAGCAGATGAACAGCTTTGTTGTTCATAAGAATAAACTAAGTCAAAAACTAAGTCAAGTTATAATGCATAGCAACTTCGCCGACGAATCATCGTGGAAGAAGGAAGACACAATTGTTAACATGCCGCCAATGGTCACACGCCTTACCCTCACAGCTGACCCAAGGGATAAACTGTCGAAGTTCGCGCTTGTTTTCTCATTGTCCCACAATGTCGAAGAAGACATGGGGATCTTTGGATTTGACAAAACAAATTAGTGCCATACAAAAATGTCAAACCCAAATGGGCTGTTGCCTAAATCGGTTTCTTGTGAGCGCAAATTCCGGTGAATGCAACTAATTATACGTCTCGGAATTTCTACAAATCGTTCGAAATATGGCGTTTTTTATGACCATCCAAGTTGGCAAGCCACATGGAATGATGGAATAGTGGAATGTTGGCCCGCCCTGGCGCGATTCGGTGTTAATCGCTTCTTCTGGTATAAAAGCTTGGATTATAGCAAAAAAATGGACACTGTATAAATTCGGTCTGGGCCAAGGAAGACTGGGTATGAAAAGCGGAAAAAGATCTATTCAAAAAAAATGTCGTATCTACATTTTATGATGATGCCCGCCAGCCATCCATTTTCTGCTTTCACCCGAGAAAATAGGCCAATATTACGAGAAAATCAATACAATTATATTCGTTTTGATTCTCTAAACCCACCATCCCAATATTCTCTCCGAGCCCTATACCTTGTACGCTCTACGAGCCTGAGGCCTGAATCCATGATTCCATCATTCCATTGTTCCATCATTCCAATTGCGGAGCGAAGCGGAGCTAAGTTCCCCTTTTTCTGTGCCCAACAAAGATCCTCCAGAATAGTTTTCTGATATCTTGTTCAGCTGCGTAGAGGCAGGGTAAAAGGATAAGCGACATCAGGGTACCAAACAGAATACCCCAAAACATAGCCATAACCATTGGAGTTATAAAAGGGTTTGACCCAGCGATACCGTAGGCAGTGGGGAATAGTCCGGCACAAGTCGTCAGAGAGGTTATCACGATTGGCCGCAGTCGTTGGCTTGCACCGTCGGATATTTCTTGGTCACTGAGGTGTCTTGCTCCCTGCTCCGAATCAGTGCTTTTCGCCAACTTTAATCGGTTCAAAGATGCCACCATTACTAACGAGTCGTTGACCAGGACACCGATGAGTCCCAAGACGCCGATCAGCGCAAGGAAACTCATTTCAATCCCTTGCAGACTGAATCCAATGATGATACCGCTCAGCCCGAATGGTATAACAATCATTATCAAAAAGGGCTGTGTCAGCGAATTAAATAAAACTACCAATACGAATAAAATCGAAATAACGCATATCAGAAAGGCGAATTGAATATTTCCAAGGGCCGCCTGCTGCTGCTCTAGCTCCCCACCGAACCAGATGCGCATTCCTGGAAAGCGGTGGAGAAGGTTCTCTTTGTCGATGAAGTTGGCCAAATCCCTATTCACCTTTTCCACATCGACCAACTTGCGGTCTATATCCGCGTAAACTGTAATCGAACGCTGACCGAAATAGTGTTTAATGCTGGCCTCGCCAGGTCGAACATCCATTTCAGCAAAACTTCGAATGGGGATCGCTTTTCCTTTGTCATTGACAACAACAAGATTTTTCAGTGTCTCAAGCTTCCCCTTCTCCTGCGGGCGGAACTGCAATCGGTAACGAACCACATCATCCACTGTCTGAAGTTCATCAACAATAATACCATCAAAAGCGATACGAACTCCTCTCGTTACGTCGGCGGTCGTCAGACCCCGGCTAGACAGGGCTGTGTGATCGAGTTTTAGTTCAACAATATCCTTGCCCGTCTTGTAGCTCGTCCAGGCTTCGCTCACCCCGGGGTACTGCTTTAAAAATTCTAAAGTAAGGTCAGCTAAATCGAACCGCCCTGGATCGCTGCCGATGAGTTCAAGTTGCACCGGCTTTCCAGCAACTGGTGTATCTTTCAACGGCTCCACTTGAAGACTCTGAAAACCCTTCACAGATTTGAACTGCTGACGCAAACTAGCAATGATATCATTTGAATTGACTTTCCGCTGTCCCTGGGGAAGCATGTAGACTGTTAAAAGAGCCCAAGCAGGATTACGTCCTTCCGCAGCGCCGTAAATATCAGCGTTATGCTGGCCAATCTTGGAAGCGATATTAAGGAGGTCTTCCTCAGGCACTGCGGCCCGAACCACTTTTTCAAGCGCCTTCACCCTCTCTGCCGTGTACTCGAAGGAGGCACCCTCTGATAGCTCCACCTTGATGTTAAAAGTGTCGATATCCGTTTCCGGATAAAGATTAAATTTCAAGGTCAACACACCTAAGAGAACGATACCCCCAACTCCCAGTACGAACGCTAAAATAGTTAAGTAACGCCAGCGGATCATCTTAAAAATGTAACGGTCATAGAAGTTTCGAACTCGGGAAAACCATTGTTTAGGACGAAGCGGCTTCTTGCCACCGTGAGCAAGATGACTGGGAAGCATGAACTGGCACTCAAAAAGTGAGGCGCCGAGGAGTATTGCGACCATAGCAGGGATATACCATAAAAATTTTCCTTCAAGTCCACCGAGGAACATCAGCGGCCCAAAGGCCAGAATGGTGGTGAGCGAGCTGACTATCACCGGTCCCGCCACAGTGGCCCGGCCTTCAACGCTGGCCTCTTGGGGATCCATTCCTTTCTCGCGGTGCGCATAAATACTTTCAGAGGTTACAATCGCGTCGTCAACAAGCATCCCGATCACCAGAATCAGCATCATGAGTGTTAATGTGTTAATGCCCATATTGAAAATCGGCATAACAAGAAACGTTAGCAAGATGGAAAGGGGAAGTCCCACACTAACCCAGAATGCGAGGCGTAAGTTGAAAAAGGCCAGTAAGACGACAAAAAGCAGGATCAATCCGAGAATGGCATTGCTACTCAGCACGTCGAGCATGTCAAAGGTGAATCGAGATAAGTCGTTCACTATGACCAGCTTCACCCCGGGAGGGGCATCTTTTTGCGCCTCGCGAACGAATTTTCTGACAGCGGCAGAGGTCTTTAGCCCATCGGCAGATGGTTTTTTCTTGGGCAGGAGTAGGATGGACTGAGTGCCGTCAATTAACGAACGCAGCTGCCAGTCCTCATAGTCGAGGAGTACTTCGGCCACATCCTGGATCCGTATATGGTTGCCGGATGACTTGCTGCGAATAATGACCTCTTGCACTTCCTTGGGATAGGAGAACTGTCCAACGGTCAGCACCTTCTTCTCGGCTATAAAAGAATCAAGAGATCCGCCTGAATCGCGCACATTCCGGCGTTTAATCGCATCGATAATTTCCCGATATGAGATCCCCAAATGCTGCAATCGGTCTGGATTGACATAAATCTTGACCTCTCGATCTCTATGACCCACTTTATCAACGCCTGAAATTCCATCCACCTCTCGCAGGCCGTCAGCCAATTGATCGGCTGTTTGCCGCAGCAGCATCTCCGACACCTTACCTGTCACATGAATTTCAACGACGGGGATCGTGCGTGTGGATAGTTCTTGAACCAGGGGAGCCTGGAGCAGGTCGTCAGGCAGCTTTATGGAACCGCGGTCCACGGCTTTTTGAATGTCAGCGAAGATTTGCCGCGTATCCCTTGCGTCGGGATCCATCCGGATCGTGATGACCGACATTCCTTCCATGCTGCTAGAGTAAATCTTCTCCAATCCATCAACTTGCAGAAGCTCTTCTTCCAGGTGCACGGTAAGGGACAGCTCTACATCTTCGGGACTCGAACCGGGCCGAAAGGTGGTGACTGTGACGATGCCCAGGTCGATAGTGGGGAACATCTCGTAGGTCTGGAAGCGCAAGGCCAGTGACCCGGCTATCAGAATGAAGAGCATTATTATCCGAACTAGCAACGGTCTGCTTACGAAAAAAGCGGAGAGAGTTCTCATGGCTATAGGCTTTCTGTTGAACGTGCGCTAATTATTGAAACCTGGGATCTTGAACATAATTGCAGGTTAAAGTTTTATTTTACTATCTGGATCAGCTACCCAACCCGGACGAGCCGGAATTGAAGATTGAAGATTGAAGATTTGTTGTATCGCTCTCCGAGGCGTAGGCGCTACAACCCCTACGAGCCGGAGGCTTCGCTCTGTCTTTTCAATTTAAATCGATAGCATTCCTCTCCGAGCCCGTTTACAGGTCGGAGGGTAGGATCTACGAGCTAGAGGCTAAAATATTCAATCTGGCTATGGCATAAATCATGCGCAAGCATGATGTGATTGCAATAAATAGGTACTAATGCATAGTCTGTCCGAAGGTCGCTAAGTTCATCAAGAACCAGGAGCCGGAGCAGTATCATTCTGAATGACCTTGACCGGTGATCCATCAACAATATTTACTATCCCGTCAACAATGAGCTGATCCCCGGCCTGAAGGCCTGATAATACATGGACCAGGTTTACAGTGGAAAGCGCTACCACCGGCTCGACCTGGACAGCCTTACCTTCGACTACTTTGTACGCGACACGGCGGCGATTCCGATCGACAAGGGCGCTGTCGGGGATCAGGATCGCATCCTGATATTGCAGTCCCTGTAAATTCACCCTTGCTGTCATACCTGGCCGCAGCAGTCCCTCGGTGTTCGGGATGGCAAGCTTCACAGAAAAACTCCCAGTGTCAGGATCCGCCTTCGTCCCGAGAGATTCAATGCGAGCCGAGTAAGTGCGGCCTTGCACCCCCGGCGTGGTGACAATGGCCTCACTTCCCACGCTGAGGTGGTTAATATCTTTTTCAGTAACATATGTGATCACCCGCACTGCATC
>Ga0316192_10004580_pt1 | contig 10046 bp, 10 predicted proteins | sample MerIslwburrow_MG_FD_204931 | JGI IMG/M metagenome (GOLD analysis project Ga0316192, IMG submission 204931) | Coastal sediment microbial communities from Maine, United States - Merrow Island worm burrow | ecosystem: Environmental > Aquatic > Marine > Coastal > Sediment | place: USA: Maine...
GCGCACATTAGTGGTGCGCTGCAGTCGGCTTATGCGTGACATTCTTTTGTAAGATATTGAATTTGTGGTGATAAAAAATATAGGCATAGTTTGTGCACTGAGTGGAATAAATCTGTTCGTGGGGTTTCCACTTGTTATTATTTTGTATCGCATTTGATCCTAAGAATAGGGCTGTCAAATGAGATTATGGAGTGCATGTTATGCCATTAATGATATTGAGAAGGTTGGCGCTGTGGGGAGCATTACTGCTCTTGGTTCCAGGGGCGGCGTTGGCTGATGAGGCCACTATGAATGGTGCCAATACGGCTTGGGTTCTTACCTCGACAGCGTTGGTACTGTTTATGACGCTACCTGGGTTGGCGCTGTTTTATGGCGGCTTGGTACGCGGCAAGAACGTGCTGTCCGTTATTATGCAGTGTTTCTCAATCGCTGGCATGGCCTCAATTGTCTGGTTTGTCTTCGGATACAGTCTGGCTTTTGGTGAAGGCACAGCTCTAATAGGTGACTTCAGCAAGGTGATGCTGGCAGGCATTGGCAAGGATACTCTCTCGGGAGATATCCCAGAGCCACTCTTTATGCTGTTTCAGATGACCTTCGCCATCATCACGCCAGCGCTGGTGGTGGGCGGTTTTGCTGAGCGCATGAAGTTCTCATCCATGCTGCTGTTCAGTGGTATCTGGTTGGTACTGGTTTATGCCCCTGTGACCCATTGGGTGTGGGGAGGCGGTTGGCTCCAGGAGATGGGGTTATATGATTTTGCTGGCGGTGTGGTGGTACATATCACAGCGGGTGTTGGTGCATTGGTTGCGGCGATTGTTATTGGGCCACGCAAAGGATTTCCAACTACAGCTATGCCGCCACATAGCCTGACTATGACAGCTACTGGAACTGGCATGCTATGGGTGGGCTGGTACGGATTTAATGGAGGCAGTGCTTTGGCTGCCAATGGTGATGCGGCTATGGCCATGTTGGTGACGCATATCTCAGCAGCGGCAGGTGCCATAACCTGGGGAGCCATTGAGTGGAAGCGATATGGCAAGCCAAGTGCTTTGGGTACCCTGACGGGTGTCATTGCAGGTCTAGGAACCATCACCCCTGCATCGGGGTTCGTCGGGCCTGGCGGAGCCTTGGTTATTGGCGTGACAGCAGGCTTTGTATGCTATTTTTCAACCAGCTATATAAAGCGCGTGCTTAAGATTGATGATTCACTGGATGTTTTTCCAGTGCACGGTGTGGGAGGCATATTGGGCACCTTGATGGCAGGTGTCTTTTCGGCGACCACACTGGGTGTATTCAGCGGTTATGGCTATGCTGATGGTATAGAGACTATGGTAGAGCAGTTTGGCGTTCAGCTGGTAGGCGTTATTGCTGGAATTGTTTATACCGCCATCGTTACTTTTGGGATATTAAAAATAGTAGATCTGATGTTGGGGCTGCGTGTTGCTGAAGAAGATGAGATTGAAGGACTGGATCTCAACCAGCATGGTGAGCGTGGATATACAATGTAGCGCAAACTGCGCTTCCCTCTTCAAATGGAAGAGGGAAGCGCAGGCTTATCTAAGTCTGTATTTGTCATAGAACTAGGCGTGTTTCTCTTCCAGGGAATTCGCATGAGCAACGAGAGTTGCCATGTGGCTGTCGATGTCTGTTAAATGTTTGGACATCTGATTAAGGTCAGCTTCATCCATCCTTTTTACACCCAGATGATACTCCAGATGATCCATTGCCTGCTTAAGATCTGTATGAAGATTTTGGATATCGGTTTTAAGATTTGTGATGTCTTCTTTTACGATGGCCATGACGTTACCTCCTAGTTTGTCTAATTAAAATCACTTTCCTATCTAATAAGTAGCATCAATATGCTGCTTTTATCAACCATAGTAAAATAGTGGCAATCCGTCTTTTGGCTTTACGTTTTATTGTTGGTGCTAAAAAAATTATGGAGAGGTTTGGTTGAAGGTGTGTGACGCAAGTAGGTTATGATAGAGATATCATATGTTTGCTAGTTGCTTTGCATCGTATTTATTATATTGTGGTGCTAGAAAGCTATTATTTTTTCTTATATTTTATTGTTCCAAAATAAATGGCCAAATATTCAAAAAAAGAGAAGGTTTCTGAAGAGATAAAGAGTGAATCGCTAAAAATTGCGAATTCAATTCAAAAGCCAGGACAGACAAAAGAGCAGACAAAGCTGATTGCTCAGGGTATTCAAAAAGGCATTAAACAATACAAGAAGCAACAAAAAGCAAAGGCGCGAGAGCTCGATAAACGGATAAAAAAGGTCTCTGATGTGGCAGCAATTCAGGAGTCAACAGCCGAAAGTGCACCACTCATTGTGCAAAGTAAGCAGAGCTACCTGCCTTGGGTTTTATTAGTGTTCTCTTGGATCTGTTTTGGTGTGTACTTCTTTGTATCGAAATGATGCGGTGTTGTTGTGAGGCTCATTATTTATATCCGCCCAGTTGTAGTTGAGCGGATATGAATACAGGGCTTAGATTATATCTTCAGTATTTGGTGAAAACAGCCGTTTTTCCATTTTTACCAAAGGCCAGTACATCGTAATCTTTTGGTGCCAGATGCGCTGCTTGCATACCGGGTGACTTCATTGGCATTCCCGGTGCTGTCAGGCCCGCAATATTGGGACGGTTTTTTAAGAGCTTTTTAATATCTGCGGCTGGAACATGTCCCTCTATGGCGTATCCTTCAACCAATGCAGTGTGGCAGGATTGAAGGTTCCCAGGTATGCCTGCCGATTTCTTTATTGGATCCATATTCTGATGATCGTGCGTGATGACGTTAAAGCCTTCAGTGCGCAGATGATCAACCCATCCCTTGCAGCAACCACAGGAGGGTGATTTATAGACCGTAATTTCGATGGGTTTTGCACTATTGACGGGCGTACTATCGCTACTGTTACCGGCATTAGATCCAGTGGCAAACCCTATAAAAAGCGCTGCAATGAGACTGGTTGCTGCCAAGCGTGTCTTTGTCATTTCAAATATCCTGTCGTGTGTGTTTTATACGGTAGTGACGTCACTGAGTACCATAAAGATGAGCAGCCCTTCGATTGGAGCAGCAAATATCCCTTGGCCCTGATAGTGATCGCAAGCCATTGCCGCAATCTCCCAAGCTGAACTTTCATCTACCGGAAAGGTTTCAGAACTAAATACTTCATTACCCGTTTTATCTTCCAGCACCTTGATGGTTTCGGCTTTTTCGTTCAATTCGCCGGTTACCCCACCATTGGCCCATGCCCACATCCATGATTGCAGCTCTTCGTTAAATGAGCCTACGGGTACGAAATTGGCGGTTACCCTTACAACAGGGCCTTGTTTGAATTCGATTGTGCCCTTAGACATGTCAAAATCAAAGCCACCGTATGAATCGATTTGATAGTCTTTAATCAAATCTGCTTGTTTCTGCTCAAGTGCTGCATAGCAGTCGTCAAGATATGTGCTGTTGGCTATGTCTATCATTCAAAATACCTGTGATTTGTGCGAATGGAATGGGAGTGATTATGAGCATTTGCTGTTCCAACAGTCAATTGTAGAAATGTTGTTTGGGTATGTCTGTGACTGCCGTCAATATAAGTGGTGACATTCAATATGTTGATTTTCTTGGCTGTTTGATCCGTTTGCACGCATACCCAAAGTGCGTAAGGCTATACTTTTAATGCCTCATGATATAGAAACGGAGTATGGCAGGATCTAGCAAAATGTATGCAGTATGGGTGTGTTGCTTATTGGGGGGTATCGCCTGTGTGTCAGCGCCCTCTGATAAATATGCACCAGTGATTACGCCGGATATTGCACTACAGAAAAATCTTGAGCGGCAGCTGGCTTTTGTGAATTCGGATGAGAATGCACGTCAGCAGCTTAATCAGGCGATGAGATTCCGCACCCAGCTTTGCCAGCGATGCCATGGGGTTGATGGCCATTCCCGTAATGGTCGCTGCCCTAATCTGGCCGGTCAGGATCCAGCCTATCTGGTGCAACAACTTCAGCACTTTAGTGATGGGCGACGACAGGATTTCCAGATGCAGAGTGTGGCCAAGAATATGACTGATGATGACAAGGTGGCGGTGGCCATCTATTTTTCCAGCATGTCGCCTCGCCCTGCTACTGAGATAACAGACGATCTGGCTCGTCAGGGTGAGCCCTTATTTCGAGTCCGCTGTGCTCAATGCCATGGTGCGCAGGGTCAAGGGCAATATACCTACCCACGGCTTGCAGGCCAGTTGCCTAGCTACATCAGCATGACTCTGTATGAGTTTCGCAAACCTGAAAGCAGGCGGCGGGAGAGCATTATGGATGCGATTGCCAGCACGTTGACAGAAGCTGAGATCAAAGCACTGGCTGCCTATATCAGTACGATGAAATAGTGGCTATTTTCTGAAAAAAACTGAGCATCCACTATAGTCCTCATTAGAGAGAGTTACGCTGATGGAGTCTGAGTTATGGCGTTTGTATTAATTGCACCCGGAGTGCGTGATGTACTGGCCTATCCTGAAGTTTTTGCTCATCGTCCGATTGAGGAGACTCAGGCGACATTGCGCACCCAGAGAGTTCCCGGCACAGAAGAGGAGCAAGCCAAACCTACGGCTGGGCGGTCACCCCAGATGCAGCACGCCCAGCATCGTTATGAGCAGGCGGCTGGATTGCCGCGTGAGCGCACTCCTGCGCTGTTAGCTGATCAGATTATGAGTGCTCCGGTACTGACATTGGGGCCAGATACGTTGGTGAGAGATGCCTGGGCCTTTTTTCATGAACATCGATTTCGACATGTGCCGGTGGTCAATGCTAATCGGCAGTTGATGGGGATTGTCTCTGAGCGTGATTTGCTGCGTGATGCGGCGGGCCTGGAGGCACCCAGAGGTGCGCCGCACAGAACGATTAGCCCCCTGATGGAGCAGCAGGTGCTGACGGCGACGCTTGATACGGAAATACGTGAGATTGCCCATGTGCTATTTGATCGGCATATAGGCGCGATTCCGATTATCAATGATAAGGAGCTGCCTATTGGTATTGTGTCGCGCAGTGATATTCTTCAGGCGTTGGTAAGAAGGGCTCCGCTGGAGTTATGGGTCTGATGGTAGGTTTTTCTGCGGCTATCGGCGCACACGGCTGGTGACCCGGTCTATCCATTTTCCAACCCGCCCCCAGAGATGTTCTATGAGTCGTTGGTATCCGGTGCGCTGGTGCCACTCTTCTAGTGTAATCTCCCTGCTTTGGTCAAAATCCTGTGTAAACATCTGTTCAACGGTCTCTGTGAAGGCTTGATCCTCAACTTCAAGATTGGCCTCTTGGTTCCAGGTTAACCCCCACTGGTCAAAGTTATTGGAGCCTAGAGAGACCCAGTTATCGCACACTAATGTTTTGGCATGAAGAACACGGGGTTGATACTCAAAAATACGTACACCACTACAAAGTAAGCGGTAATAGTGACGATGCCCTGCATGCCGAATTGAAGCGTGATCGGTATGAGGCCCTGGTAGCAACAAGCGTACATCAACACCGTTGCGTGCAGCATGTCGCAATCGCAGTCGGAAGCGCCATGAGGGTATAAAGTAAGCAGTGCATAGCCAGATTCTATGTTCGGCATTGGCGGTGCGTTTGAGTAGTTCCCGTTTGATTTGATTGAGGCCTTTTCCCCGGCTGTAGGCAACACGCGCATAACCACTGTGTGAAGATGCAGGGGGGCAGGGTATGGGGAGAGAGAGAGGCGTGGCTGCGAACTGATCCCACGACTGCTTAAACAGGTGGTACCAATCGGCGATGATGGGACCTTCTATTTTGACTACATTTTCCCGCCAACGTTTTTCTGGGGCTTGAGGAGGATCAAACTGATCAGTCAGACCGAGCCCGCCAATAAATGCAACTGTGTCATCGACCAATATTAATTTACGGTGATCCCGGTGTAGATCATAACCTCTTTTGTGCCAGAGTACCCGATAGATGTTTTGTAGAATATTGTGAGAACTTAAGGGGTTGTAATAGATGATCTGGATGTGTTTATGTTTAAGTTTGTTGCGATCATCCTCTCTCAATGCCATCGCGCCATAATCATCCAGCAGGATAAATATTTGTATATTTCGTTGAGCAGCTTGTAATAGCGCTGCTATGAATTGGTTGGTAACTACACCGGATTTAACCAGATAAAGTTCAATAATTATGAAGCGCTTTGCATCTGCGAGTGCAGATAATATGGTGGGAAAAAAACAATTACCATCCAGTAAAAGCTGATAATGGTTCCCATTTTGCCATGGGAAATGGTTGTCGTTGCCTGTGTTGGCCACTTTAAGTAGATCCTGATTCCTGTTATGCCGTGAGTTGGCTGTAAAAGGTGAAACACTGCTCCCATTATCTGAATAATATGCCAAAATTAGATTATGAGAAATTATAAAAGAATTAGTCAGATAAGTACTATTGTTGCGTTGACCTGGTTGTTTGTGGGCTGTTCAAGTCTTCTCCCTAGTGGTGAGACGGTAAAAAGATCTCCTTGGAAATTGTTCGATGAAGCTAAATCTTCCTTTGATAAAATAGTCATTGATCAGACAACAAATGACGAGCTGGTACAGCTTGGCTTTGATCCACATAGTACCCCTAATATTACTATTCTCAGCTACTTAGATATTCGCAGGCTGTTTGATTATGAGCTGGATCGGGATGAGTTCTACCATGAAGGAGTCAACCTGTGTGTAAAAGCGCGGGAATCCTGTCAAGGCTATGATGTATCGATAGAGGATATCAACAAAAAACGAGTGGGAAATTTCTGGCTTGATCTTTTAGTGGTTAAGCGTGAGGAGCAGACAACGGGATGGCGTTTTCGTGCTTTGATTTTATTGGTTGAAAATAAAGTGGTCTACAAGTTATGGAGCGGCAACCCTATGCTGGATGAAACCAAGGCAAAAAAGAACCCGTTGGGGCCTTTGCAGGATGTGGGTGCATCTTTTATAAAGGGTGCAATCAAATAGCTGTCAACTAACAACCAGTTAGAATGGGTATATGTCTGATACTATAAAACCGAGCCCGGCTGAACAGCTAGCGGCTCTACAGACGCTTTTTCGTAAACAGTTACCTGAAAGGTTTCTGGCTATTGAGCAAGCCTGGGAAGCCGTCACTCAAAAACCGACTGAGTCAGATATTAAAGAGCTGCATCGCTGTGTACACGGCTTAGCAGGATCTGGGGGTACCTTTGGCGCTGATGACATAAGTCAGGTAGCCCAAGATGCAGAGATCTTGCTTAAGTCTGCTATGACGACTGGGGGACAGATTGATGCGGTATTGCAGCAGCAGATCAGTGACAAGCTGGCACACCTTAAACAGGTGATAGACACCTGGCTGGTAGCTGATTCTGAATTGCCAGCACAATTGCATGCTATTGCAGAACCGCAGGAAGATCTGATTTATCTTGTGGATGCTAATCCAGTAACCTCGACTGAGCTGGCGGAAAATCTCAAGCAGGTGGGATATGAGGCAAAGTTGTTTTCATGTTGGAAAAAGTTTTTGGCCACCTGTGGACAATCTAAGGTGTCTCCAGCTGCCATCCTTATGGATATTGATTTTACCGAAGAAATAAATGCAGATGCTGCTGAATTTTCCAGAATACGTGAAGAATTGAACTGTCATGCGCCTGTGGTTTTTATATCAGCATGCCAAGATATTGAATCGCGCCTTGCTGCTGCCAGAGCTGGTGCCGTTCGTTATTTCACTAAACCGCTAGACCTAAAGAAGTTGGCGCAGACATTGGATGGATTGACTTTGCGCGTTCCTAAACAACCCTATCGTATTCTTTATATTGAAGATGAGCAGGAGCAGCTTGATTACTATACCTCGGTGATGGAAGAGTCGGGAATGGTAGTGGAGGCATTAAGCGACCCTCTTAAAGGATTGGGTGCTATGAGCAGTTTCCAACCAGACTTGGTGTTGCTGGATGTATATATGCCTGAGTGCTCTGGATTGGAGTTGGCTCAGGTTATCCGACAAGAGGATAGCTATGCGCAAATACCCATTGTTTTTCTCTCTGTCGAGTCAAATTTGGATCGCCAGCTTGCAGCAATGAATTTGGGCGGTGACGATTTCCTGACCAAACCCTTAGATCCAGCTCGCTTGGTAATGTCTGTGCGTATAAGAGCCAAGCGTGCTCGCTGGATGAGTCGTATCAATAAAGAATTAAAAGCGGCTTTGCGAGAGAGTGAGTATAGACGTGTTGCATTGGATCAGCATGCCATTGTTTCTCTGATGGATACGGAAGGGAATATGACCTTTGTTAATGATAAATTTTGCAGTAGCACAGGTTATGCGCGTAAAGAGCTAATAGGACAAAATATACGGATGATTGAATCTGCTCATCACCCGGCAGATTTTTATAAAGAGTTGTGGCATGTCATATCGCAAGGTGACATTTGGCGAAATGAGATATGTAAAAAACGTAAAAATGGTGAGCTACTATGGCTTGATACAACCATCGTCCCTTTTGTAGAAGAGGATGGAAAGCCATCCAAATATGGGGCGCTCTCCACTGATATTACCGATCTAAAATTGGCGCAACAGGCTTTAATGCAGGCTAAAACTGAAGCAGAAGATGCCAATCGTGCAAAATCCCAGTTTCTTGCCAGAATGAGCCATGAGCTTCGTACCCCTATGAATGCCATCTTGGGCTTTAGTCAATTGTTACAGATGGATAAGTCGCCAGCGCTTTCTTCGGAACAGCTTGATGGTGTGAAGGAGATACATCGAGCTGGTCACCATTTGCTGGAACTGATTAACGAAGTGCTGGATCTTTCCAAAATTGAAGCAGGGCGTATTGATTTAAGCATAGAGCATGTTGATATTGGGTTAGTGCTTATAGAATGTATCAGTTTAATTGCCCCATTGGCTGAAAAACGAGGTGTCAAAATTAGCTGTATTCTGAATGGAGAAGAGATGCCGCTGGATAGTGTGGCAGAAATGGAACTCAAGGTTATGGCTGATATTACAGGCATTAAACAAGTGCTTCTGAATCTGTTGAGTAATGGTGTTAAATATAATAGCGAACAGGGGAGCTTGAAAATCACTTTTGATGCAGCTTGTGAAAATGCATTGCGCATTGCCGTTACAGATACTGGTAATGGACTCACAGTTGAGCAGCAGGGGCAGCTTTTTACTGCATTCAATCGATTGGGGGCAGAGTATACAGAGGTTGAAGGTACGGGTATTGGACTGGTTATCACTAAAAAGATTGTGGAGCTAATGGGTGGGTCAATTGGAGTAGAGAGTGAGGTAGGTAAAGGAAGTGCTTTTTGGATAGAGTTAAAGTCAGAGTGTTCCAATTGAAATATCCAAAGCGAACGTATTAAATCATTCCACGTTATTTTATTTAGTAGTGTATTGAAGGCGGCAGGCGTAGTTGCTGTATTTCTATATATGTCATCAGCGAAATCACCATAATAAGCTGGTTGCTGGAGAGAAATCGCACTGAAATGATTTCTCCAGTTAAGAAATTTCTGATTAAATGTGTAACTGATAAGGCGCTACTATAAATATCACTGGATTACACAATTTTCCATAGAAACAGAATGAGTCATGGATGCCTTAAATTATTGGTTGTAATTCAGGGTGTTTTAGCATCAGTGCGGCTACAAGCTCAAGAATATTTTGTGCATATCCAGAATGATGTCTAGTTGGATGTCGTAGTTAAAGGCAGAATTGACTATGCCAGGATAAAATAGTTGACCGCTAATATACTCTCTAATGCGATTAAGTATACTGGCGAGAATGGGCAAGTGATTCTAAGCTGTAGGGAAAGAGAAAATTGAATGGTGCAAATTATGGGGGCAGATACAGGATGTTCTGGGCTAAATTGAGCATCATCTGCTTAAATCACAGGTATCCCTAAGGAGGGTGCTCAATTGTGTTTTTGACTGCGGTTATTGATCAGAGCGAGTTTGCGCAACTGCAAGAGCCAAGAGCCTTGGCTATTTTCTTGAAGCCTTTTGATCTTCTTATGCTGGCATATCAAACCAAACAGCACTATGGGGATGGTGGATGTGTCTATGAATGAATTTA
>Ga0316192_10004582_pt1 | contig 10044 bp, 8 predicted proteins | sample MerIslwburrow_MG_FD_204931 | JGI IMG/M metagenome (GOLD analysis project Ga0316192, IMG submission 204931) | Coastal sediment microbial communities from Maine, United States - Merrow Island worm burrow | ecosystem: Environmental > Aquatic > Marine > Coastal > Sediment | place: USA: Maine...
GCGGTGATCATGCCGTGGACTATGGCACGGTGGTGTCTGCCATGGTGCTGTTGCAGCAGGCGGGTGTGCCGAATGTAGGACTGGTTACCGAGCCGCCGGAGCAATAATCTTTTATGTGGCAGGCTGTCCGTGAAAACCCCCGCGCCGTTGTTTACGCGGTACTGATGCATGTGGTGCTGTTGCTGTTGCTGGTATTCAGCCTCGACTGGACGCCCAAGTCGATCAAGCCCGGCAGCAACACGCCTATCCAGGCAGAACTGGTCGACGCGTCGAAGCTGCAGGCGATCGAGGAGAAGAAACAGGCCGAACAGCGCAAGGTAGAGGAAGACAAGCGCAAGGCCGAGCAGGCACTGAAAGAAAAGGCCGAAGCCGAGCGCAAGCGCCAGGCAGAGGAGGCCGCGAAGAAAAAGGCAGCGGTGGAGAAGCAGCACCAGGCCGAACAGGCGGCAAAGGAGAAGGCCGCGCAGGAGCAAAAACGCAAGGCCGAGCTGGCTGCAAAGCAGAAGGCCGAGGAAAAACGCAAGGCCGAGCAGGCGGCGAAACAAAAGGCGGAAGCCGAGCGCAAGCGCCAGGCAGAGGAGGCCGCGAAGAAAAAAGCAGCGGCCGAGAAACAACGCCAGGCCGAGCAGGCGGCAAAGGAGAAGGCCGCGGCCGAGGCTGCGGCGAAGCGCGAAGCGGAGCAGGCGCTGCAGGCTCAGCTGGCTGAAGAGCAGGCGCAGGCACGCGCAGAGAGTGCACTGTCGCAGTACATTCCTTACATACAGGAAAAAATCCAGCGCAACTGGCTGCGCCCGGCAGGTGCTCCGGCGGGACTGTCCTGCCTGATACTTGTAAAATTGATACCGGGCGGTGAAGTGGTGGCAGCTAAAGTCGTGCGCAGCAGTGGTAATCCCCTGTTTGACCGCTCTGTCGAAACTGCGGTCCTGAAGGCTTCACCGTTACCGTTGCCCGATGATGCAACGATGTTTAAATATTTCCGTGAAATAAATTTCAATTTCAAACCTGATAGCTAAAGGCCCTGTAGTGACATGAATAGAATCCTAAAACTGCTGTTACTCGTTTGCGTGGTGTTTGCCGCTCCGGTGCGCGCTGCACTGACGATAGAAATCACCCAGGGTATGGAAGGCGCGATACCGATTGCGGTCGTGCCGTTTGGCTGGCGCGGCAGCGCAGTAGCGGCGCCGGAGAATATCGCCGCCATAATTGCCGCTGATCTGAACCGCAGCGGCCGTTTCGAATCCCTGCCGGACCGTGACCTGGTGGCGCACCCCACCACGGCGGAACAGGTAAAGTTCCAGAACTGGCGCATGCTGAGTGTCGACAACCTGGTGATCGGGCAGCTTGAGGAAATATCGCCCGGGCAGTATTCGGTGACATTCGAGCTGTTTGATGTGTTCCGCGGCAAACGCCTCGCCGGGGCCACCTTCCCGGCCACGGCGCGCGATTTGCGCCGCCTGGCACACCACATCAGTGACCTTATCTACGAAGCCCTTACCGGCGAGCGCGGCGCCTTCAATACGCAGATTGCCTATGTCACCAGCAGTGGCAGCAGCAAGAACAAGACCTACACGCTGCTGGTGGCGGACTCGGATGGTTATGATCCGCAAACGATCCTGACCTCGAAACAGCCGTTGATGTCGCCGTCGTGGTCACCGGATGGTCGCCGTATTGCCTATGTGTCGTTTGAGAACAAGACCGCCGAAATCTATATCCAGGAGGTATTGTCCGGATCACGCCGCAAGCTGGTCTCCTTCAAGGGAATCAACGGTGCGCCCAGCTGGTCGCCGGATGGCCGGAAGCTGGCACTGACGCTGTCCCGTGACGGTAATCCCGAGATCTACACGATGAACGTCGATGGCGGCGACCTCAGACGCCTGACAAACAGTGCCGCCATCGATACCGAGCCTGTCTGGGCGCCGGACGGCAAGAGTATCGTGTTTACCTCTGACCGGGGTGGTTCGGCACAGCTATACCGGGTTTCGGCCATGGGTGGTTCCGCGCAACGGCTGACTTTTGAAGGAAAATACAATGCCGGGGCAGACATCTCGCCGGATGGCCGTAAACTTGCTATGGTTCACGGCGAGGGCGGAAGCTACCGCATCGCAGTGCTGGATCTGGACACTCGCCTGTTGCGCATACTGACGGATGGACAGCTGGATGAATCCCCGAGTTTTTCACCCAATGGCAGCATGATTATTTATGCAACCGGTGCCGGCAATCGCGAGGTACTGTCCGCGGTCTCGGTAGACGGCCGTTTCCGGCAGCGCTTGTCATTGCAGGCGGGGAATGTTCGTGAGCCCGTGTGGTCGCCATTCGGGAAGTAATGGTTTTTTTAATTAAATTGTAAATGGGCAGATATCCTGGGAGTAAGAATATGAAGTACAAGTTAGGCAGTTTTATGGTGTTGGCACTGATGCTGGTGATGAGTGGCTGCAGTTCGTCGGGTGGCAGCAAGGAGGGTGGCGCCAGTATTGAAGACCAGGGTACCGCCGCCGATGGCGGAGCGGTGGCCAGTGGCGCCGGTGGCGGCACGGACTATTCAGGCTATTCTTTGAATGATCCCAACAGTCCGCTGTCTCGACGTGTCATCTATTTCGAGTATGACAGTGCCGAGATCAGCGACTCCGACCAGGAGCTGCTGATACAGCACGCCGGTTTCCTGGTTGCAAATCCGGGTCAGCATCTCACACTGGAAGGCCATACCGATGAACGTGGCTCACGTGAGTATAATATTGCACTGGGTGATCAACGCGCACTCTCGGTTCAGCGCATCCTGGAGCTGAATGGCGTCGCTGCCGAGCAAGTCACGATCGTCAGCTACGGTGAGGAAAAGCCGGCTGCTGAAGGCCACAGTGAGGCAGCCTGGCGTCTGAACCGTCGTGTGGAACTGGTGTACTAGGTAATTACCATGAAAAACCTGTACCTGCGCAGCGCCGCTGTAACGCTGTTTTTTGTTGTGACAGCGGCGTCATCGCCGCTGTTACTGGCGGATGCAGCTACCGATGCACGGCTCGACAGCATCGAACGCAAACTGGACTCCCGCGGACTGCTGGAGATGTTGAACCGTGTCGAGCAGTTGCAGCAAGATATCCAGCAGCTGCGCGGCGATCTTGAAGTACAGGCGCATACCCTGGAAGATATTCAACGGCGTTCACGCGAACAGTATCTTGATATAGACCGCCGTCTGCAGCAGCTTGAAACCGGGCAGGCCGGCATGCCGTCAATGGACGTTTCACCGGCACTGGTACCGGTCCCCGTGACGCCGTCGGTAACGCAGGCGCCGACCGTGGTGCAGACACCAGTGCCTGAAACGATACCTGAAACGATGCCGCCACCGGTTGCAAGGGTGCCGCAACCCGAGCAGGCTGGAGAACGTGCCGAGTATGAACAGGCGCTTGCCGTGCTCAGGGAAGGGCGCTATGCAGAGGCCGCACAGGCGTTCAACGGTTTTCTGGCAAGTTACCCGGGGAGCAGTTACGCGGACAATGCCAGTTACTGGCTGGGAGAGACCTACTACGTGACCCGCGATTTCGATCGGGCACTGGCAACCTTCCAGGGACTGACCGAGAATTATCCGAACAGTCCGAAGGCCTCTGACAGTTACCTGAAGACCGGTTACATCTATTATGAAAAAAAGGACTGGCCAGCGGCCCGCATGGCACTGGAAGAAGTCGTTAAGGGCTATCCCGGTACCACTGCTGCGCGGCTTGCAGAAGACCGCTTGCAGCGCATGAAGAAGGAAGGGCATTAATCACCCTGCTCACTGACTCATTGCAGCACGGGCAAGGCGCGGCATGCACGTCCGGGAGGTGGGCTGCTGTCGGTTGACAGGCACCTCGCCGGACGTCTTTTCCGTGCTGCGGTCATGTAATCCAGATGTCCGATACTTCCCGCTTACGCATCAGCGAAATCTTCTTCTCCCTGCAGGGAGAGTCGGCGACGGTCGGATTTCCGACCGTGTTCGTGCGCCTGACCGGCTGCCCGTTACGTTGCCAGTATTGCGATACCGAGTACGCCTTCAAGGGTGGCGAGTGGCTGTCGCTGCCTGCCATTCTTGAACAGGTAGCCGCTTACCGGACGCGCTACGTCACCGTGACCGGTGGGGAACCGCTCGCGCAACAGGCCTGCCTGGGACTGCTGCGAGCGTTATGCGATGCTGGCTATCATGTTTCGCTGGAGACCAGTGGTGCACTGGATGTTGCGCCGGTGGATCCGCGGGTAATCAAGGTGATGGACCTGAAGACCCCCGGCTCGGGTGAGGTCGAGCGCAACCGTTTTGACAACCTGCAGCACCTGGGGAGCCATGACCAGGTGAAGTTCGTCATCTGCAACCGGGATGACTACCTCTGGGCGCAGCAGATACTCAAAACGCATGACCTGCCGGGGCGCTTTGAGGTGCTGTTTTCGCCCAGCCAGGGCGAGCAGGATGCCACCGAGCTGGCCGACTGGATTCTGCAGGATCAGCTGCCAGTGCGTATGCAGATCCAGTTGCACAAGTTCCTGTGGGGCAATACACCGGGAAAATAAGGTGCGAATAATGATGCCGGGAATAAGAAATATCAAACATCATTCCCCACTCCCTCCGGGAGAGGGCCAGGGAGAGGGGATACATTAAATGCCCAAAGCCGTCGTCTTACTCTCCGGTGGCCTTGATTCCATCACGGCCCTGGCGCTGGCGCAGGAGCAGGGCTTCGACTGCTACGCCCTCAGCCTGGACTATGGCCAGCGCCATAACGCAGAACTTGCAGCTGCGCAGCGTCTGGCCGAGGCCGCTGGTGTCAATGAACACAAGGTCATTCGACTGGGGCTGGGTGATGTTGGCGGATCGGCGCTGACTGATGACGCCATTGACGTCCCGGACCATGCCAGCAACGGTATCCCGGTGACCTATGTCCCGGCACGCAACACCGTGTTTCTCTCACTGGCGCTGGGCTGGGCCGAGGTGCTGGGCGCCTGGGACCTGTTTATCGGTGTCAATGCCGTGGATTACTCCGGCTACCCGGACTGCCGTCCTGAATTCATTGCCGCCTTCGAACGACTCGCCAACCTGGCGACCCGTGGCGGTGTCGAGGGGGGCAGGTTCACCATTCATGCGCCGCTGATCAACCTTAGCAAGGCGGAAATTATCCGCGAAGGTGTCCGCCTGGGTATCGATTATGCCAACACCGTGTCCTGCTATTCGGCGGATAGCGAAGGCCGGGGATGTGGCGTCTGTGATGCCTGCCGCCTGCGTGCCGAGGGTTTTCGTGACGCCGGTATTGCGGATCCGACACGATATTACTGATCGGTTGTGGGTAGATAACGCGCTCTCTGGAGCATGTTACTGTATATAATCCAGTTCTGCTGGAAGATTTGGCTGTTTCAGGCTTGCCATTTCAGGTCAGGCCAGTATCATTCCAGCGTCCCGATCGGGACGCATGCCTGACAGCTGTATCAGATCCACGGGTCGTTAGCTCAGTTGGTAGAGCACCGGACTTTTAATCCGATGGTCGAAGGTTCGAATCCTTCACGACCCACCATTTAAATCAATTATTCAGCTGTTAATTGCAGCATTAACAAATGCGGCTTGCGGGAGTTTTTGCGGGGATTAACTGCAAATCCCCCTCGTTGGATCAATCTTGCCTGTATAATATTCAGGTGGTTACGCGTCCGTAACCGAATCGAACCATGAATATCCGGACCAAAAATCCGGTGCTCGTATTCACGCGAAGTTGATGGGATAAAAAATAAAATTTTGGGTTTCATCTCGAGCATCCATGGCATGTATAAATCAAGGATTGTGGCGTCTGTATGAAATCACGCCACTCAAATGGTTAACCCTTATCGCTCCTCAGGCGCCTTCCAGGATTGAAACCGGTTGAGCGCATCGGTGCTGCCGATTAGCTTACGAGCGTGTCGCAGTCGTTCTATTGTGCGCGTTCGTTCATCTTCTGGTAAGTTTTTTGAAGTGGTCTACTAATTCCGGACACCGAGTTAAGGCGGTAAAATGCCATAGCGAGGTGAGCAATGACAACAGAGACGAGAAAGAGACGGGAGTCACCAGGCTGGATTCGGGGTTCAGCTTGTTGGAGATGGTCACTATCATGGCTGTAACCCGGATTTCTCTGCCGAGGCTGTTCCGGGCATCGAGTAAAATACAGAACAACAAGAACGAGTAATGGGGAACGCCATGGTCGATACAACCCGTCACGATTTACGCTTTATCGGTGCTTGTGTGTCTATGGCGGTCGAAACCACCACGAATATGTCATTAACCGAAAGCCTGTTAAGGCGGGCGGGCTGGCAATGAGCCTGGATTTCAACACGCTCGATTTGCTGCGCCAGAATCATCCGGCGTGGCGGCTTTTGAGTTCACCTCATGCACCACTGGTTGTGAGTTTTCTACATCGGGTTTTCATCAAGCCCAATGGGAGAGTGATTGCGCAGGCCGACCTGGTAGAGAAACTGGAAGATGAGTTGTTCGCGCTTCGTGAGCGCCTGGGTGACGAGGCCTTTCCCAAAGCTGCGCTGGGCTATCTCAACGACTGGGCCGGCAACGACAAGGGCTGGCTGCGCAAGTTCTACCGTCAGGATTCGGACGAGCCGTATTTCGACCTGACGCCGGCCACGGAAAAGGCTATTGCCTGGCTTGGCACCTTGACCGAGCGTGCCTTTGTTGGTACTGAATCGCGGCTATTGACGCTGTTTGAGCTGCTCAAGCAGATCAACGCTGGCAGCGAGGCCGACCCGGAAGCACGCCTCACTGAACTGCAAAAACGCCGTGACGAGATCGATGCCGAGATGACCCGTGTACGCGACGGTGATATGCCGTTGCTGGACGACTCCGCTCTGAGGGACCGATTTCAACAGTTCATCGCGATTTCGCGTGAATTGCTGTCTGATTTTCGCGAGGTGGAGCATAATTTTCGGGTGCTGGATCGAGGCGTGCGAGAGCGCATTACACTATGGGAAGGGGGTAAGGGTGCGTTACTGGAAGACATAATGGGTGAGCGCGACGCCATAGCCGGTTCCGATCAGGGACGCAGCTTTCGTGCCTTCTGGGATTTCTTGATGTCCAGTGCACGACAGGAAGAATTCAGCAATTTGCTGGAGCGGGTTTTGGCACTGCCGGCGGTGGCCGAACTTAAGCCGGATGCCCGCACCCGGCGAGCGCATTATGACTGGCTTGAGGCAGGCGAGCATACTCAGCGGACCGTGGCCCAACTCTCGCAACAGCTGCGGCGCTTTCTCGATGACCAGGCCTGGCTTGAGAATCGTCGCATCATGGATATCCTGCGAGGCATCGAGAGCAAGGCACTGGGCGTGCGCGCGACACCACCGAGTGGCGAGCTTACTGCTATTGCCGACATTGGCACGGGCATCGACCTGCCGATGGAGCGGCCGTTGTACACGCCGGCCCTGAAATCGCGCATCGCCGATCTCGTACTGGAAGCAGGTGAGGTGGATATGGATGCCGCAGTGCTGTTTTCACAGGTGGTCGTTGACAAGGCGGCGTTATCGAGGCATATCCGTCGCGCCCTGCAAGGCGTCCCGCAGGTAACCCTGCGTGAACTGTGTGACCAGCGGCCACTACAACATGGCCTCGCCGAGTTGGTGGCCTATCTGGAGCTGGCGTGTGAGGGCTTCAAGAGCACGATTGACGAAGCGGCGGAGGATGTCATTGTTTGGTGGGGCGAGGATCGTGATGGAAGGGAACAGACGAAACAGGCGCAGCTTCCGCGGGTGATATTTGTTCGATGAATGGGGAACAACAATACGAGACACCGGCTGCGACGCCGGACCTGTCATCACTGGTCATTCCCTTGCTCAAGGGTGTGATCTATCGTGACGAGGCGACCGCGCGTAACAATACCGGCCTGTGGAACGGTTTGCTCGAACTGCAGGCTAGGGTGCGTGACTACGTGGCCGTGTTGGGGCTGGAGCTGGTGCTGGATGAGGCCGAGGGCTATGCCTTTCTGCGTGCGCGCAATCGTGAGGATGACGAGACCACGAAAAAGTTGCCACGCCTGGTGGCCCGCCGGCCACTGTCATTCCCGGTCAGCCTGTTGCTGGCCCTGTTGCGCAAGAAGCTGGCCGAGTTCGACGCCGGCGGTGGCCAGGATGTGGAAGGGGTCAGACTGGTGTTGTCGCGAGACGATATCGTCGAGCTGATACGCGTATTCTTGCCCGAGGCCAGTAACGAGGCGCGACTGATGGACCGGGTGGATACCTATATCAACAAGGTCGTTGAGCTGGGTTTTCTGCGCAGGATGAAGCCGGTGGCGGGGCAGTCGGCAGCGTTCGAGGTGCGCCGCATCCTGAAGGCCTTCGTCGATGCGCAGTGGCTGGCCGACATGGACGCGCGGCTGGCGGCCTATCGGGTACAGCTTGCAGAGCCGGACCCGGTGGATGGCGATGTCTGAATCACCATCAACACTCGGTCTGGATTTCGTTGCCGACGATACCCTGGTGGGCTTCCGCTTGCGGCGTCTGGAGGTCTACAACTGGGGCACCTTCGATGGCCGCGTCTGGACCCTGCAGGCAGATGGTAAAAATGCACTCCTTACCGGCGATATTGGCTCGGGTAAATCGACCCTGGTCGATGCTGTTACTACCTTACTGGTGCCTGCTCATCGAGTTGCTTACAACAAGGCTGCCGGCGCGGACAGCAAGGAGCGTACGCTCAAGTCCTATGTGCTGGGTTATTACAAGACGGAACGCAATGAAGACAGTGCCGCCGCAAAGCCGGTTGCCCTGCGTGACCACAACAGTTATTCGGTGATCCTTGGTGTGTTTCACAACGCCGGCTACGATCAGACGGTGACGCTGGCGCAGGTGTTCTGGAGCAAGGACGCGCAGGGGCAACCGGCGCGTTTCTATATCGGTGCCGAGCGGGACCTTGCCATCGCGAGCGATTTCGCCGGCTTCGGACCCGAGATTTCCTCCTTGCGCAAGCGTTTGCGTGCTGGCAGCGTCGAAGTATTTGACAGCTTTCCACCCTACGGGGCTTGGTTCCGGCGGCGCTTCGGCATCGACAACGACCAGGCGCTGGAGCTGTTTCACCAGACCGTGTCCATGAAGTCCGTTGGCAATCTGACCGAGTTCGTGCGCAATCATATGCTCGAGCCCTTCGACGTCGCGCCGCGCATCACCGCCCTGATCACTCATTTCGATGACCTCAACCGCGCCCACGAGGCGATCCTCAAGGCCCGGCGCCAGATTGAGTTATTGACGCCGCTGGTGGCCGATTGTGATCGCCACATAGAACTGGCCAACGCCACGGAGGAACTGCGCGCTTGCCGCGAGGCCTTGCGGCCGTATTTTGCGGGACTCAAGCTCGAACTGCTGGACAAACGGATTGCCTTACTGGGTGATGAGTGGGCACGACAGAATGCGCGCATCCACGAACTGAGCGAACACCGTGATACACAACGCGCGCAAGCAGCCGAACTGAAACACAGCATCGCCACCAATGGCGGTGATCGGCTGGAACGTCTCGCGGAAGAAATTCGTGTCAAGGGTGGTGAGCGCGATGCGAGGAAGAAAAAGGCCGAACGCTACGCAGAGCTGGTGAGTGCCGCCGGTGGTCATCCGGGAGAAGATGAGGTCACATTCCAGACGCAATACAAGGAATTTTTACGGCAGTTGGAGCTAACCGGCACACGGGAGGCGGAGCTTCAGAATGCGTTGACCGAACAGGCGGTCGAATTGCACCAGGGCAGACAGCAACACGAGCTGCTCACTGGCGAGATTGACAGCCTGAAGGCCCGGCGCAGCAATATTCCCGCCGAACAGATCCGCATGCGTGCTGCCCTGTGCCAGGCCCTGGATTTATCCGAGGATGAAATGCCGTTCGCCGGTGAGCTGCTGCAGGTGCGCGAGGACGAGCAGGACTGGGAAGGGGCCGCCGAGCGGTTGTTGCGCAACTTCGGTCTGTCACTGCTGGTGCCGGATACCCATTACCAACGGGTCTCGGACTGGGTGGATCGTACCCACTTGCGCGGTCGCCTGGTCTACTTCCGGGTGCGTGCTTGTTCCCGTAGCGAACTGCCGGCACTGGGCCCG
>Ga0316192_10004585_pt1 | contig 10042 bp, 14 predicted proteins | sample MerIslwburrow_MG_FD_204931 | JGI IMG/M metagenome (GOLD analysis project Ga0316192, IMG submission 204931) | Coastal sediment microbial communities from Maine, United States - Merrow Island worm burrow | ecosystem: Environmental > Aquatic > Marine > Coastal > Sediment | place: USA: Maine...
ACAAGGGAGTGGCAGATATGCCATTCCCGTGCGTGATGCTTCAGAAGGGTTTGGCAAATGCTGTGCCGTACCCGCTAGCACAAGCATGGGCCAACAGTATACGAGAGAGTCGAATTGCTCCACGTTGATTTTGATGGTCATACACCGGGGTTAATATTATGAGTTTATTTCAATGCGAGAACTGCGGAGTAGTTGAAAACACTGCTTGCGCACTACAAGGTATAAAGCCGCTAGATGATGGCGATTTTGACTTTACTGGAATGGAAGACAGGAAGGGTAAACTGCTATGCAGTGAATGCGCCCCTCGCAAATTCATGGACGGAAGCTCTACCCAGCTTGGTGAGTGGCACGGTAGGTTTGATAAAACATTTTTACCTATGGGCAAATTTAAAACCAACAGTGTTGGCAACCTTAAGCATGTTGAAACTGGTGAAACAGACTACAAAAAGTACGCCATTGAGTAGGTGTATAACATTTTAAATCACCTGCGGCGTAAAGATGCTTATTCAAAACGCTGATGGTGGCCCCGTCACGGTGGATTTATTTTGTTAGGAGGCTACAGCATGAGCATCTCTCAGAGAGCAAAAAGCGTTTTAAAAAAAGATAATCCTTATGAGTGGATTCAGGTTGAACGATATCAAAAGTACGCCATTATGAGCGGTAGAAGCAAGCACTCTGGCGGGAGATGGACAGCCTGGGCAAAAGAAGGGGTAATGACAGAGCGCCAGCCGTTGGCAGAGTCAGGAGAAGTTTTTATTGAATTTGGTAGAAACAGACAAGAGTCAATCGATAGGCTTATTGCTAATGACTTGTCTGCCTCCTAACGTTGTAAATAACCTGACCACGGCACAAGGCCGCTGGAGACTAGGACTATGAACAAAGCCAACCATACCAAAACCAAACACCACAGTGTTGGGTCAGCGTTGAATTGCCTTGTTATCTGTAGCTTACTGCTCGATGGAATATCCAACTGGAGCATCGAAAGGCCTGACGGGTGCTCTCCAATCTTAAGACATGTAGACGGGTATTCTTACTTTGCAAATGGCAGCAGCCTTGCATGCATGAGGAAGAATTATGATTACTCGTACAATGAAGAAACCAATGATATTGAGCTGCCCAGCAACTACGAAGAATACAATGTCGGATTCTTTATGTGGCTTGCGATACAGCCTTTAGTATGGCTTAACACCTGGATGGTGCTTAAGTACAGATAACAGGGGCTAGGCAGCATTCCGCCGTCTAACCCCGAATGGGTTGGACACTATGCGGCAAAACTGAGGTAAATAATGCAATATCGCCCTTACCAAGCCGAACTTGATCGAGGCATCCACGATGGTTGGAACGCCGGAGCGTCTAACGTACTGGCCGTATCCCCTACAGGTTCCGGTAAAACCGTCTTATTTTCTGAAATTATTAAAAGACATAATGCCCCGAGTGTGGCAATTGCCCACCGTCAAGAGCTCGTAAGTCAAATATCCCTCGCCCTAGCCAGAGACAAAGTACGGCATAGAATCATAGGCCCGGAAAAAGTAGTCCGGTTGATAAACCGTGTGCACATGGAAGAGCTTGGAACCTCGTATTACCACCCCTCCGCGCTGTGTGCCGTGGCCGGGGTCGATACGCTAATTCGTCGCGGGGCGGAGTTAAGGCACTGGCTTAAGTCCGTCACGTTGTGGGTCCAAGACGAGGCCCACCACGTCCTACAGGACAATAAATGGGGAACCGCTGTCGAAATGTTCCCAAATGCCAAGGGCCTGGGGGTAACAGCCACGCCACTACGGGCAGATGGTAAGGGCCTCGGACGACATGCCGACGGACTGTTCGATACTATGATCGAAGGGCCGGGAATGCGGGATCTGATCAATCAAGGCTATTTGACCGATTATCGAATCTTTGCGCCCCCCTCAGATCTTGATTTAACCAGCGTCAACATCAGCCAAACAACCGGAGAGTATAACCCTAACAAACTTAAAACCGCGATCCGTAAGTCCCACGTTGTCGGTGACGTGGTCAAACACTATTTACGTATCGCCCGCGGCAAGTTGGGCGTAACTTTCGCTACCGACGTGGAGACGGCTACGGATATAGCCGCACAATTTAACGCGGCGGGGGTTCCGGCCGCCATTGTTAGTGCCAAAACCCCAGACGCCGAGCGGATAGCCACGCTTCGACGATTCCGCAAACGTGAGCTGTTGCAGCTCGTTAACGTGGATTTATTCGGAGAGGGTTTCGACTTGCCCGCTATCGAAGTAGTAAGCATGGCCCGCCCCACTCAATCCTACGCCCTTTTCGTTCAGCAGTTTGGGCGGGCGCTTCGGCTCCTAGAAGGTAAACTCTACGCGATTATTATTGACCATGTTGGCAACGTTGAACGGCATGGCCTGCCCGATGCTCCACGCACCTGGACCTTGAACCGACGCGAAAAACGCGGCAAGTCCGAAGCGTCCGATGCAATACCCGTTAGGGCTTGCCCTGCATGTACTGCCGTTTATGAGCGAGTGTATGTCGCTTGCCCCTATTGTGGCCACAAAGCCCTACCCGCAATTCGAAGCGGCCCTGAACACGTTGACGGAGATCTTATAGAACTGGACCCGGCGGTACTTGCGGCCATGCGTGGCGAAATAGCCCGTATCAATATGACCGCCGCCGAATGCCAGGCTGAAATGGCCGCCAAGTACGTGCCCCACATTGGGCAACTGGCCGGGTTAAAGCGACACCGACTCCAGCAGGAAGCCCAGGAAGCATTACGAGCATCGATCGCCTGGTGGGCGGGTTGGCAACGGGCGCAGGAACGTACAGACGGCGAAAGCTACAGACGGTTTTATCACATGTTTGGAATCGATGTCTTAAGCGCTCAGGCGCTAAACACTCCGGAAGCCCTAACACTTGCGGACCGGGTTAATCGACACCTAGGGGGAATGAAAAATGGATAAAACAGGCTATCCAATACTTGACGCCACTATTCGCCGTCCTCGCTATTGCGTCAACGAGCTATACCACGAGGAAATGCTGCCCCAGGATACCGGCGGGGAAGTTTATCCCGTTTGGACCTACTGCTACTCAGATGGAACCTATGAGACGGTGACGGTGTTATGACCCTCAACCAATGGGCGATTAAATGGGGCGTGCCGTTTGAGGCTGTCGAAGATTTACGGCGGGAGTTTGGGGCGGTTGATACTGACCCCACGCTGCAATCGGGAGAAAGTGAGACCGCAGTACAAACTCGGATCCGATTGGAGGCGAGCCGGGTTGGTGCCCGACTGTGGCGCAATAATAACGGGGCCACACATACCGACGACGGGGGGTTTATCCGTTACGGCCTGGCGAACGATTCTAAAGAAATGAACAAATTAATTAAGTCCTCAGATTTAATAGGGCTTCGACCGGTACGGATCGGACTGCAGCATAATAACCAGATTTTCGGGCAGTTTGTGGCGCGGGAAGTTAAACCCGAAGGCTGGCGGTATTCCGGAACGGAACGGGAAGTCGCCCAACTTAAATTTCTACAGCTCGTATGCTCCCTGGGGGGCGACGCGGCGTTTGCTACGGGAGAAGGAACATTGTGACCATATACGCGACACCCTTCCGCGGGGGTACTAAAGAAACGACTGGGCCCTCTACGGATTCCGGGTTCAAAACACTCGACCAGGTAAGGGCAGCAATGCCCGAACGGCCTAGATTTCGTTCAGATCGAATGGTCGTCTACAGTTATGGAGAGGATCGAGTCGTTTATAGCGATTTTATATTCCGTATTGACGGCGAAAGCATTAATCCGTAGTATCGAAGCATATGCAACTAAAAGAGCCAGAATTATGAGCAGGGCATACGTAAAACTGATCGCGCTTAAAATGGTCAAAGAGTCCGGGTTGATCAACTTGTCCCGCCGCGCGCTTTGCGAACGGGCAAACATTCCGGATGGGTCGTTCCCGCACGTTATGGGGTGCACCTTCTCGGATTTTCTCAAAGAACTAAAAATGGAGACCCCGCGAACGGGCGTACACCCCGTCAGCAAAAGCCGGGTTGATCCCGGGCTACGGCGCGACCAGATCCTTACCGCAGCGGTTCACACGGCACGGGACGAGGGTTATCGTCGAATGACTCGGGACAGCATTGCAAAGCGTGCTGGGGTTTCCGAGAGTCTGATAAGCCGCTATTTCAATACTATGAAGCAGTTGAGGCGGGACGTTATGCGGGCAGCTATCGTGCAGGAAGTTCCGGAAATTATCGCTCAAGGATTAGCGAATGGGGATAAACACGCGAAAAAAGCACCTCTCGCATTAAAAGAAAAGGCCGTCGCATTATTGTCTAATCTCTAGGGGGCGCCCGATGTTGCATTTACCGGAAGCACTGGCCCCTTTGGCCCGATATAAACAATTTTTAATTTATAAAAAAGTCCCGAGTAAAACCCGTCCGGGTAAAACTGATAAATTTCCTTGTTCTCTAAACGGCCAAGTCGTAAGTGCACACGATCCTGCGCATTGGTTAGAGGCCGCCGTCGCCTTAAAAACCGCCCAGCTCTTCGGCGAGCCCTACGGCGTGGCGTTTACCTTCACCGCAAACGATCCTTTCTTTTTTGTCGATATAGACGACTGTTTAAATCCAGACGGAAAAACCTGGTCTCAGGATGCCCGCGAACTCATGGGTCGACTGTCTGGGGCCGCTGTTGAGGTTTCGCAATCGAGACACGGCCTCCACATTATCGGTACGGGTACTGCGCCAGAACACGGGGTCAAAAGCAAAACCCTTGCCGCTGATCTGTTCACCGAGAAACGATTCGTTGCCCTCACGGGCACCAATGCTATCGGATCCGCTGCGGTAGACGTGACGCCTGCCTTAGTTACGCTCGTTACTGATCATTTCCCGCCTATCGTGGCCACAACGGGGGAGGAGTGGACTGAAGGGCCCGTCGAGGGGTGGAAAGGGCTTACAGATGATGCCAAGCTCGTAGCACGCGCTTTAAAGTCGAGTAGCACGGCCTCGACCTTTGGCGGGACGGCTTCATTCCGGGACCTTTGGGAAAATAATGTAGACGTCCTGGCGGGGTGCTACCCGGATGGCTCCGGGGTTAGGGCTGTTGATGAAAGTAAGGTCGATATGGCTCTTATTCAGCATCTAGCTTTCTGGACGGGTAAGAACTGCGAACGCATCCTCGCTTTAATGTGGAAATCCGATCTTAAGCGGGATAAATGGGAGCGAGACGACTACCTCGTCCGGACGATTACTAAAGCGGTTGCATTGCAAGAGACAGTTTATTCCGGGCCCCAATCGGTCGAATCCGCCGCGGCGCCCCTCGGAAGCACGGCGGGACCGGAACTTCTTACAGGGTATCAGTTTTTAGGGGCCGCACAACAAATAGAACATTTTTCGGGGTGCGTGTACATCCAAGACGCGCATCGGGTTTTTACGCCCTCGGGTTCCCTTCTTAAGCCCGATCAATTTAATGCCACGTACGGCGGTTATAGCTTCCAAATGGCCGCTGACGACGGAGGTAAAACCACGCGTAAAGCCTGGGAAGCTTTTACCGAGTCTCAAGCGGTACGGTACCCGAAAGCTGAGGGGACGTGTTTCCGACCCCAACTACCTGCAGGGGCGCTTATCCCTCAAGACGGGCGAATTCTGGTTAATACCTACGTCTCGATAGAAACCCTCCGAAAAACAGGCGATCCGGCCCCCTTTCTCAACCACTTAGCTAAAGTCCTCCCCGTCGAAACCGACCGAGCGATTCTACTGGCGTACATGGCGGCATGCGTGCAGCATAAAGGCGTTAAGTTTCAGTGGGCGCCGCTACTACAGGGGTGTGAAGGAAACGGTAAAACCCTGTTTACCCGATGCGTAGCGGCGGCTATTGGGGAGCGGTATACCCATTTTCCGCCGGCTAACGAAATAGCCGAAAAATTTAACGAGTGGCTATTTAACCGGCTATTCATCGGGGTCGAGGATGTTTACGTCCCCGAACATAAACGAGAAGTAATCGAAGTTTTGAAACCGATGATTACCAGCGATCGATACACGGAACGCGCCATGCAGCGCGGTCAAGTTACGCGGGATCTTTGCGCTAACTTCCTACTAAATAGTAATCATAAAGACGCCATACGGAAAACTCAAAACGACCGTCGATTCGCTGTCTTTTTTACCGCTCAACAGGAAGAACGAGACCTTGCTCGGGATGGAATGGCGGGGACTTATTTTCCCAAACTATACGACTGGCTTCGTACGGGCGGATATGCCGTCGTTACAAACTACCTAACTGAATACGCCATTCCCGAAGAGCTAAATCCTGCGGGCGCGTGTCACCGAGCACCGCAGACCAGTAGCACTGCGGAAGCAATCACCGCCTCACTCGGCAGTATCGAGCAGGAAATCTTAGAAGCTATCGACGAGGGACGAATCGGTTTTTGTGGGGGGTGGGTTTCATCCATGGCCCTGGCCCGACTTCTCGACTCGTTTCGAGCCGGCGGTAAAATTTCACACTGTAAGCGTCGAGAGATCCTCCGATCCATTGGATATGATTGGCACCCAGCCCTACCGAGGGGTTTGGTTAACAATCCGATCCCGCTGGAAGGCGGGAGACCCCGCCTGTACATTAAACAGGGGCACATTTGCGCCAACTTACAGACCCCCGCGGAAGTCGTTCGGGCCTACCAAGAGGCTCAAGGCGTCGCAGTCTCAACGAATAAAACAGCTGAAGCTTTTGAAAATAATTAATATTCCCTATTGACGAACTCGGCAACATGGCGTAGAGTATTTGGCATGGTGGGAAAATCAGGTGCGGCGACCAGCTACAAGGTGCATACAATGAATGAAATTACAGCCAATGATGTTATGAAGCGCAGAGATGAAAAAGACATTAGTTTGCTTGAGGCTAAACGAGAGCTTACAAAGGAAGCTTTGTACAGAGAGATTCAAACTGCATATACGGTAAACGACCTAAAAACAGTGATGCTTAAGCTGGTAGCTGTAGCCATATAACGCCGCAAATGAGGAGCCGCCACCACAGGTTGTAGTTTAAAAACAATTAACGACATCGCGGGCTTTTCGGTTTGCTTAGTTATACTTTTTCGGAGTGATTATGGAACCTGTTACCTTTACTGAGGACGATATTGTAGCGCACGGGAATACCCTACCTATGCCGGATACTAGCCCCCCAACAGGGGCCAGGCAGCATTCCGCCACCTAATTCCGAATGGACCACACCATATTTAAGAGGGGTACGCATGACCCAACCCAATAAATACCAACGAGAGATCAAACCGGGTGTTTCTGTCGATGTTTACGACGTCCTGAAAGCCTTTAAAGTGACGTGTCCCGCCATGACCCACGCTATTAAAAAATGCCTAGCACCTGGCCAACGTGGGGTCAAAGATTCAATACAAGACAAACAGGAAGCCATCGCCAGCATCCAACGATCCATCGAGTTAGAATCGTGACGATCAAAGCATTCGAACTCGGCGAGCTCGTACACTTGGCCCTTTATAGGTACGGGGCTACCCGCCTTAAACGCTGTATGCGTTACGAGGGAATCTGGTATGCCCGGATCTAACCACTATAAATGTGTCGATACTCGAAATTGCGGGGAGCGAGTTACCCTCAAGCGACGCAAGGAAGAGTATGACCCGATCCCCCGGTGTGTAGCATGTGGGAAGAATATATACCTACAGCCGGACGTTAAGCGACGGGGCAAACGATTGTCGTGCAACTGCGGTGCTTGGCCCTTCCCGCACCAATTCGGCAAATGGTGTAAGAACCATCCTACAGGCCCTACGGAACAAGACTACATTCAACGCTACGGTGCCCCAGAATGTCCCATCAGGGATCGACAGGAAGACTGGGAGGCATATTGTGACTACCTGGCTTAAAAAACACAAACCGATCTGGTTGGCTACGCTGTCGGAAAACGACGTCGAGAATAAGCACTATAAACGGTCAATCCGATACTACAACAAGCTATACCTGGCTTGGCCAGATTGGGCCGATGAAAAAGCCATGGCAGCAATTTATAAAGAGGCGAAGAAACGACGGGCGCGAGGCGAACGCGTACACGTTGACCACATAGTTCCAATTAGTCATCCGCACGTATGCGGCCTACACTGCCCGGCAAACCTCCAGATCCTTACCGAAACAGAAAACCTGCAAAAATCTAACGCGTGGTGGCCGGGGATGTGGCCCGAACAGCTGAACCTGTTTGTACCGGGGTTCGAACCGCACCAAATGGGGCTGTTTTGATGGTTCCTTACGACTGCTTAGGGTCAATCATGGTTTTTCACCCTCTTCAGTTGTTTATTCTCAGGTTCGAGTACCGAACCCAAGGCGATTAACTTTTCGCGGGTCTTATTCCGTACCGTAATTCTAAGTTCTACAAGACCCAACTCCCGCCGCTCCCTACGGAGGCGGCGCATTGATTCGGCTCTACTCATTTTCACCCCGCCCCAGATATTCTGCCCATTGGGCACGAGTGCCATTAAATACGATGGTACGTTTTCCACACTTACAGCAACTTTTGATAACACAGTGTGTTTTCGGCGGATTCCGAAAAACGAGCTCTTTTATAAACAAGTGCTGACAGACCAATTTGCGAATTTCGGTTCGTAATAAATTAAACATCGTCGTTGCCCTTTTGGTTGGTATTTCCTAATTCCTGAAACGGATTATAGGGGGATAACGCGTTACAGGCAAGCACTGTTTTCGCTTGTAGCGGCTTGTAGCGGTCAATTCCCGCTTGTAGCGGCTTGTAGCGGTCAATTCCCGCTTGTAGCGGCTTGTAGCGGTCAATTCCCGCTTGTAGCGGCTAACTCGCCATTTACCACCACTTTACCACTACTTACCACTACCTTAGTGGTGGGTTAGTGGTACGAAATTCCCCTTTAGTTTCAACGCCCTATGAAAATTTACCACTATACCACTAAGAAATGGGGGGGGGTCGCTCTCCCCCGCGCATTACGCCCATACCCCTTTACCCCCTATAGCTCTTTATTCTTAATATAATTTATTTATTAGTGGTATGGTGGTAAAAGGGATAACAAACCTAGTAGTATCAAGGGGTTGGGGAATTACCACTAAGGTTACCACTAATCGGTTTGGTTGGTGGTATGGTGGTAAACCACATTACTGCTACACTGTGGCTATGAATCTATCGAAATGGGGCTAATTATGGGAAACGACGGAAAAGAAGCGGTTGAACTGATTGGGGCGCTTTTACTGCAGGTCGGAGCCGCCGCCTTAACAATTGTGACTATATGCTTTCGATAAATTTTAAAGAGATTAAAGAATTCGAAGCAGACTTGAAGGTATTCGCCCGTCGGGCCTACCCGTTCGCTACGAAGGGGACGATTAACGGGGCCGCCTTCGGGGCGCAGAAAGCCGCTCAAGCCAACGTCAGACGCAGCATGACGACGCGTAACCGGTTTACCGAGCGCAGCATACAGGTTGAGCCATCCAGGACGTTACGCGTCTCCAGGCAAGCCGCAACCGTGGGTTCTACGGCCCCTTACATGGAAGATCAAGAGTTCGGCGGCATCGTGGCTAAGGAGGGTAGGTACGGGGCGGTGATTCCTACGTCATGGGCGGCCAACCAGGAAGGAGCGAGACCTAGAACGAAATTACCGACGCGGGCTAACAAGTTGGCTAACATTCAATTGGCTAAGAGGATCAGAACTGGGAAGACGTCCAGACGACAGGAAGCATTCCTGCGGGCGCTCTTGGCGGCCAACCAAGGTGATAAATATGTTCTCATCCCTGGCGGGGGTCGAGCATCTACAGGAATCTACCGCGTGTGGGGTCGAGGACGTAAAGTTAAAGGTCAGTATCGACGTATCAAAATGAAGATGGTTTACAGCCTGCGGCGCAATCCCGTGTCGGTACCAGCCACTCCCTGGCTCGGGCCAGCGGTCGTCCAAGTTGAACCTACAATCCCCCGTATTTATCTACGAGAACTGAAGCGGCAGGCCAAGCGGCACCGGCTGTTCCGCTAGCGGCTAACTCCTTGATTTAAAAACAAAAAGGTACTGTGGAGGGGTGGGGTGCCCAGGCAGTTTTGATTCAGCCG
>Ga0316192_10004586_pt1 | contig 10041 bp, 5 predicted proteins | sample MerIslwburrow_MG_FD_204931 | JGI IMG/M metagenome (GOLD analysis project Ga0316192, IMG submission 204931) | Coastal sediment microbial communities from Maine, United States - Merrow Island worm burrow | ecosystem: Environmental > Aquatic > Marine > Coastal > Sediment | place: USA: Maine...
GGCTGCATGTTGAACAAAGCCACTGCACCGGTCAGGTAGTTCACCACCGACCCATGTTCGACCATGACCCCCTTGGGCGCCCCGGTTGAACCTGAAGTGTAGATGACATAGGCCAGGTTCGCCGGGCCGCAGACAAAATCCGGATCGGCAGACGACAGCGTTTCCAGGGCCGCCGGTGGGTCATCCAGCAACAGCCTTTCGCCGTCGAACGCCGGCAAGGCGTCCCGCACCGCGTGCTGCGTCAGCAGCACCCTGGCACCGCTGTCGGCCAACATGTGGGCCAGTCGTTCCCGCGGGTAGTCTGGATCCAGCGGAACATAGGCGGCACCCGCCTTGAGGATGCCCAGCAGACCCACAATCAGGTCCGGGCTGCGCCGGGCCGCAATCGCGACCCGATCATCCGGGCCCACCCCAGCGCGATTAAGCCAATGGGCCAGACGATTGGCTTGTGCGTTCAGCTCACCGTAGCTGAGTTGCACCGTGTCGGACACAAGGGCAACCGCCTCCGGTGTCCGCGCCACCATGGCCTCGAACAGACCGTGCAGGCACTGATCTTTCGGGAACGGCGTGTCGGTGTTGTTCCATTCCGCCAACAGCCTCGAACGCTCGGTTTGCGTGAGCAGAGGTAGCGCAGACAGGGGCTGGTCAGGCCGCGCGAGTGCGCCTTCCAGCAACACACCCAAATGCCCCAGCATGCGGTCCATGGCCGCCACATCGAACAGTTCGGGCGAGCCGCTCAATTTGAGATGCAGCCCGTCGGCGCCCTCCACCACATCGAGATAGAGATCGAGTTCGGACAGGTGGGGCTCGTAACCCAGCTCCTCCATGCGGACACCGCCAGCTTCCCGGGGCTGTCGCGGATAGTTTCTGAAATTAAGCATGGCCCGCGGGGGCGACAGGCGGCCGTCGTGACGCTGGGAACGGACTCGGTGCAGCAGGGTTTCCAGCGGCACCTGCTGATGGGCATAGGCCCCCAAAGTGGTGTCCCGCACCCGGCTCAGCAGGGTGCGAAAAGACGGATCGCCATCGAGGCGGGTCCGGATCATGAGCGTATTGATAAAGGCGCCGATCAACCCCTCGGTTTCCAACTCGGTCCGACCCGCAATCGGGGTTGCCACGCAGACGTCGGTCTGACCGGTATAGCGATGCAGCACAGCCTGGAATGACGCCAGCAGCACCATGTACAGCGTTGCCCCCGCTTCTCTGGCGAAGGCGCCGGCCGGTGCGGCCAGTTCAGGAGGCAGAAGCAGGTGCGCGGTCGGTGTCCCGGTTTGGACGTCGTCGGACGGCATTCTCGGGGCCGGGAGCTGCAACTCGGGTGCGTCGGCCAACTGCTCGGTCCAATACCGAACCTGGGATTCAAACCGCGCGTTGTTCACACCGCCACGTTGGACACGGGCGAAATCCGCGTACTGCATGGGCAGAGGCGTCAGCGCGGCGGGCTCACCGCTGGAAACGCAGCTTTCGTAATGCTGGGCGAGTTCCTTGAGCAACACACCCGCAGACCAGCCGTCGAACACGATGTGATGGATCACCAGCAACAGCAGATGGTTATCCTCGCTCAAGCGCAACAGGCTGCCCCGATACAACGGTCCGGCGCTCAGCTTGAAAGGCACCCGAGCGGCTTGATCGATCAATCGCCAGGCCTCCCCTTCCCGGTCATCGGCGGGAAGGACTTCGAGATTCACCTGCTCCAACGCCATGGGCGCCACGGGGGCAATTTCCACATGCGGTTTGCCATTCGAGGTGTGAAACGCGGCGCGCAACCCATCGTGTCGGCGGATGATCTGATCCAGGCTGCGTTCGATGGCCCGCCGGTCCAGGCCGCCCGTCAGTCGCACCAGCACCATACGGTTGCGCGGTGAATCATCGTCGTGCAACTGATGCAGCAGCCAGAACGCCTCCTGGGCGAAGGACAAGGGTATGGGCTGGGAATCCGGAACCCGGGCTGGCGCGGCTTCCGCGGGACGATCCGCTTTGTCCTTGAGGGCCTTGAGCAGCAAGGCACGCCGTGCGGCCGACCCGGCGTGGCTTGAAGACTCCGGTTTTGCGTCCTGATTCATGCTGGGTGCGTTGCCCGAATGGTGCTGAGTCAGGGCTTTTGCAAGTCTGAAGCCAAGCACGTAAGTCAGAGATCCCCCATCAAATCCCACCGCAGCCACGGTGCGCCCATTGAGATTGAGAAACGATGGGGCGAATTGTGCGATTTCTCACGGCCGCCCCCCCGCGCGCCCGCCTAGAGTCGGAATCGCGTTGCCACCAAGGGATTCGAGCACCTTGAACTGGCCCCAAACGCTGATTGTTCCGTTTCCTTTTCTATGGAGAGTTGTAATGAAGCTGACCCACGATGTGCCTTGTCCCAACGGGACCGAACGGTCACACAAAGCCAAGGAACTCCGCGACCTGTGCACGGAGATTGCCCGCACGCGTCCCCACGCGAGCACGCGGGCAAATGGCGAGGAGATGGACCTTGCCAGCGCCTGCTTCCCATCGAATTTCACCAAAGGCCTGAAGCACGACGCCTTCGGCATTCTGGAACACGCCGACGACTACCAGGGTTTTGTCGAGGCCATCAACGCCGACAATCACAACCTGTTCGAGAGCAGAGTAAGCACGGCGCACGACCGTTCCCTGCCCGGCAGCCCGTTTCAGTGCACCGGCAAGTTCCCCGAAATACCGAAGAAACACGCCGTGCCCTCCAAGAAGCCGCCGAAGATGGTAGATCGGAATCCGGACTGGCGAGGCTGGGAGAGCCCCCGGGCGGGACATGTCTACGAGCTGCAGGGGCCCGATGCCGGATCCGTCGGCATGGCGCCAGCCCCGCGTGTCCACTCGTCCGAGCTGGCGGCCGAAATGGCCGAGGTCTACGCCCTGGCGCTGCTGCGCGACGTCCCCTTCACGGCCATCTGCGCCGGCAAGTCCAAGGCGAAGCTGTGTGGTGAAAAAGCCGAGGCGCTGCTGTCCAGCCAGGAGGTCGTCGACGCGCTCAACGAGATGCCCTTCTACAAGGGCAACATACCCAACAACCCGGCACCCGTCTCATCCACACCGATGCATACGGATGCGGACAGCGGCCTCAACGCCTTCGAACGCAACCGGCGGTTCGCCAGAACACAGGACGAGGATGCACCCTACACGGCCCCGCTGACCACGGAGCAGGCGTTCCGCGGGTCCACCCAGGGCGCGCTGACGGGGCCCTATATCTCGCAGTTCATGCTGGTGGGCGGTAAATCCATCGCCGGCGCGGGCAACGGCATCTCCGACCTGCCGGGCATTCAGGCGCCGTTCGATCTGGTCGATGGGTTCGTCCCCTACGGCACGCTCTCCATCGACCAGCGAACCATCACCCACAAGGCCTGCCTCGACCACATGACGGACTGGACCTCCTGGCTCGACGTTCAGAACGGCGCCGACCTGAAGGGCAAGGACCGGTTTGAAAACGAGCGGCGCTTCATCACCACACCGCGCGATCTCGCAACCTATGTCCACTTCGATGCGCTCTATGAAGCCTACCTCAACGCGGCACTGGTTCTGCTCGGACTGGGGCTTCCCGTATCCAAGGGGTTCCCCGAAAGCAGTCTGTCCGGACGCCGCACCGGTTTCGCCACCTTCGGCGGCCCTCACATCCTCTCGCTGGTCACGGAAGTGGCAACACGCTGCCTGAAAGCCGTGCGCCGGCAGAAGTTCAACTACCACCGCCGGGCGCGTCCAGAGGCGATCGCCGGCCGCCTCACCCTGGCCTGCTGCGGACACTCGGATCATCTGGGTTGCGCGGCGCCGGCGTTCCAGCATGTCCTGGACGAGATTCCAACAGAGCTGCTGGATGCCATCGTCGAACACAACAAGGAGCAGAACAATGAACCGATGCGGGCAATGCGTCTTATAAAGTGCCCCACGCCGAAAAAACCGCTGAGCAAGTTCGACGACTGCAACCTGCTGCTGCCGATGGCATTCCCGGAGGGTTCACCGATGCATCCGGCCTACGGCGCCGGCCACGCAACCGTTGCCGGTGGCTGCGTGACGATGCTCAAGGCATTTTTCGAGATGTTCGAAGACTGTGACGGCGGCCGGGAGCGTGACCTGTGTGATTCCGACGGCAAACCGATCACTTACGTGCCCAATGGCGACGGCAGCAAGCTGGTGCCCGACCCGAAACTGAAGAAGGGCACTGCGCTCACCATCCAGGGCGAGCTGGACAAGCTTGCCGCCAACATCGCCATCGGCCGGAACATGGCCGGCGTGCACTATTACTCGGACTACTACGACTCACTGCGCATGGGCGAACGGGTGGCGGTGGGCATTCTGCTCGAGCAGGCGCCCACCTATGGCGACCCCATTGAGACCACCTTCACCAGCTTCGACGGTGATTTCGTGTCCATCAGCGGGCAGTCCGGCGCCTCACCGACCCTGACCGTGATCGACCGGCACGGAAACCGTGTATCGGCACGCGACTGGTGGTTGCGTCATGTCGTGGGCGAGGACGTCATCATCGATCGCTGAGCACCAAACCTGCGCTTGGGAGGGCGGTCGAGAGGCCGCCCTTCGTTTCTGTCGACGTGCGTTCAGTTTCCCAGGCGGCGGGCAACGCGAAACCCAAGATCACTGCCCACATACTCGTCGGAAACCGGCACATGGTCGCGGTTGGCAGAGCGCACATCGGTCAGCTCGGCGCTCCACGCGCCGCCACGGATGACCCGTTCTGCGCCCTCATCTTCACTGCACAGGCTCTCCTGGCCGTCGTAAGCTGCTGAAAACGCGGAGCAGGTCCACTCGCCCACGTTGCCGCCCATGTCGTGGATACCAAAACCGTTCGCCTGAAACTGCCCCACGGGCGCGGTCTGGACATAACCATCACTACAATCGGCAACGCCCCAGTCTGGAAACTCGCCCAGCGCCGTCAGGTCGCGGATGTTTTCGTAATCGCAGACCTGGGCGAGATCGTCTCCCCAATGGTTGGCACCGGTCGTCGACGCACGCGCCGCGTACTCCCATTCCGCCTCGGTCAAAAGCCGGTAGTCGAATCCGGTCTCCTGGGACAGCCAATCGGCATAGGCCGCGGCGTCTCGCCAACTGACGCACACCACGGGATGATCAGGCTGCTGCTCAAACCCTGGTTCACGCCAGGTGTTTTCGTTGGGCCAGTTCGACTCCTTCTCGCCCAGATGCCCACAACCAGGATCCACATCTGTTGGATGGTCTGTTTTGCGCACGAACTCGGCAAACTGCCCGAACGTGACTTCGTTGACCCCGATCGCAAACGTACCCACGCTCACCTCGTGTTGACGCTCGTCTTCCTTACGTCCCGCCTCTTCGACCGGTGACCCCATCAGGAATGTTCCCTGGGGAAGCACGATCATTTCAGGTCCTTCACCACCGTCCTTGAGTGCATCGCGGAACACGCTAAAGTCCGCTGGCGCAGCGGCGATCATTGGTCCTGTTGCCGCAGGCTCAGCCGTTTCCTGTGTTTCAACTGTTTCAACTGTCTCAACTGCTTCAACTGTTTCAACATCGGCGAGATCGACCTGTTTCTTGCGAAGCTGGGGCATCAGCGTCACCAGCACCCCCACGAGCGCAACAATGCCGATCGCACCAAACACAAGCCTGCGATTTGACGAACGGGGCTGAGTGTTGTTTTCAAGCGCACGGGAAACCGCCGGCGTATTCGGCTCGACCTCGGGCGCTTTTTTGGGTTCGATCTTTGACTCGTCGTCGGGGCGACCTTTAGACGCATCCTTGGCCGCCGCCAACGCTTCGACTTTTCCGCCGCCTTCCCTGGGCGGCACGGAAGAACCGATCAACTCCGCCATAAATTGCAGTAGCGTGGCGAATTCCGATTCATCGGGCCGACCCTGCCACTCAGTCAGATCGGCGGCTTGTATCAGTCCAAACCCGAGCGGCGGCTCAACAGCATCCAGCTTGACCGGAATGAGCACGCCGCGGCTCTTGCCCTGGCCAGCCTCTTCGTGAACCCAGTCCGAACCGACGGATGCTTCGGTCCACACCACAACGACGCATTTGGCCTCGTCCAGATGTTGGCGAATCCAACTGTTCCAGGTCTGACCCGGCGGTATTTTCCGATCCCAGAACACCGACCAGCCCTGCCCTTCCAGGCAACGCACCAGCGGTGCGACCCGCTCGCGTTCCTCGCTCTTGTAGCTGACGAATACATCGGTCACCGCTGCCAACAACCTTCAACAATCCATGAGATTTGCTAAAAGATAGCTCAGGAATGCGCGTTGTGAGCCCACCAGAGGAGGTCGACAGCTTAATGAAGGTCTGATCAATTGATACGAATCGCGTTGCGGCCACAGCAAGAGACTCCGGCATCAGCCGCGGCATACCGTGGGTTGAGTTCCCGGGCTCCCACCTCTTACACACGCGTCGAAGAATAAGAGGTCACCAGCTCCCTCGATTCGCCGTCGACCCGACGAGCGATCAATGGATGATCTGCCAGTACCTCCACAGCTTGGCTGATGGCCGATGCCGCCGACCTGGCGGCACCGGGATCGATCGCGACCCAATACTCGAATGCGCGCTCAAGGACATCGAGCGCGCTGAAAGCGTAGACTATTTCCGCCAAGGCTTTGGGCGCTCGGATCCGCGATCCTGCGCGAGTTGATCGAGCCACCTGTGCACGTCTTTCATACCATAGACTGCCGCGCCCTCGTATATGGCCCGGTCCGCGGCATGTGCATCATTGACGAAATCCCGCAATCGCTCCTCGCGGCCGACTTGGCGTTCCAACGCTTCAACCATGAGTCCGTGAGGAGAACGTCCCGTCTCCTCCGCCAGACGGGCAATTCGAGTCTTGAGCTCGGCTGGAAGCTTGAGGGTCGTTGTGACGCTCATGTGGTGAATCCCAGGCACTCGAGATGTATCAGGACTCCCGCGTCGCATACGACCGGCGGGGGGCGCTGGTCAGTCCCGCCTACGAAGACCCCACTCTACGTCCTCCCTGATAAACAACTCGGTCAAAGATGATTCATGGGACGCCAGAAATCGCCGAAGCGCTTCCGCCAGCAATTCGTTCAGGTCCGTTGCCCAACCGTCCGCGACGAACGCACGGGCCTGGGCTGCCACTTCGGCAGGAAGCTCGGTTTCGATCAATGTGTTGTTCATGGCGTGTATTCCGAAGTAGTTCAGGTGTGCGTTCCGACAACCGACTATGCAGATTGGCGCGGCGATCCAATAACTTACCACGGTTGCGCGTGGAGTCGCCGTGAAGCCGATGGCGCAGCCAGAAAGCCTGTGGGGCAACGGACTTGAAAATGGACACCGAGCCTGTGTCTCGGTCAAGCCAGGCATCCGTGAGAGATGCGCAATACCACCCGCATAAGCGCCCCCCATCGACAATCCCTGAAACACATCCACCACAATGCTAAATTCTGAGTAGTGCAGACAAACACACTTTCGAGCGAACCCGGTATAGAAACCTAAAGAGCACACACCATGATGGGGAGATGGATACTTCGCCTGGTCTGGTTCCTGGTCATGATGGCAGGGACCCAGATCATCGCGATTTTCATGCTGGCCGAATCCGGGTACCTGCCCGGCGCGGTGCTGGCCGACCAGCTCACATCTCACTTTGCCACGCCCAGAATCTGGATATTGATCGGCGGACTGCTAATCGCCCTGTCCGTGTGGCTGCGCCGCCGCATTCGCCAAATGCTCCAGGCGGCCTCGGACAGGAAAGCAGGCCGGATCATGGAGGATCTGGTCGAGGGTGAGGCCACGACAGATTCGGCCTACCTGGTCTATCTCCGGGCCTTCGAAACCACGGGGAAACTCAAAGCACCCTGGTTCATGTTCGCCCACGATCTAGGGCTGCAGCGGCTGCGGTCCTCGGAGCAGGAAAGCTATCTGGCCTCGGCGGTCCGCAAACTGGGCCCGTTGGTGGCCCTGGGTGAACCGGGCGAGCATCTCGGCGCCGGCCGGATCAAAACCAGCGACGCGGACTGGCAGCAGGCCGTTAAGCAACTGGTGGAAAACGCCAAGGCGGTGCTGATCATTCCCTCCGACCGGCCGGGCACGGTGTGGGAGGTCAATCATCTCCGGACGGAGAATCTACTACACAAAACCGTATTCATCATGCCGCCGGAGGCGCGGGGTTTTGACTGGCGCGCCCGCTGGCATGAGGCACGAAAAGCGCTCGGAGATTTCGGCGCCGCCTTGCCCGAGTACGACCGCCACGGTCTGATGTTCCGGCTGAACCAGGACGGACAGGTGCTATATGTCAATCCCCTGCCCGTGTGGCGGCCGCGCCAATTCGGCAAGGCGGTAAAACGGTTTCTCGCCGGCAAACCCAAAGACGGCGATGCCAGCACACGCATTTCCAAAGCAGTTCGGGCGGCGCGGCGGCATTGGTTGTTCGGCTATCTGTCCGGCCTTTTCCGGGTCACTGCCACCGCGGTGTTTGTCTTCGCCGTGGCGTTCTCCGAGCCTGCACTGCGGCCATCGGCGGAACCAGAACCGTGGGCGACCCTCCCCGACCGCTACTTTGCCGCCTTGGAACGCCAGCAATTAGGCGAGAAATTGCAAAACCGGCTCCTACTGAACTCAGGCTACCAGCGTCTGGCCGCGGATCTCGATGGCCAACAGGAAGAGGCCCTACACGGGGAACTGGCCTGGCGCGGTCTCCCCTGGATACCGACCCAGCAGCTACGCGCCTACTTTGCCGGCCTTGCCGGGGCATACAGTCACCTGCGCCCGGAAGAATGTCGCCGACTTGTCGCGGGAACCCTCGCGCAATCCGACCTCAATCATGCCTGGGTGCGCACCGACCCCGATGTTTTAGGGGACTTCACCAGCGCAACCGTGGCCGCAATCGAGGCAGGCGTGGAAAACACGGCACTGCCCGACGTAGAAGATGCCCAACTCATACAGGCCGCCCAAGCGTTCCTGGACGGTCTCGAACCCGATGAGCGGACGCGCTTCGCTGAAGTCGAAACCAGCCCCGCCGACACCGCAGCCGACGCCGACCTGTGCTGGCTCATGATCACCACCTACGAGGGCTTTGACCGCATCGACGACACCTTGCTGATCCCCCTGTTCATGGTGATCGATCACGATACGCTTTCCATCTCGGCTGCCGCCGCCGCAGGCAGCGACCCGGACCTGCCCGAGTCCCCCCTGCAGCAACTCCTGACCTCCCCCGCATACACGGCACGCGCCGCCGACCTGGACGACGACGCCCGCGTCAATCTGCTGATCGAGCTGATGGGGGACGGCATGCAGAGGCTCGACGATGAAACGCTGCTGACCTACTACGCCATCGTCGCCCAGGTGCTCTCCGGCCTCGACCCCGAAACCTGCGCGAGCATCGCCGCGGGCGATCTTGCCTTCGACACCACGCCGGCATACGAAGCACTGCCCGAACCACTGCACCAGGCCCACGAGGACGCGCTGTACACAGCGGCCCGCCTGGCGGCTGAAGAACACCCCGTTCCGGTGCTGGATGAAGATGCGATCAATAGCGCCGCCGATACCTTCGTGGCCAGCCTCGACCCCAAGGAAACAGCCCGCATCGAACGAATCGGGTCCGACCCGGAAAGCGTCACAACCGACGATGTGTGCTGGCTGTACAGAAAGAAAATCGAAGCCACCGGAAGCCTGGAAACGCCCCACAAAGAGATATTCGCGCGGGCCCTCATATTGGGACATTTCTAACCCGCCTCGATCAACAGGCTCAATCTGTCTCCACAGGCAAGGACTCATCCCGCGCCCACTCACTCATGGAAGCGTCGTAGACCGATACGTCCTCATAGCCAAGGTTGTGGAGCAGAAACGCATCCAGCGTCGCGGCGATGCCGCCGCCACAATAGATCAGCGTGCGCCGTGAAGCATCGGCGCCCACCCCTTGAAAAGCCGCTGCTGCTTCGAGTACAGGCACAAAAGCATTGGTGTTCGGGTCGACCAGGGACACCGCCGGAACATTGCCGCTGCCCGGTATGCGCCCCGATCTGCCATAACGCGGATTCGCGCCCGAGTGCAGCTCCGGGTCCAGGGCATTGATCAGGCAGGTGCCGGGATCGTCCATCGCGG
>Ga0316192_10004588_pt1 | contig 10040 bp, 4 predicted proteins | sample MerIslwburrow_MG_FD_204931 | JGI IMG/M metagenome (GOLD analysis project Ga0316192, IMG submission 204931) | Coastal sediment microbial communities from Maine, United States - Merrow Island worm burrow | ecosystem: Environmental > Aquatic > Marine > Coastal > Sediment | place: USA: Maine...
TCGTCACAAAAATGAGTTCACGCTGGCCGCTCCGGACGACATCAATTTCATGGACGTGTCACCGCGCCAGATCGTATCGGTCGCGGCGTCGTTGATTCCGTTCCTCGAGCACGATGATGCTAACCGGGCGCTGATGGGCTCCAATATGCAGCGCCAGGCAGTTCCGACATTGCGTTCTGAAGCTCCTTTGGTCGGTACCGGTATGGAGCGTGCGGTTGCTGTTGATTCCGGTGTTACCGTCGTCGCCAGTCGTGGCGGCAAGGTCGATTCGGTTGATGCATCACGAATTGTTGTCCGGGTTAACGACGACGAAACGGATGCTTCAGAGTCCGGTGTCGACATCTACAATCTGACGAAATACACGCGTTCGAATCAAAATACGTGTATCAATCAACGTCCGCTGGTCAAAGGTGGCGACACCATTGCCCGCGGCGATGTGCTCGCAGACGGTCCGTCAACCAACATGGGCGAACTTGCGCTTGGCCAGAATCTCCTGGTCGCATTCATGCCCTGGAATGGTTACAACTTTGAGGACTCCATTCTGATTTCGGAGCGGGTCGTAAAAGAAGATCGTTTCACAACAATTCATATCGAGGAACTGCAGTGTGTTGCTCGGGACACCAAGCTCGGATCCGAAGACATTACGTCGGATATTCCGAACGTAGGTGACTCCGCACTGGCCAAGCTGGACGAGTCAGGTATCGCGTTCATCGGCGCAGAGGTTAGCGCAGGCGACATACTGGTTGGCAAGGTCACGCCAAAGGGCGAGACACAGCTAACGCCGGAGGAAAAACTTCTGCGTGCCATCTTCGGCGAGAAAGCGTCTGACGTTAAAGACACGTCGCTGCGAGTACCGCCCGGTATGGACGGCACGGTTATCGACGTTCGTGTATTTACACGTGATGGCGTAGAGAAGGACGTGCGTGCACTGTCTATCGAGAAAGCGGAACTGCAAAGTGTCCGCAAGGATCTGGACGATACGCTCCGAATTCTTGAAGAAGACATTTACGAACGCGTCGAGCGCATGTTGCTTGGCAAGATGGCACAGGGTGGTCCGAACAAACTGAAGTCGGGCAGCAAGATTACCCAGGCTTATCTTGACGAAGTCCCGCGTGAGCAGTGGTTCGAGGTGCGTCTGAAAAACGACGATGCCAACGAGCAGCTGGAAAAAGCGTCGGAGCGATTGAGAACGCAGCAGGGCGAGTTCGACAAGCGGTTTGAAGAGAAGAAAGAAAAGATCACCGCTGGCGACGATCTCGCACCAGGCGTCCTGAAAATGGTCAAGGTATACCTGGCCGTTAAGCGCCGTATTCAGCCGGGCGACAAGATGGCTGGCCGTCATGGTAACAAGGGTGTTATTTCAACCATCGTACCGGTTGAAGATATGCCATACCTGGACGACGGAACGCCGGTCGATATTGCGCTGAATCCGCTGGGCGTACCGTCAAGAATGAACGTCGGGCAGGTGCTTGAAACACATCTGGGCTGGGCTGCGAAGGGTCTTGGTCACAAGATCAACAAGATGCTTAAAGCGCAGGAATCAACGGCAAAAATTCGCCAGTTCCTGGAAACGGTCTACAACAAGACCGGTGGCCGCACAGAAGATCTCAAGTCATTCTCCGATGAGGAAGTGCTGGAGCTTGCAGGCAATCTCGTAAACGGCGTGCCAACGGCAACGCCGGTATTCGATGGTGCCACGGAAGAGGAAATCAAAACGCTTCTGAGGCTTGCCGATCTCGACGATTCCGGCCAGTCGCGACTGAACGATGGTCGTACCGGTACGGCATTCGATCGCGATGTGACGGTTGGCTACATGTACATGCTGAAACTCAACCACCTTGTTGACGACAAGATGCATGCCCGTTCCACAGGTCCTTACAGCCTGGTCACGCAGCAGCCGCTGGGTGGTAAGGCGCAGTTTGGTGGCCAGCGGTTCGGTGAGATGGAGGTCTGGGCGCTTGAGGCCTATGGCGCAGCCTACACCTTGCAGGAAATGCTGACAGTTAAGTCCGATGACGTTCAGGGTCGTACCAAGATGTACAAGAACATCGTGGACGGCGAACATGAAATGGACGCGGGCATGCCCGAGTCATTCAATGTACTGGTCAAGGAGATTCGTTCTCTGGGCATCAACATTGAGCTGGAGACAGACTAATGAAAGATCTGCTGAAACTGTTTAAGTACCAGAACCCGGTTGACGATTTCGACGCGATTCGTATCGGCCTTGCTTCACCCGATATGGTCCGTTCATGGTCCTTTGGTGAAGTTAAAAAGCCGGAGACAATCAACTACCGTACGTTCAAACCGGAACGAGACGGATTGTTCTGCGCGAAGATCTTTGGACCCATCAAGGACTACGAGTGCCTGTGCGGCAAGTACAAGCGCCTCAAGCACCGCGGCGTCGTGTGTGAGAAGTGCGGCGTTGAAGTAACGCAGACAAAAGTTCGCCGCGAGCGCATGGCGCACATCGATCTTGCGAGCCCGGTTGCACACATATGGTTCCTGAAATCATTGCCATCTCGAATTGGACTCATGCTCGACATGACCTTGCGCGAGATTGAGCGGGTGTTGTATTTCGAAGCATTCGTCGTCGTTGAGCCGGGCATGACGCCACTCGAGCGTGGCCAGTTGATGACCGACGAAATGTACCTCGATGCGATTGAGCAATACGGCGACGAATTTGATGCCCGTATGGGTGCGGAAGCGGTTCGCGAAATGCTGTCAACGATTGATCTGCAGCGAGAAGTGCTGCAGGTGCGCGAAGATATTGGTGCCACCCGATCGGAGACAAAGATCAAGCGCCTGTCCAAGCGACTGAAATTGCTGGAATCTTTCATCGAATCAGGCAATAAGCCGGAATGGATGGTCATGACAGTCCTGCCGGTTCTGCCGCCGGACCTTCGTCCGCTGGTGCCGCTGGATGGTGGTCGCTTCGCGACCTCGGATCTTAACGATCTGTACCGACGCGTGATCAACCGCAACAACCGGCTTCGTCGCCTGCTGGAGCTGAATGCGCCGGACATCATTGTGCGTAACGAAAAGCGCATGTTGCAGGAGTCTGTAGACGCCTTGCTCGACAATGGACGTCGTGGACGAGCGATCACGGGTACCAACAAGCGACCGCTGAAGTCCCTTGCCGACATGATCAAAGGCAAGCAGGGCCGATTCCGCCAGAATCTGCTTGGAAAGCGAGTGGATTACTCCGGTCGTTCGGTCATCGTGGTTGGCCCGACGCTGAAACTGCATCAATGCGGTTTGCCGAAGAAGATGGCGCTGGAGCTATTCAAGCCATTTATTTTCTCGAAGCTGCAGTTGCGTGGCGAAGCCACGACCATCAAGGCCGCGAAGCGACTGGTTGAGCGAGAAGGTGCGGAAGTCTGGGATATTCTCGAAGAAGTCATTCGTGAGCATCCGGTCATGCTGAACCGCGCGCCAACATTGCATCGACTCGGCATCCAGGCATTTGAACCGGTATTGATCGAAGGTAAGGCGATTCAGCTTCACCCTCTTGTATGCACGGCATTCAACGCGGATTTCGACGGCGACCAGATGGCGGTACACGTACCGTTGTCCATCGAGGCTCAGCTCGAAGCGCGAGCCCTCATGATGGCGTCGAACAATATCCTGTCGCCGGCAAACGGTGACCCGATCATCGTACCTTCCCAGGACGTGGTACTCGGTCTGTATTTCATGACCCGAACCAAGGTCAATGGCAAGGGCGAGGGCATGGTCTTTGCGAATGTGAATGAGGCACGCCGCGCCTACGACAGCGCATTTGTCGATCTGCAAGCGATGATCAAGGTTCGCGTGCCGGTACACGAAACAGACGACGACGGTGCAACGTCCACAAATATCAGGTTGGTAGAGACCACAGTCGGTCGCGCCATGCTGTCGGTATTGTTGCCGGTTGGTCTCGGTTTTGAACTGATCAACCGCGACATGAGCAAGAAGGCAATTTCGAATGTTATTAATGCCTGCTATCGATTGCTCGGTCTGAAGAAGACCGTCGTATTTGCGGATCAACTGATGTACATGGGTTTCCGGATGGCGACCGTTTCCGGTGTTTCTATCGGCATTAACGACATGGTCGTGCCTGAAACGAAACCGGCGATTCTCGCGACAGCCGAGGCAGAGGTCAGGGAAATTCAGAACCAGTTCTCATCAGGCCTGGTAACCGAAGGCGAGCGCTACAACAAAGTGGTCGACATCTGGTCTCGAACCAATGACCAGGTGGCCAAAGCGATGATGGACAAGCTGGGCGTGCAAACCGTCAAAGACAGCAGGGGCAAAGACGTCAGTCAGGCATCGTTTAACTCGATCTACATGATGGCCGACTCAGGCGCTCGTGGCTCGGCAGCACAGATTCGCCAGCTTGCTGGCATGCGTGGTCTTATGGCCAAGCCGGACGGCTCAATCATCGAAACGCCTATTAAGGCGAACTTCCGCGAAGGGCTGGATGTACTGCAGTACTTCATCTCAACTCACGGAGCCCGCAAAGGTCTCGCAGATACTGCGTTGAAGACAGCGAACTCCGGTTACCTGACGCGACGCCTCGTCGATGTGGCGCAGGACCTGGTGGTTACCGAGATCGATTGCGAGACCCGCAATGGTGTCGCAATGTCACCGCTGGTTGAAGGCGGTGACGTAGTTGAGCCTCTGCACGAACGAGTGCTGGGCCGGGTGCTGGCAGAAGCAGTCATGATCCCGGGTACCGACAAGATTGCATTTGATGCAGGCACAATGCTGGACGAAGCCAACGTACTTCGACTCGAAGAGTTGTCGATTGACCACGTACTCGTGCGATCGCCGATTACCTGTGAAGTTCGCTACGGTGTGTGTTCGCAGTGTTACGGTCGTGACCTGGCTCGCGGTCAGCGCATCACCATCGGTGAGGCAGTCGGTGTTGTTGCAGCACAATCCATTGGTGAGCCGGGAACACAGCTGACCATGCGTACCTTCCATATCGGTGGTGCCGCATCGCGATCAGCGGCGGCCAACAACATCGAGATCAAGAACAACGGTACGGTCAAGCTCAACAACATCAAGTCTGTTGCCCATCACAAAGGCTACCTGGTCGCGGTATCTCGCTCCGGCGAAATCTCGATTATCAACGAACATGGCCGTGAGCGGGAGCGCTATAAAGTGCCGTACGGTTCGACAATCACGGTCGAAGACGGTGAGGCGGTTAAACAGGGGCAGGTTGTTGCGACCTGGGATCCGCATACTCACCCGGTTGTGACTGAGGTAACAGGTAAGCTGCAGTTCGAGGAATTCCTTGATGGCGTGACGGTGACAGAGCAGGTGGACGAATTCACCGGTCTGACCAGTAACGTCATCCTGGATCCGAAGCAGCGCGGCAGTGCCGGTAAGGATTTGCGACCGGTCGCCAAGCTGGTTGACGATCAGGGCAACGGTATCTGTTTCGCAAATACCGAAATTCCAGCTGTATATGCGTTACCGCCTGGCGCCATTATCACGATGAGCGACGGCGCTGAGGTTGCTGTGGGTGACATCATTGCGCGAATTCCGCAGGCATCGTCAAAGACCCGCGACATCACGGGTGGTCTGCCGCGAGTGGCCGATCTGTTCGAGGCCAGAAAGCCGAAAGAACCAGCGATCATGGCCGAGTTCACCGGAACGGTTTCTTACGGTAAGGAAACCAAGGGCAAGCAACGCCTGGTGATCACGGATGAGGCTGGCGAGAATCACGAGAAGCTGATTCCCAAATGGCGTCACCTGAATGTATTCGAGGGCGAGCAGGTTGTCCGGGGCGAAGTCATCGCTGACGGCGAACCGAATCCGCACGACATTCTGGCATTGCAGGGCGTCGAGAACCTGGCGGACTACCTCGTTCGCGAGATTCAGGATGTGTATCGCCTGCAGGGTGTGAAGATCAATGACAAGCACATTGAGGTGATCATTCGCCAGATGCTGCGAAAAGTTTTGGTCAAGACGCCGGGTGACAGTAATTACTTGCGTGGCGAACAGATCGACAGGGCACGTGCCTACGAAGAAATGGAGCAACTCACAGCTCAGGGCAAAGAGCCTTTAACGATCGAGTCCATTTTGCTCGGCATTACCAAGGCGTCGCTGGCGACCGAGTCGTTTATCTCGGCGGCATCGTTCCAGGAAACGACGCGTGTACTGACCGAGGCCGCCGTGCGAGGGTTGCGCGACGATCTCCGTGGTCTGAAAGAAAACGTCATCGTCGGACGTCTTATTCCGGCGGGTACCGGTTTCGCTCATCATGCAGAACGACGCCGCACCCGGGAACAGGATCTTGCCGATCAACTAAAGGAATTGGACGAAGAAGCGCAGGCGGCCGCAAATGAAGCATCCGCTGAGGAAAAGGCGGCTGCAGTGGAAGAAGATGCGGCAGCGGCGCTCGAAGAAGGATTGGCAGCGGCGGCAGAAGCTGGCGCTGTTGAAGCTGGCGCTGTTGAAGCAGATGCTGTTGAAGCAGGTTCTGCAGACGTCAGTGCTGACGCAGAGGAAACGACGCCGGCAGGATAAAAAGTGTCAGTCAGCCGGGTCATGGCTTGCCATGATCCGGCTGGTTACGGCAGGCTTTGCATGGTCGCTTGACAGTGGGTAGACCACGTCCATACAATGCCCGCCCTTAACCCTGAGGCCAGCGTAAGCGGGCTTTGAAATCAGCAACCGAGCTGCGGAAAAACCTCTTGTTAATCAGGAAGTTATGCAAGCACTTCGTCTGCTGCGATAGCTGAATCAATTTGGTTCGGCTGTTTTGCGCGCGTATTAATACAAAAAATTAGCCGCACGCATTGATTTTATTAACTATTTAATTCGATCACCGACTTAGAAGAGAGTAAAGGCCCATGGCCACAACGAATCAGTTAGTACGCAAGCCTCGTTCATTGAAACGCGCGAAGAGCACGGTTCCGGCGCTGCAAAGCAGCCCCCAGAAGCGCGGCGTATGTACTCGTGTTTACACAACGACACCCAAGAAGCCGAATTCTGCCATGCGGAAAGTTGCTCGTGTGCGTTTGACGAACGGTTTTGAAGTCACCAGTTATATCGGTGGTGAAGGCCACAACCTGCAGGAGCACTCGGTTGTACTGATTCGTGGCGGCCGTGTGAAGGACTTGCCAGGTGTGCGTTACCACACGGTACGCGGGACGCTCGATTGCGCAGGTGTTGGTGATCGCCGGCAAGGCAGATCCAAGTATGGAACCAAGCGTCCGAAATAGTGAGTTTCTGTATCCCGAACCCCTAATTATCCCAGAACAGCAAAATTTAGAGATAAACAATGTCAAGAAGATCACAGGCCCCCAAACGAACCATTCTGCCGGACCCGAAGTACGGCAGTGAATTGCTCGCGAAGTTCATGAATATGATCATGAACGACGGCAAGAAGTCCGTTGCAGAGCGCATCATTTATGGTGCCTTGGATCGTATTACTGAGAAGGATGCGCAAGCAGACACGAAGGCACTTGAGGTGCTTGAGCAGGCGCTCGAAAATGTTAAGCCTGTGGTCGAAGTAAAATCACGACGCGTCGGTGGTGCAACTTATCAGGTGCCCATCGAAGTTCGCCCTGTTCGACGCCAGACACTGGCTATGCGATGGGTCATAGAGGCTGCTCGCAAGCGCAGCGAAAAATCCATGGCGCACCGCCTGGCCCACGAATTGATGGACGCAGCGGACAACCGTGGCACGGCCGTCAAAAAGAAGGAAGATACTCACCGAATGGCAGAAGCCAACAAGGCATTCTCGCACTATCGCTGGTAATTCCTTCGAGTCTGAATGAAGAGTTATGGTCTGTGGCACGTTCTACTCCTATCGAGCGCTATCGAAATATCGGCATCATGGCGCACATTGATGCGGGTAAGACGACAACAACAGAGCGCGTTCTGTTCTACACCGGTGTCTCGCACAAAATAGGTGAAGTGCATGACGGTGCAGCTGTCATGGACTGGATGGAACAGGAGCAGGAACGTGGCATCACCATCACGTCGGCGGCGACGACTTGCTTCTGGAAAGGCATGGAAAAGCAGTTTGATGAGCACCGTATCAATATTATTGATACGCCGGGGCATGTGGATTTCACAATTGAAGTGGAGCGGAGCCTGCGGGTTCTTGATGGTGCGGTAACGGTTTTGTGTTCTGTTGGCGGAGTGGAGCCACAGACAGAGACAGTCTGGCGGCAAGGCGACAAGTACAATGTGCCGCGCATGATTTTCGTCAACAAGATGGATCGTGCGGGTGCTGATTTCCTGCGCGTCGTCGAACAGGTAAAAGAGCGGCTGGGTGCAAACCCGGTGCCAGTCCAGCTACCGATTGGCGCGGAAGAAAATTTTGAAGGTGTTATCGACCTGGTTCGTATGAAGGCCATCTACTGGGATGAGGCCAACATGGGGACCAGTTTTGAGCTTCGTGATATTGCCGATGACATGCAGGAAGAGGCAGCCGAGTGGCGCGAGAAAATGGTTGAGGCTGCGGCCGAAGCCGATGAATCGTTGCTCGACAAATTTCTGGAAGATGGCGAGCTTTCAGAAGACGAGATTCGGCGCGGATTGCGCGCACGAACACTGTCCGGCGAAATTGTAGTGGCGATGTGTGGCTCGGCATTCAAGAACAAGGGCGTGCAGGCAATGCTCGATGCAGTTATCGACTTTATGCCATCGCCAGTTGATGTACCGGCTGTTACCGGTATTCTTGAAGATGAAAGTGAAGGCGAGCGGGGGCCCGATGATAATCTGCCGTTTGCTGCGTTGGCATTCAAGATTGCGACGGATCCGTTCGTCGGCAATCTGACGTTTTTCCGGGTGTATTCAGGTGTGCTGAATTCCGGAGACACGATTTACAATCCGGTTAAAAGCAAGAAAGAGCGTATTGGCAGAATTCTGCAAATGCATTCAAATGACCGGAAGGAAATTAAGGAAGTACGCGCAGGCGATATAGCGGCCGCTGTCGGGCTGAAAGATGTGACGACAGGCGATACGTTATGCGACCTCAAGAAGGTCATCACGCTTGAGCGTATGGACTTTCCGGATCCGGTAATTTCGGTGGCTGTTGAGCCGAAAACGAAGCCGGACCAGGAAAAAATGGGTGTCGCGCTGCAGAAGCTGGCGAAGGAAGATCCGTCATTTCGAGTGCATACGGACGAAGAGTCCGGACAAACGATCATATCCGGGATGGGAGAGTTGCATCTGGATATTATTGTCGATCGCATGCGGCGCGAGTTTAAAGTTGACGCGAACATCGGCAAGCCGCAGGTTGCGTATCGAGAGACGATTCGTGCCACGGTCGAGCAGGAAGGCAAGTTTGTCAGACAGTCTGGCGGACGAGGCCAGTATGGCCACGTCTACATCAAGCTGGAGCCGATGGAGCCCGGCAGCGGCTACGAATTCGTCAACGCGATTGTTGGCGGTGTTGTACCGAGAGAATATATTCCAGCCGTCGACAAGGGCGTGAAGGAACAGATGGAAAATGGCGTAGTCGGCGGGTATCCGGTCGTTGATGTCAAGGTAACGTTATACGATGGCTCGTATCACGATGTTGATTCGAGCGAAATGGCCTTCAAGATTGCAGGTTCGATGGCGTTCCGGGAAGGTGCGAGTAACGCACGGCCGGTATTGCTGGAGCCGATCATGAAGGTTGAGGTTGTAACACCGGAAGATTATATGGGCGACGTGATGGGCGATCTGAATCGCCGTCGCGGTTTACCACAGGGCATGGAAGAATCTGCGTCAGGCAAAATCATTCGTGCTGAGGTTCCGCTTGCGGAAATGTTTGGATATGCGACCGATCTTCGCTCAATGAGCCAGGGACGGGCAGTTTATTCGATGGAATTTGAGAAATACAACGAAGTACCCCAGAACGTGGCAGACGTTCTAATGAGAAGAGCATCCTAAAAAATCAACTCTACGAGAGAACAAGGACATGTCGAAAGAAAAATTTGAACGTACAAAGCCCCATGTGAATGTTGGCACGATTGGCCACGTGGATCATGGCAAGACGACGCTGACGGCGGCGCTGACGAAGGTAATGTCAGAGAAGCACGGTGGTGAGGTCAAGG
>Ga0316192_10004589_pt1 | contig 10034 bp, 10 predicted proteins | sample MerIslwburrow_MG_FD_204931 | JGI IMG/M metagenome (GOLD analysis project Ga0316192, IMG submission 204931) | Coastal sediment microbial communities from Maine, United States - Merrow Island worm burrow | ecosystem: Environmental > Aquatic > Marine > Coastal > Sediment | place: USA: Maine...
GTTTTGCCGGTTTACCTTTGCCCTCGAATGACACCTGTGCCTGCACGGTCCACACATCGGTGTTCTGCTCGGGCGTTATTGGCAGGCCCAGTTCATAGGCCTTGTAAGCCGTGATCGCCAGGCCAAGCAGTATCAACGCCAGTGCCCAGACCCTTGCGGTAACAGTGTTCATGTCTTGCAGCGCGTCACGATTATGGTGTCGGGCAGTTTGTCTGTGTCAGGAATGTGCTCTCAGGGTCAACGATCGCGATGCCCTGCAGGAACTCACGACCCAGTAGCACGTCGTATATATATTCCGAGCGATTCGCGAGGGTAAATTCTGTGACGTGTTTGCGGCCGTCAAAACAGATTTCAAGTTCAACCACGGCGCGACGGTCATGATCGCCGTCGGTATTCTTGATGCGGGTACGCCGCGTCTTGGGTTTCTCCATGTGAATGGTGTGTTGTTTGTCGTTCGCATCTTTGAGCAGCAGGTCGAACCGCACCCAGCGGTCATCATTCTTTTTGAATTGCTCAACATTGATCGCATAGATAGCCGAGGTCTTGGCGCCAGTGTCCAGCTTAGCCTTGAGTATCAGCGGTTGTTCTACAAGACTGATCTTTTCTATCCAACCGGCAATGACTTTCCCGGGGTCCTGGCTGCTGCCCTGTAACAGTGGCGCGGCCAGCAGCAGTATTACAGTACACAGTCCATGCAAAACCTTCATTTCTTGCCTCCTGGAATGAAGCCACCGGCGGTTGCGGCGGGTACTCTACGTACAATAGAATTTCATACCGGGGTGCAGATTATATAGAAGGGCTGATGTGATGTAAGACAAATGTGTCCAAATGGCTGCGGCTGCCGGCATCGTTTCGATGCATTATGAAAAAAAATAGTAAGTTACTGAATATAATGTCATATTGTTAAATTGCACCGAAAAATGATCCACCATTTGCACTCAAATATATACCACCAGAACGGCTGTAAGTATGTAGCTATAAACTAATCATTCTTAGCGGAGATGGGTCAAAACAGAATGCAAATATCCAACTCTATTGGGGCTAATTTTGTTGCAAATCAACAAGCTGTTAATCATAAGGAAAGACTTACCGCTGGCATCTAACAACTGTGCCCAAAAGTGGCAGCACCCGTGTTACGCGCCTGTGTAACTTATTGAGTAACGTGGAGAATCAAAGCCGGGGAGCGGTCCTGGCCGAACCTTTTCCGTGGGCGGTGATTCAAGGGGTTATCCTGGTATTAGTCATTATTAACAGTCAGTTATAAAGCATCGAAATGGATTTGCCCACGCAATTCAGCCAGTTAGATCAATGGTGGTTTCGATTGTAACTCGCATCGATATTCGCATCGGTAAAAATGATTCGAGTTCAATATTGTCACTCCGAATAGTGCAGCACTGGATGGCGTCTGAATGCGGCCATGACCTGTGCGCAACGGCTGAAGCGTGTTTTCAAGATTGACGTTGAGAAGTGCCGAGTCTGTGGAGGATCAGCCAGGGTCATTGCCTGCATAGAAAATCCAGTGGTCATTAAGAAGATCCTGAGGCATCTGCAAGAAACATTGCCGGCACGAGCCGCGCTCCTGTTGCCGGACAGTCGAGCGCCGCCGCAGTCCGGTATGTTCGGCTGACTCAAGGAAGCATTCTCGTGCAACCAATGTTGCTGCATTGCGCAGATGCAACAGGGTCTCAATTTGCCTGGAGGCATGAATTGGCTGGGGAAAGGGCAAATGATCTGAATTTATACAGGTCAGTGCGGCTAATTTAGGCAGGATTTCGGTATGACCAGGCTGGAAAGTGGTGGCAGCGACTGCACAATGGAGGCGGGGTTCAGGGAAAATAGCGTTTATTCAGCCTATACTCTATGCTGGCGCTGATTGAACTGCCTGCGCAGATACCGGATACAGTACCCGGCTGGCGTATCGAGCTCGACCTGGGCGAAGGTGTCATCCTGTACATTTCTACCTGTAGAAAAAAAAGTGTATCTTCTTCTGAAGCTCTCAGGCTGCTGTTTCAGGGCAAGCAACCCGAGTTTATGCGGGAAGGTCCTGAATAGATACAAATAAACTTACATTAATTTATGAAGTATGGCGAAGCGCTTCCCGGGTAGACAAGGATTGACGCGCGATGATGCATGGCAGTACCACAGCAAAACCGACAAAGACCCTGTTGTTGTGGTGGGTATTGGCCGCGACGTGGTTATTGACGCCTGGCTTGGCCTGGGCGTCCACCTGCCCAAGTGGGTATACGATTGACCCGTTCGTCGCCGGCGTTTGCTATGACTGCCCATCGGGTTGGGGACGTTACATACTTCAGCCGGACCCCCGTCAGTCGAACGCCTGCACCCGGAACCGTGGGTGGCAGTACCGTTCCGCGTGGACCTACGGAGCCAGCTGTACGACCATATTGGGACAGCGTGTTTGCACTTGCGATTTGGGTGATGGTCGGAGTGGCTCAACCTGTTACGAATGTAGAAGCCCGTATGCCAAGTATCTCTTGGCCGGCTGGAAAGATTCTAACGCCTGCCGATGGAACCCGCCCGCTGAATACACCAGCGCCCAATTGACCCTCGCCAACCTGGATTGCGGTGGCTTGAATGAACGGGCCTGCCTGATTACAGAACGACCCTACGGGGCTTGTGACGAGGGCCTGGTGGAAAAGCTCAGCACGTCCGGCTCGTACTGCCGGCAGATCGATAGCGATGGTTTCCCGAGTCATTGTGGCGGTGAAGGTGAGCCGGCCTGCCAGGTGACGGAGAACCTGAGTTCCTGCAAGACGAATTTCGTCAACCAGTCAGGTACCTGCGTCCATCCTCCGTGTGGCCGGCTTAACGAAAGCGCCTGCCTGGTGACGCAGAGAATTCCTTCCTGCGATACTGGGCTGGTTGAACTGCTCAGTACATCCGGTGCCTTCTGTCGTGACATTCTGAGCGATGGATTCCCCAACCATTGTGGCCGCGACGGGCAGCGACCGTGCCAGTTGACGGAAAATATACCATCCTGCAAGGGCGATGCGTTTGAGTGGCTGGTGCCCATCTCGTCCTCCGAGGTGGCACTGCAGTGCGTGGACACCGACAGCGATGGCTACCCGCCATTCTGCGGCGACGACGGCGAACAGGCCTGTAATGTCGCCCTGCAGATCCAGCTACTTATACTCGCCTGCAAGCCCGGCCATGCGAATGATGACGGCACCTGCCGGGCGCTGGACGGTGACGGCTATCCACCGTTCTGTGGCGATCCAGATGAGGCATCATGCACGCTTGACGTGCAGGCGCTGTTCAGCGTGAAAGCGTGCAAGAACAACGCGTACAACGACCTCATCCTGTCGGAGAATCCTTTCGGCACCTGCCGGGCGCTGGATGGCGATGGCTTCCCCGTCAATTGCGGTGGCATCAGCGAAACCCCTTGTGATCTGGAAGAACAGGCGCGCCTGGGCATCACGTCCTGTAAATCCACCTTGGAGGAGGATTTCACGCTGGGTCTTTGTATCGACGCCTGTGGCGGTCATGGCCTGCCGGCGTGCCTGATCGGCGGATGCGACGACGGTTTGTCCGAACAGGAGGGGGATGAAATTGACGGCGACGTGGTCTGTGGCGCGCCGCCGATCGTGCGCAATGAATCGGACAGCAATGAACTGCCTCACGGTGGCCCCCGTGTCATATTCTATATACACGGACGTGGCGGTGATCTGACCGATACCGACGATTCACCTTTTGACTATCGCAAATTCCAAAAGCAGCTTGCGTTCAAGTCGGCGAACGTTGTTCGTTTCTATGGCGTGGACTGGAACAACACGATTCGCGAGCTGACTGACATTTCCGCGCGCCGGGTAAGGATCAAAAAACTGGGTGGAACCTATGCCGACCCGCAATGGGAGCCGCTGAAATCCTACGGACGCCGCAGGTTCAACAGCAAAACACAAACGATCATCGATACCGCCCAGGCCATTTCCGAAGCCATCCGCGATATCAATCCCGCCCAACCGATTACCATTCTGACCTACAGCTACGGTGGGGTTATTGCCAGGCAGCTGGTTTACCGCCACTACGATCAGCTGCGCGCTGCCGGGCACACGATTGCCGAAGTCGTGACGATTAAAGGCCCTCATACTGGCGGGCAGGTCGGCACGCCGGATTTTATCGGCGAGTTCGCACTGCTAAGCCAGAACGGCCTGCAGGGGCAGACCGAGTTTGCCTGTACCGTAGGACGTCTTGGTGACCTGGTTGGTGCCGGCGCTGGTCAGGACGGCTGTCAATTGGGTGCCTGGGTGAAATGGTCGCTGGACGATGCGCCGATCAGCATCGATGATGATGGCTATCCGCAGATCCGCTGGATCACCATCGCTGGTGGCGGTTTCCGTATCAGCAAGGAATCAGTGGACAAGGTGCTGGATTCAGACCTTGTCGTTAATCCGTGGTTTACGGATATCCTCAACGATACGGCTGATGATGAGCACGTACCATTCCAGGACAGCGATGCCACCGTCAGTACGCGAAGCGCACACGGCATCAGTGTCGATGCCTGTTTCCCCTATGTGAAGGCAACGCCGCCCAACAGCAGTACGCGGACCCCGACCGTGGTTTATGACCAGTACACCTGGGATTCACAGGTTGCCGATTCAGCCACCTGTTATCATGCCGATGGCGATCTGCCAGCCTGGAACATTCGGCCGCAGTCCGATCATAATCCCGACGCAATCGAAGATGAGCTCGCATTTGTATACAGCGCTATTGCGCGGGCCAGGCCGGAAGATGATACCGACGGCGACAACCTGCTCGATAGCTACCATGACAACTGTCCATCAGTGGCCAACCGGGATCGCGCGGATACAGATGGCGATGGTGAAGGCAACGCCTGTGACGCGGATGATGACAACGATGGCCTGACCGACGCCTTTGAACAGGAGTACGGCTATAATCCCCTGATCAGTGGCGAACAGGAAACCGATGAAGATAACGATGGGCTTAACGCATTAGGCGAACAGGCAAGCGGCACCCACCCAAAGTTGGCGGATACCGATGAAGACGGTATCAATGATGGCGTCGAGGTGGGTGACCCGTATGGCAGCGACCCCCTGGATGAGAATTCCTATCGTGGTAATGGCGATGCCAATGAAAATTCCAGCATTGAAGCAGGTGATTTGTTGATCTGTACGCGGGTCGCTATCGGCGAGGAATCCCAAACTCCCCAATATGAATTCCACTGCGATGCTGCACCGGCGTCCGCCGAGGGTATACCTCAGCCCGACGGGGTGATTAATGCGGGTGATGTGATCAGGATTCAGCGAAAGGCGCTAGGAGTAGCGTCACCCTGAATCTTTCAACCGGATGCCAGGTAACGTGAGCCCAGCCCCTCAACACAGACCAACATCAGCATGTCGCCGATTACGCCGCGTGGTCAAAAAACGGTATTGCCAACTTAATAGGCCGAAATTGCTAAGATCGCTCCATGAATACATACAAACGACACCTGTCCTAGGCGAATTCCTATTCATGCGGCAATCGGTGTTTGAAAGAGACCATTGCAGTGTGATGCCCATGAATAGTTTCTGAGTTTTGCGGGTAGAGGCATAGGCTCGCCGCAAACGACAGCTGGCGTATTTCCGTCTAGCGATTGATGAACTCGATCACGGTTGTGGTATTGCTTGAAATTTGCAAGTTTTCGCTCAAGGTCCTGAGCATTCCAAAAGAGGGTGTGATCAAGGTATTCACGACGAATGGTTCCAATGAGTCGTTCAATGAAGGGATGTGATATAGGTGTATACGGGATGGTCTTAATCTCGTCTATACTGAGAACTCTCAAGTTCGCTTGCCATTGGTGATACAGAAAGAGTGGGTCGTTATCTGAGCTGAGATATTTTGGGGCAGATTTGGTTGAGATGGCGGTGTTGAACATCCGACAGAGGGCGAGACCATCGACATCTCCTGCATGTACGCCAAAGCCAATGATGCGCCGCGAGAATTGGTCCATGACCACGAGCACCCAGTGGGTATTGAGCAAAATAGATTCACAACGAAAAAAGTCAATACTCCAGAGGCTGTCCTTCGTGTGCCCGATGAAGGTCAGCCATGACGGTCCGCTGTCATCGGGAATTGGACGGTAGTGTTTAGCGAGGACGCGCCGGACCAGGTCCTTGTTAATATCCACGTCAAATGCTTTATTAATTTGCTGGGCAATTCTAAGACAGCCAAAGCGTGGGTTGCGTTGCTTTAGTTCAATGATTGCCTGGATGAGTTCGGTTGATGGACCCTTGGGGCCTGGGTTGCCTTTTCTGCCTGATGAGTACAGCAGCCGATACTTGCGATGTTTTAACAGGTCATGGAATTTCAATAGTGTCGAAGGCCGAATAATCACGGCAGCCCGCTGAATACGGCGTGGATCGAGAAACAGCGACCAGAAGCCAAACAGAAACCGATCGAGTGCCGAGAGATTTGGCGCGCGTCGCCGCGAACGATTGATGAGCAGGAGCTGCTGCTTCATGAGCAGGCTATTAGCGACAACAGTCCTTGCGCGTCCGGGCCCCAGGAGTTTGGCGATCGTGGTCAATAGATGGGCGAGGAGTGCCAGCAGATCCTTCATGCGAGAGCAGGGTAGGGAAGGTTACTTTCAGGAACAAGTCTGTTTAAGTTGTCGTTTTCAGGTGATAATTAGCAATTCGCCTAGGACAGGCGGCTAAAAAGTACAATCTTGTCTTCTGGTGATATTTTGGTAGCCGCAGGAATGGAGTCGGCTGAAAGATTCATTGCCTGGTGGGTTTTTGCTTTGTTGTACTGGAAAAGGCGCTCATTGAGCAATTGAAGTATTATCTCTGCCTCTTCTTGTTTATTCCGAAGATGGTCAAGCTGCTGTTTGGCTTCAGCGATTTCTTGAAGGATATTTTCGCGGCTTTCAGGTTTCATTCTGCGGAATCAGCTCAGGTGATCAACGTGCTACCATGAGAGCAGCCGCTATGTAGCAGAAATGGATTCCAAGCCTATCAGGCAGCTTGGTTTCCCAACGAGCTCAGCTTCTCGAGTGTGTCCGGGTATTTCCGAACCATCAGAATGAGAGCCGACGCTTGAGCATTCGGTCTGGCGCGACCCTGTTCCCAATTCTCCAAAGTACGCAGGGATACACGTAGGCGACGTGCAAAGACAGCACGCGAAACATGTAGCCGCTCCCGGGTATCACGGATCAGGTCTGCATCCACTTCAAGTGGCGGAAGGTCTTCAACTTCGTGAGAACGTAAGGTGATCTTGCCCTCGCGCTGCTGCTGCATCGCCTCGACACCTTCAATCAATTCATCAAACAGCTTGCGTTTCTTAGTCATCGTCTATTTCTCCTGGTTTCCAATTCAGCCTGAATAGCCTTCTTCAGTGCCTTTTTCTCGTCGGAGGTCAGATCCGTTGCCTCGTTTTTATCATATAAAGTGAAAAACCATATTTGGTGATCAGCCGTGAGGTAGTAATAGATTACTCTCAGGCCTCCACGCTTACCTTTCCCTCTGCGGGAGTCTTCCCAGCGAATTTTTCTGAACCCGCCAGTACCTTGCATTACGTCACCCAGTTCCGGATTCTCCAGGAGCGCTCTCTGTAATGCTCGGTATGACTCGTCATTCAGGTAGTCTTTAAGGAGACGGGTGAACAGAGGAGTCTCGAAGAATACTAATTTCATTGGTACAGTATACGCAACTTGCGTATATTATCAAGATTTCAAGAGGCAATTTCTACCGTGGGCAGAGTGGGTACCTTGAATCAACAAATTGTATGTTTTATGTCACACACTTGATGTACGTTGATTTGGCTGATCGAGAAGCTCAATCGTTTGCTTAAACCGCTCATTCCTGACAAAAGCTGCATAGGCTCTCTCAGTCGTTTTTACAGAGGCGTGTCCCAGCAGATGCTGAACATCGGTGATAGCTGCTCCTCTACTCAGTAGTCTGGTAGCAAAGGTTCTTCGTAGGCAGTGTGGTGAAATATCTGTCAGGCCAGCTCTTATAAATGCTGTAGTCAATGCACGATTCTTATTAACAGATCTATGTCCACCATAACGTCCAGGAAAAACATACTCGCCCACTATGTTCTTCCTGCGATACCGTAGTGTATGCAGTGGTCGATTGGTCATTGGGATATAGTCATCATTCGATACTTTTGACCGGTACAAATAAATGACACCATTATCAAAGTCCACATTTGACCATCGTAAAGTACAGGCTTCACCGATCCTGAAACCAGCATCTATCATTAATATGAAGATATCGCTAGCAGCTTGACGCGTCCTTCTGAGCCTAGGGTCTTTAACGCGTGATATGTCCAACTCATGCAAGATTCTGAGTTCTTCATCATCAGTCAAATAGCGGATTGGTTTATCTTTTATGTGCCATTCGGGCCATTCATATACAGGGGTATAGTAGCCTAGTCGCATTGCATGTCGGCATATTGCTGATGCCGAGCAATGCGTCGCATGCTGCATAAAGTGTGGTGTGCTCTCTGCGGCCTAGAATCTGAGTATCAATCAATTTCTGGCGCATCTGTCGCTCAAGATCCAGTGCATCCCTTTTCAGGCTGGATCTGCTGCTTTTTGTATAGGTCTGGTTCTTGAATCTGAATTTTACGTACCAATACTTTCCGCGTTTATATATGCCCATCTATCTATGCTCTTACCTAACAGAATTTATTTGACTTTCCAGTCTGCTCGTTTGCCAGACAACGGAAAACAACGTGATGAAGGTTCGGGTTTTCGGTAGGAGATAATTGATCACATATACAATTTTGCAAGTGCAATGAGAGTGCATTGCAGAAGAAATACAATCCTATAATCAGCAGGACCAAATTTAAGTTGGTATCTAACTACTGTCGCCGGAACTGGCGGCGATGGAGTCCTGCTGACATGTAACGAATTGATATATGAAGGAAAAGTGCGAAGGGGAAGAGTTCTGGCCGAACCTTTTCCGTGGACGGTGACTCAAGGGGTTATCCTGGTATTAGTCATCATTAACAGTCAGTTATAAAGCGTCGGAATGGATTTACCCACGCAAACCACCCGCTTAGAACCATCGTGGGTGCGATGACAAGTCGTATCGATATTCACATCGGTCAAGAATGATGGGGATCGATTGCATGATAAATGATATCACTTGTGCGTGATGGCCTGGCCTGACGGGTGGTGCCAGGAAATCAGGTTGAGTAGCCTGTCATATTTCACTCCGCATACGGCAAATGACCATGATTCATTCGGTTCAACGTGGCCCAATTATGCAGGATCCCGGTATGATCTGGCTTGAGAGCAGTAGTAGCGATTGTCCAATCGGCATGAGTTTTCCGGGTCGGGGCGTTAATCCATTCTATACTCCCCACTGATAAGCGTTTCTTCATTGATGGACAAACTATGAAACCAAGGCCAGTCTTGCTCACAATTTTTGATGGTTTCGGGCTCAATCCCAGCCGCGCTCACAACGCCTGGGCACTGGCTCGAACTCCGCACCTCGATCACTATTTCTCCATATACCCGCATTCTGTTCTACAGGCCTCGGGCAGGGCGGTCGGCCTGCCCGACGGCCAGTTTGGCAACTCGGAAGTCGGCCACCTGACACTGGGCTCGGGCCGCGTGCTCGAGCAGGACCTTGTACGCATCGCCAATGCAATGTACGGGGGAACGTTTGAGCAATTGCCGCCCTGGCAGGCCATAACGCAAAATGCCGGGCGACTCCACCTGGTCGGCCTGATCTCGGATGGCGGCGTACATTCACATATCGAGCACCTGCTCGGTATCCTGTCACTGTTGCGCAATACCGAAATTGAACCTGTTATACACATGATTACAGATGGCCGGGATACCGCACCACGAGCTGCGCTGTCCTACCTTTCAGATGTCGAGGAAGCACTTGAAAAACTTGGCCGTGGCTCGATTGCAACGGTTTGCGGACGCTACAGTGCAATGGACCGTGCCAGGTACTGGGACAGAACCGAAGTAGCCTGGAAGGCAATAGCACTCGGCGAGGGTTTGACTGCGGACAGCGTACGCGAGGCAATCGAAAGCGCCTATGCTCGCGGTGAAGGCG
>Ga0316192_10004591_pt1 | contig 10033 bp, 9 predicted proteins | sample MerIslwburrow_MG_FD_204931 | JGI IMG/M metagenome (GOLD analysis project Ga0316192, IMG submission 204931) | Coastal sediment microbial communities from Maine, United States - Merrow Island worm burrow | ecosystem: Environmental > Aquatic > Marine > Coastal > Sediment | place: USA: Maine...
CATCTCTTGCTGAACTTCTTCTTTTCGGCGCTGATGAGGGAGGTCCGCTTTTCGTAGCTCGTTTCTTCGATGCAGGTTTTCGCTTTGGTTTATCTGATCCTGATTGTTTTAACTCTGAAATATTAATTTTTTTGCCACAAACCCTGGCATTTTTCAGTATCCGGAACGTTTCGGCTGGCATGCCGGCGGGTAAGTCTACAGTTGAAAAGTTATCGAAAATATCAATGGCGCCGATATAGCAGCTTTCTATCTCTGCTTCGTTGGCGATAGCTCCAACAAGGTTGCCGGGTTTAACATCGTCGTCATGCCCAACTTCAACCCGGTAGCGGCACATTTCCACATCAGGGAAATCCTTTAATGGCTTAGGCCTGGTAGACAGGGGTCTTGCAGGTCTGTCTTCTGTAAGGCCTTTTCTTGGTTCTCGGTCTGCTGATTTCCTGTCACTGCGATGTCTTTCAGGTCTTCTTTCGGATCCTCTGTCAGATCCTCTATCAGATCTTCTCTCGGTCCGCTGTTTCTGCTCTGATACTAATAATGGAACATTACCCTGAGCGATTTGTGCCAGTGCTGCAGCGATATCCAGCGGGTCTGTACCGGTCTCGTTATGGTATTCAGTAATCAGTTTCTGGAAAATTTTTAGATCCTGACTGGACAGGCTATCACTGATTTTCTGTTTAAATGCATTGATGCGTAATTCATTGACTGCATCCGCCGTAGGGAATTTCATCGGCTCGATAGCCTGTCGGCAAACCCTTTCTATGCTTTTCAGCATACGTTTCTCGCGCGGCGCGACAAACAGGATGGCTTCACCGCTTCTTCCTGCACGCCCGGTACGACCAATTCGATGGACATAGGATTCCGGGTCATAGGGAATATCATAATTGATGACATGGCTGATTCGATCGACATCGAGCCCGCGTGCGGCAACATCGGTCGCAATTAAAATATCAATTTTGCCATTTTTCAGCTGCTGAATCGTTTGCTCACGTGATTTTTGTGCGATATCGCCATTGATCGCAGAGGCGGCAAAACCTCGCGCTGATAACTTATCTGCCAGTTCTACTGTTGCTGTCTTGGTGCGGACAAATATCAGCATGCCCTCGAAGGGCTCAACTTCCAGTATGCGTGTAAGCGCGTCGAGTTTTTGATGCCCGGGTACCTCCCAGTAACGTTGCCGTATCGTCGTTGCAGATGTCGTCTTGGTCTTCACCTTAACGAGTTTGGGATTGCGTAGAAACTTTGCAGCAACTCTTCGAATGACATCGGGCATGGTTGCTGAAAACAACGCTATCTGGCGTTGTTCGGGAATTTTTGTCATCACCCATTCAACATCATCTATAAAGCCCATGCGCAACATTTCGTCAGCTTCATCAAGTACAAGTGATTTCAATCCATCAAGCTTCAGGGTGCCGCGCTTAATATGATCCATTACCCGGCCAGGTGTGCCTACCACGACATGTACACCACGTTGCAGCGGTCTCAGCTGCAGGTTATACGCCTGTCCACCGTAAATCGGCAGGACATGAAATCCTTTCATGAAATGTGCATAGGACTGAATGGCTTCGGCAACCTGAATTGCCAGTTCCCTGGTAGGGGCCAATACCAGCATTTGCGGAACAGTCTTTTTTACGTCAATCAAGTCGAGTAATGGTAAAGCGAAAGCTGCCGTTTTACCTGTGCCTGTCTGTGCCTGCCCAATGATATCGTGGCCAGCCAGTAGAAAAGGAATACATTCTTTCTGAATTGGCGATGGGGTTTCATAGCCGATATGATTGAGGGCCTTGATCAGCGGGCTGGAGAGCCCAAGGCTATTGAAATCGGATGTTTGTTCAGATTCAGACATGTGAGACCTATTATGGTGTGCTTTTCTCGATGGAGGGGCAAAAGACGAGATTATACAATATATTAGCGAGTTATTATATAGCAACTGTATATACAGCTTATACCTTTGCTTTAATCATTTAGATCGAATGGAAAGTGAAGCTTATTAACGAGAATAAATTGAATTTTAGATTATCATTAATCCCTGCGTTAGTACTCGCGTGTGTGCTCAGCAGCAGCCAGTCACTAGCTGCCGAGATACGAGTTGCTGCAGCGAGTAATTTTGCTCGGGCGATGATCAGTCTTGCCAGTGATTTCGAGGAAAATTCTGGGCATAAAGTAAAGCTGGTATTTGGTTCAACTGGAAAACATTATGCCCAAATCCATAATGGTGCACCTTTCGATGTCTTTTTTGCAGCCGATATCAAACGGCCCAGGCTGCTTGAGCAACAGGGTATAGCAATAGCCGGGAGCCGCTTCACCTATGCGAAAGGCAAACTTATTCTATGGAGCCCCATGCCGAATTATGTAGATTCAGAGGGTGAAGTGCTGAGGCATGGAAGTTTCGAGCATCTGGCCATAGCGAACCCCAATCTTGCTCCCTATGGCAGGGCAGCACGGGAAGTTCTGAAATCTCGTGGTCTATGGGATGTAATGAAACAGAAATCTGTACGCGGTGAGAATATTGCACAGGCATTTCAGTTTGTTAGTAGTGGGAATGCTGAACTGGGCTTTGTTGCCTTTTCACAGGTTAAAAATATTGATGAACCGATTGAGGGGTCCTACTGGGAAGTACCACAGTCACTTTACACGCCTATCGAACAACAGGCAGTATTACTTACGGATAATGAAGCAGGGCGAAGTTTTATTTCGTATATAAAAAGTAAACCCGCATTGAAAATAATTAGTAATCACGGATACGAGATACTGTAGTGTTTAATGAAGCGGATCTGACAGCCTTTGCGATTACTCTGAAACTCGCAGCAGTGACAACATTGATATTGTTGTTACTGGGGACGCCGCTTGCCTGGTGGCTGGCACGCAGCCGTTCACGGTTCAAGTTTATGCTGGAGGCGGTGGTCGCACTGCCACTGGTTTTACCGCCAACCGTACTGGGTTTCTACCTGCTGGTGGCGCTGGGCCCTCGCGGCCCTGTTGGCGGCTTGATGGAGTCACTGGGCGGCAAACCACTGGCCTTTACTTTTACCGGGCTGGTAATCGGTTCAGTGATTTATTCCATGCCGTTTGTGGTACAGCCTTTACAAAATGCCTTTGAAGCTATTGGCCGCCGTCCGCTTGAGGTGGCTGCCACCTTGCGTGCATCATCAATCGATCGTTTTTTTACTGTGGCCATCCCTCTTGCCCGGCCAGGGTTTCTGACCGCTGCGGTGCTGGGTTTTGCACACACGCTTGGTGAATTCGGGGTCGTGCTGATGATCGGCGGCAATATCCCCGGCGAGACTCAGGTGGTATCGATTGCCATCTATGACCATGTTGAAGGATTGCAGTATGCACATGCACACTGGCTCTCAGCAGGATTGCTGCTGCTTTCCTTTCTAATGCTGCTGACCGTATATGGCTTGAATCGACGTTTCAGGATCGTACGGGCATGAGTATAGGCATGAGTGTGGCGATACGATGAGCATTGAAGCGAGGTTCAAACTCAGTAAATCTGATTTTACTCTGGATGTCGATCTGAGTATTCCTGGCAGCGGCATTACCTCGTTGCTCGGTCCTTCCGGTTGTGGAAAAACGACTTTATTGCGTGTATTAGCGGGTCTGGAAAGATGTGACAGCGGCATTCTGAAAGTGGCTGGCACGGTCTGGCAGGGTCCTGGCCAGTTCCTGCCTCCGCACCAGCGGCCGGTGGGTTATGTCTTTCAGGAATCCAGTTTATTTCCGCATATTAATGTTCGCGGTAATGTTGAATACGGTTTCAAACGACTGTCGCAGGCAGAGCGTAGAATTTCACTGGATAAAGCCATTGAATTATCAGGTGTCAGGCATCTGGAAGATCGTATGCCTGATACATTGTCTGGAGGTGAACGTCAGAGAGTGGCCATTGCAAGGGCACTGGCAGTCAGTCCGCGAATTCTATTAATGGATGAACCGCTGGCTGCACTGGATCCAGCACGTAAACAGGAAATTCTGCCCTACCTTGAATCAATGCATGAAGAGCTGGATATCCCGGTCATCTATGTCAGTCATTCTCCTGATGAAGTCGCGCGCCTGGCTGATCACCTGGTATTACTGGACAACGGCAGAGCCATCGCTTCAGGAGAGACAGCAGAGATGTTAACCAGGCTCGACCTGCCACTTGCGCGGGGTGAAAATGCAGAAGCCCTGATCGAAGCCGCAGTTGCCGGCCATGACGATGAATATGCATTAACATACCTTGACTTCAGCGGCGGACGTTTTACCGTTAGCCGTAAGGATTTGCCTGTTGGCCGTTCTGTGCGCCTGCGCGTTGTAGCAAGGGATGTCAGCCTGACACTTGAACACCAGAAGGGTACCAGTATCCTGAATATTTTTCCGGCAATTGTTGATGATATAACAGGCGTTGGTGAAGCCCAGGTGATTATAAGGTTGCTGGCGGGAGGCGTTCCACTATTGTCTCGTATTACTCGTAAGTCAGCGAGTCTACTGGGACTGAAAGAGGGAAAAATGATTTATGCCCAGGCAAAAAGTGTTGCATTGTTGTCCTGAAGAATAGCTATAAAACCGAACTCTTCTTTTAAATTTCCCGGGTCATAAGAACCCAGTTGCCTCCGTGTGCACAGCCTGGATATGGGATGATGGCTAAGGATGCCTTAGCTTTAAATCCAAGATGTTTATAAAGTAGGCATGCAGTGTTATTTTCTGATGCAACGATCAGGCTCATTAACTTGCATGAATGGTGTTTGGCCAATGCTTCAGCTTCTGCCAGTAACATGCTTGCAACGCCTTTACCCCGGTGCTCTTCGTACGTAGCAATTGCATTTATATACCAGCTTCCCGGGGCCCGCGCTTCTAATTCTATTAAAGGTCGAACTAGCTCAGGGTATTCTGAAATATCATCAATTGTATAGGGATCAGGCTGCCGGTAAGAAATAAGCATTCCCAGTAGAGCATTATTTTCTACACAAATCTTTGCATTGTGGTAGCTAAAATTTCCTTCTTCTCTGGCGGCACGCCGCTTACCAACATCCAGTGGAGACTCATTTTCTTCAGCCATGTCTTGCCAGAGATACGCAGGAATCCCTTCACCTGCCAGGTTTATCAGATAAGCAAGTTCACCTGCATTCTCTTTCGATGCATTTATAATTTCCATTTCTATCTTTTAACCTTCAAGTGCAACGCAGATAGCATGATTATCAAGTCTCCAGAAGCATCATGTTCTAATCAGGATAATATTATAGATTACGGTTTGTTATTCAATCTCAGCTGTACAAAATAATACCGTCCCAGTACGACAAGCAAAATACCACCGAGTATCAGTATGGCTGACAATGTAAGTCGCAATGTGATTGCCTCGGATACGAAGATAACGCCTCCCAGTGCCGCGATGACAGGAACGAGTAGTTGCACTACCGCCGCTTGTGCTGTCGAAAGTCCACGCAATGCGCTATACCAAATGGCGTAGCCGATACCGGAAGCGATGGCACCCGATAGTACGGCCAAAAGTATACCTGCCGATGAATAGCTCATCTGGTTAAAGGTGAGTACTGCCAGAATACTCACAAAGGGAATGGTCCTTAAAAAGTTATAGGCAGTATCGATAACAGGGCTGGTGGATCCTCTCCCTTTAAGCGTGTAGATTCCCCAGGCTATACCGGCCACCGTCATCAGTATGAAACCAGGTAGTGACGGAGTCGTGACGCCGGGTAATACCAGGTACAAAAATCCCAGGAAAGAAATCACTACACCGAGCCATTCAGTAATATGCAGTCTGCTTCCCGATAAAATCGATAACAAGATCATTGTGATCTGCACTGACCCGAACAAAATGAGTGCCCCAGTTCCTGTATCGAGCGTGATGTAGGCAAAGGAAAAAGTAATCGCATAGAGAAACAGCATTAAACTGGCAGACCAGCTACCTTTCGTCGGCATACCTGATTTGTTTTTAACTTTTATAATTAAAAAAAGAACAATGGCACCAGACAGTAAACGGACCACAGTAAAGCTTGATGCATCAATTGTCCTGTCTCCCAATGCCAGTCGGCAAAGTACTGAGTTAGCTGCAAATGCAGTTAGCGCCAGGGCAGTTAAGATGATGGTTCTTGCAAGATGATTGTGCGCGCTAACCATCAGTGCTGATGCAGCTTAGTTTGAAACTGTATTCTAGTATATGTGGTGTTCTGTTGGTCAGCAGCCATGCGCTCGTCATGACAGGCTGGATTGTTCATCCAATGATCAACAGGCTCACATAGGGAACCACATTGAAGAACATAAATAAGAGTTTAAATGCTCCAAGGAAGGAGTAAATCACTACATTATAGGTTTCACGTGGCATCGGGAAAAATTTAGACTGGATGCGATAGACTAAATCCGGAGTGAAGACGAGGAACATTGCCCACAGTGCATAGATGCTGCCATTGATGATAGTGCACCACATGAAAAAGTTTGTCAGTGTTTCAGTGTCCATGTCTTACTCCTATCTATTAGTGTTGTCGTTAAGGTTGCAGGCGAACAAGCTTGCCATTTTCTGCATCGGTGAGTAGATAGATATAGCCATCAGGCCCAACCTCTACATCACGTATTCGTCCCAGTTTGTCTTTTAACAGGCGCTCTTCAGCGACAACTTTTGTTCCATCGAGTTCGAGTCTCACCAGCAGGCGGAATTTGAGTGAACCGATAAAAAGATTTCCACGCCAGGCAGGGAATTTGTCACCGTTATAAAATGCCATCCCTGATGGTGCGATTGAAGGTACCCAGTAATAGGCGGGCTGCTGCATACCGGTCTTGTGTGTGCCTTCACCAATATCGTCACCGCTGCCATATTCCTTGCCGTAGGTGATAACCGGCCAGCCGTAATTTTCTCCGGCACTGATGATATTCATTTCATCGCCGCCCTGTGGGCCGTGTTCATGTATCCATAATATGCCTGTCTGGGAATTTACTGCAGCACCCTGGATATTTCGATGACCATAGCTGTAGATTTCAGCTAGTATTCCCGGCTGGTTGATAAAGGGGTTGTCAGCAGGTATAGAGCCATCATCATGCAGCCGGATAAGCGACCCTGCATGATCGTTCAAATCCTGTGCACGAAACCGCTCACCACGGTCACCGAGGGTGATATAGAGATAGTTATCCCGGTCGAACACCAGCCTCGAACCGAAATGCCTGCCGGTAGAACTCTTTGGCTGAAGACTGAACAGGGGCTGCCAGTCGACGATTTGGTTGTCGACCAGGCGGCCTCTGCCGACTTCTGTTCCGAATCTGTTTCCCGTTCCAGCAACGTAGGATAAATATATCCAGCCATTCTTAGTGTATTCAGGGTGCAGTGCTACATCGAGCAGGCCACCCTGGCCCTTGGCAGCGATAGAGGGTAAACCGGAAATCGCTTCAGACTGGAGCTTTCCCTGTTTAATAATCCGCAGGCGCCCCGGCCGTTCAGTAACCAGAATATCACCATCTGGCAGGAAGGTCATACCCCAGGGATGCTGCAGGCCATCAGCAATAGTAGTAATGGTAAAACGTTTATCTAACGATGAACTTTGACTTGCTGCAATGCCATCATGCGGAGAAATGTAAAGGACAAGAAAGCTAATAAAAACAGTAAGTAATACTAAATTTTTCATGTTCAGGGTTAACATTATCACGCCGACATTTTTAACCGAAGAGGTGTTTGCGTGAATGGCTTAACACACTGTCAGGAGACTGCATCATCTTCTACCTTGCTTTTATCATCGGACTTATCCTTGTGGTGTTCAGGTAGCACCATCAGTTCTTCCAGGTCCAGGCCAGTCAGTCCATGGATGGTTTTCCACAGGTAATACAGTACACCAAACATCATGATCATTGACGGGATAGCTATCATCGGATAACTGACCAGTGTCAGCCTGCCTAGCTCTTCGTTAAATGCTTCAGTGCCAGTGGGGCTGGTAACAATCCATTTCGCCATGATGTAGTTCATCACTGAGGAGAAGAAGAACGTACTGGCTAACATGTAGGTCGCATTGAGCAGTCGTTTATCAAAGGTCTCGACAAGGCCTTTTTCTTCTAATGCTGCATGGATTCGGTCAACATGCATGATTTTAGGGTTATACAATAGTGACCTGATCAGTGGGAAGCGGGTTTTTGTAGAAATGAGAACGGCCATGCCAATCACGCCTGGGACCGCGGCTTCCTTGATGGCCAGCCATTTCAGGTCCAGTTCCAGTAAACCTATGCCGCCGGTAAGCAGCACGCTGATTATTCCAAGCAGGGCGATGAAGTTAAATTTCCTGTACCTGAGTAGCTCAAACAGTCCCCAGGCTATAGGGAAGGCAAGAGCAACGATGAGGCCGCGCGCTGCGCCAAGATCCTGATCGCCGCTGAATTTCATCAGGATGACGGAAGGAATTACGATACTTACCAGCAGGTCAATTAGCGGGCGAGGTTTATGCTGCGGGATGTTTGCTGCGGATTTTTCCATGGGTTCCATGCGGTAAGTAGTTTCCTGACGTGTCAGCCTCTTCTGGCTGCCTGTTGTAAAGCGAGGGCGGGATTATAACAGTTCAGTCAGTTTGCATCACGGTCATCCTGTATGGCAATACTCCGGGTACTATGCTTCAACACGTCATTCTGTCGAAAGCGGGTATCAAGTAATAACCCATAACGCTTCGTCCTTAGTCTTTCGTCCTTGGTCCTTTGTCTTTCCCCTTTCCCCTTCATTCTTTTTGTTCAGACAACCAGCCTCCCGTAGCCTGTACCGGTGTCTGCAGGCCCTTCTTATTGACCCATACTGCGAGACCTGTGTGTTGTGCATATTCCTTTTTAACGTTGGGTAGCTTCATCTTCCATTTGCCGTTGCTTGAGGTCATTGTTTCGTGTGCCAGCACAACAAATTCCTGATCAAGTCGCCGGCCAGAATTCTCACCGGCACTGACATTCGAACGTAATTGGAAACCAAGAATGGCGACGTTTAACTCCCAGTCTGAGGATTGTTCTGCAACAGGAACGAATGTAGCGATAATGTCGTCACCATTTACCATAACATCAAGGTTACCGACACTTTCCCCGGTAGGTGGCACGTGACGTTTGTAGTGCCAGCTGCGCCATTCCTTTCCGTCTAGAATCATGCCGGGAGTATAGACAGTACGAAGGTTACCCTGTTGTTTGTATTTTCTTTGCCTGATGCCGTTATCACTAGTTGCATAGGGATCCTTCCAGCCAATGTAATCCCAGTAATCGACATGGAAAGCAACGGGTACGAACTGATTCCAGAGTCGGGGATCATCTTTCAGTGAGTTCATCCACTTTTCTGCAGGCGGGCAGCTGCTGCAGCCTTCTGAGGTGAATAGTTCCAGCAGTAGTACCTTGTTGTTTCCGCTGGAGAAATGTTTTTCAATGGCATTGCTATCTGCAAGGGTGAGCATTGAAGATAAAAGTAAAGACAGGATTGAAAAAGATTGTATGTAACGACGTTTTATAGCTGGATTTACCATCTCATGCTTCTCTGTAGAATGAATTTTACCTCTGAAGAACAGGCAGGTTTAATATGAGATGGTTTAGATGTCTTAAAAGTTCAATAACGGATTTATCGATAAATTGATTTTACGTGTTAATTCCAGAAAGATGATAACTATCACTGATCAGTAAAGCTGAAAGTAATAAGATATGTACTTTATTCTAACGAATTAATCTTTCACCTCGTAACCAAAGGTAGAAAGGGATTTTCGAAATATCATATTGATTCGCGACTGTTGCTTGCGGTTTAACTCATTTTTCCAGCGTCCAATAGAGGCAGGTGCATTTTTACTGGTCTGGTGGCCTTCAACTGTTTTGTTCATGGCATTCACCATATCCAATATCGTATTCGGATTATGGGTAAGACCCAGATCAGCCAGCAATTGCTGCAGTACTTCAGGAGGCCTGGTTAACAAATCCTCGTAACGAAGGAGCAGTGGTGTTTTTACTCGGTTTTCATAACTCACGCGCAGTTGTTCTACGCGTTCAGCAACAATCTCCATGTAGTCATCAGCATGTTCTTCATGCCAGCCAAAATCATCGGTTTGCCGATGCTTACTGA
>Ga0316192_10004592_pt1 | contig 10033 bp, 8 predicted proteins | sample MerIslwburrow_MG_FD_204931 | JGI IMG/M metagenome (GOLD analysis project Ga0316192, IMG submission 204931) | Coastal sediment microbial communities from Maine, United States - Merrow Island worm burrow | ecosystem: Environmental > Aquatic > Marine > Coastal > Sediment | place: USA: Maine...
ATCCCGGACATGGGATTGGTATACCAACCCCATATCCTAGCTATTTGCCTCGATTCCAAAAGTTAACGGGACAGCAGTGATAAAATATTATCTTATCAGTGTCACCCAAAACCTACTTCATCAATTAATTCGATCCAGTGCTTTACAGGCACCTTTGCTCTGCTCGATATGTGCATTTGACAACCGATATTAGCTGTTGCAATAACTTCTGGATTTTCCTGTTGCAGTGATTGTATTTTGTTGTTCAATAACTGCTGAGAAAGCTCTGACTGCAGGATGGCATACGTTCCCGCCGAACCGCAGCATAAATGTGAATCGGTAACTTCGGTCAGAGTAAACCCCAGGTCGGTTAATATCGTTTCCACAACCCCGCTTAGTTTTTGACCATGTTGCAATGTGCAGGGGCTATGAAATGCGACTCTCTTATTATTGGAACGAGAACCTAAAACAGAAAGATTTTCCTTCTGTAGAATTTCGCTGACATCTCTTGCTAGTGCGGATATTTTTTTTGCTTTTTCTGCGTATACGACATCATGGCTAAGGTGATGTCCATAGTCTTTTACCACTGTGCCACATCCACTTGCTGTAATGATAATTGCTTCAGCTCCTTGCTCTACATAAGGCCACCATGCATCTATATTACGACGCATAAAATTAAGGCCTTCATCAACGGCCGACAAGTGATGACTAACCGCACCACAGCAGCCAGATTTTTCAGCGGTTATCAGCTCAATACCTAATCGATCCAGTATACGTGCAGTAGCAATATTGGTATCAGGCGTTACAACACTTTGTGCACAACCCTCCAATACCAACATGCATCGTGAATGATGCTTGTTTGGCCAGGATGAAGCTTCTGATAATGTGGGTATCTTCTTTTGCGTGACAGTGGGTAACAACGGTTTGAAAATCAGACCAAGTTTTATCAGGCTCGCAAAGCGCGCCGGATAAGGGATAATCTTTCTTAATGCAAAACGGATTAATCGAGCAAGTATTGGTCTGCCTACCTGTTGCTCTGTAATTTCACGACCTATATCTACCAGTCTCCCGTATTGTACACCAGAGGGGCACGTGGTTTCACAGGAGCGGCAGGTTAAACAACGATCAAGATGTAGCTGTGTTTTCCGGGTAACATCATAGCCTTCCAGTAATTGTTTTATAAGATAGATACGTCCACGTGGACCATCTAACTCATCACCGAGCAATTGGTATGTTGGGCATGTCGCAGTACAAAACCCGCAATGAACACAGGAACGCAGAATCCGATCAGCTTCCAGGCCTTTTGCTGTGTCAATATATTGTTTAACTATGTTTGTTTGCATGAGGATCTACTATCAAATTTCCGCATACATCCTACCAGGATTGAAAATTGAATCAGGATCAAATGCTATTTTCAATTGACGGTGTATTTCTAAAAGGTCTGTTTCCAAAGGCTGGAAAACATCTTCATGTTTCCCGTGTTGCCTGAAACAAACTGCATGGCCCGCATGTTGTGCGACTTCTTTTCTGATCTTTTCATCATTATCTTCGCTAATTAACCAGCGCTGGGCGCCATTCCACTCATACAGGTATTTACCTTCAAGATTCAGAATGGGTGTATTAGATGCTAATGACAACCGCCATAAATCATTATCACCATTAAAATAACTTAATTCGTGTTCTTTCAATTGTTTCCAATAGTCTAAACCTGATGAAGAGATATCGCCACCGAGTAATTGGTGTGCGGATTTTACAGCACCTTCTGTTCCTGAGAGTCGTATAGTCAAGGTGCTATCATCAAAACAGGTAGCGCTGACTGGTAATGATTGCCTCGCTAACTGGTGAACTTTTTTTAATGAGCGTTCAGAGCTCATTTCATACACAAGTGTTGTTTCTACTTCAGGCTTGGGTAGTACTTTAATCGATACTGCCAGCAGAACGCCCAGAGTGCCCATTGCACCACACATTAATCGGGATACATCATAGCCGGCAACATTTTTCATGACTTCACCACCAAAATGTAATTGCTCTGCCTTACCATTAATGATGGAGCTACCCAAAACATAGTCACGGGCGGCCCCTGAAAAAGCACGCCGCGGACCTGAGAAATTACAGGCAATCGTGCCACCGATGGTCGCCGATTTTCCAAAAGCAGGGGGCTCAAAAGCAAGCATTTGATTTTCTGCGGCAAGCACCTGTTCAACTTCTATTAATGAGGTACCCGCCCTTGCGGTAATAACCAACTCCGTGGGTTCATAGTTAATGACACCTTTATGCTCGCTCACATCAAGTACTTCACCAACCGGTTCTCGCCCATAAAAACGCTTACTATTACCGCCACTAATATTCAGTGGCGTTTTAGATGCACGTGCCTGCTCTACCTTTTGTTGTATTTCTTTACTGATATCTTTAACCGCCATAGCTTTAACCTGTCAAAAACGTTCGATATCGGGAAAGGGCATCTCACCATGATGTATGTGCATGGCACCAAATTCTGCACAGCGGTGTAGTGTTGGTACTGCTTTACCGGGATTAAGCAGCCCTTTTGCATCAAACGCATTTTTAATTGCATGAAACTGGATTAATTCTTGTGATTTGAATTGCACACACATCTGATTGATTTTTTCCATGCCAACACCATGCTCACCCGTAATCGTGCCACCGACAGCGACACATGACTCTAGAATTTTGCCACCAAACTCTTCGGTACGTTCTAACTCGCCTGGCTTGTTGGCATCATAAAGTATCAATGGATGTAAATTACCATCACCGGCATGAAACACATTAGCAACACGTAAGTCATATTCTTTCGATAGTTCTGCAATAGTTTGTAGAACTTCCGGCAAACGTTTTCTTGGAATGGTGCCATCCATGCAATAATAATCAGGGGAAATTCTACCGACAGCGGGAAATGCAGCCTTACGTCCTTTCCAAAAGAGTAAACGTTCTTGCTCGTCTTTTGCCGTGCGTACTTCAGTGGCTCCACTATTCAGCAAAATATCTCGCACCTGTAAAACATATTCTGACACTTCTGCGTGTGTGCCATCTAATTCACAGAGTAGTATTGCCTGAGCATCAAGCGGATATCCCGCATGAACAAAATCTTCCGCAGCCTCGATCGCAAGCCTGTCCATCATTTCCAGACCCGCAGGAATAATGCCGGCGGCTATGATATTACCGACAGCAGTGCCTGCCTTAACCACATCATCAAATGCCGCGAGAATAACCTGCGTACGTTCCGGTAGCGGCAACAGCTTAACAGTGACCTCGACAATCACGCCTAGCATCCCTTCGGAGCCGGTCATCAGTGCCAGCAGATCGTAACCGGGGGCATCGAGTGCATTACTGCCGATGGTAATCAGCTTGCCCTCAACGGTAACAACCTTCAACTTGAGGATGTTGTGTACGGTGAGCCCGTATTTAAGACAGTGCACACCACCCGAATTCTCCGCCACGTTGCCACCGATGGAACAGGCGATCTGCGAAGAGGGATCGGGGGCATAGTAGAGCTTGTGCCTGGCAGCTGCCTCGGAAATGGCAAGATTGCGCACCCCGGGTTGCACCACCGCAGTCCGGTTTTCGGTGTCAACATTTATAATGGCATTGAACCGTGCTAGCGAGAGCAGTACCCCTTGCTCGTGGGGTAGCGCACCCCCTGAGAGCCCGGTACCGGCACCACGTGCCACCACCGGCACTTCCAGATGGTAGCAGATCCGCATAATCTCCTGTACTTGCGCTACCGTTGTGGGGATTGCCACCACCATGGGTAACTGACGGTATGCCGATAATCCGTCGCACTCATAGGGTCGTAAGTCCTCTTTCTCATACAGGAGAGAATCATCGGGCAATACTTGCCGTAACGCACTGATCAATGCATCGCGGTTAGTGTTAAATGTATGCTCATGCTCGCAATGGCTGCTCATAATGTTACTCTTTGTGGGTTAGACCTGTTGTCAGCAATGTACCTATCTAAATGCTATTCCTGTTGGCCGCTTAACCAACAGAATAGAGTTTCATTTGATTCTTGATGACTTCCACCCACGCCGCAGACTGCTGACCCTTAAAGGCGAGAAAGTCGTTGTGCTGGGAATTGCAACTTCCACGCACCTGTTCCATAGCCGTTTGTAAGAGGCCGGAGAAGAAGTTGATTTTGCGTATTCCCATTTGTACCGAGGTGTTGATGTCCTCATCGGAGACGCCGGTGGCACCATGCATCACTAGTGGAACGGTAACCTGTTTCGCTACCGCTTCAATGGTGTTAAAGCTGATGTGTGGAGACTCGGTGTAGATACCATGTGCAGTACCAAGGGCAATCGCCAACGCATCCACTCCGGTACGATCAACAAACAACTTCGCCTCATCGGCATTCGTGTAGGGCATTGCCTCAACAGTTTGATTTCCAGTATCGGCGACGCCTTCCTCGCCAGCAACAGCACCCAGCTCTCCTTCCACACTAGCCTGATAAGATCTGGCAATCTCCACTACCTTGCAAGTGATAGCGACATTGTCATCAAAGCTCAGAGGGGAGCCATCGATCATGATACTGGTAAAACCAAGATCCAGCGCCTGTCTGATCATGTCAATTTGATCCGGCGCGGCGTGATCCAGGTGCAGGGCGATGGGCTGCTCAGCCGCATCGATAATCGCCAAAAGTGAGGGTGTCAATAGCGGTGCTTGGATGGCATCAAAGTGACGACTTGCAACACCGATGATAGCGGGCATACCCAGCGCATCAGCACTATTGGCAACCGCCTGCGCCATGTCCAGGTCAAGGATATTAAAGCTACCCACGGCCGATGGCGCATGGACCTGCAAAACTTTATCAAGATTGGCTCGCATACATGAACCTCAGGGTTGTTTCAGTCCGGCCAGGCGAGCATAAGCCGTGGCCAAGCCTTTTTCATCCCCCACATTGCCGGGGAAGATAACGACCGGCATTTGCGGGAAACGCGGATGGTCATCGGGGCAACGCACCACAGAACAGCCGGGCAGGATCTGACCGACCACACGTGAGGTCTGCAGTGCCAGGCCCGAACTTAGGACATCGTTGGAGGTGATGCCACCCTTGCTGATCAAGAATCCCAGTGTTTCCGGTAAGCGGCGCACTACATCCATCAGGAAGGCCGAGACCTTTTCACCAAAAGCGAGGCGTGTAGCTTGATCATCAAATCTCAGCTCTATACGGCTGGTGAAAATCACCGGCGTTTTACCCTCATCGTGGAACTGCCGGGTCTGTGCAACGATATCCTTCAGCATCCGCTCGCGTTCATGCTCCAGCCTGGCGACATCTACCTCAACGGGGACAATCTTTTGCATCGTCAACAATTGCTCTAGCTGCTGCGTGGTCTTCTTCACATGTGAACCAACGATCACCGCACCGGGTTTGGCATTGCGGACGTAACGACTCATATCCGCGGGGCTAACTGGTTGTGGTGGCAATTCAGATAAAGCGGTTAACAAGCTTGCAGCGCTTCTAAATAAAAAGCGTTTGCCCTGACCTGCCGCAGTGATTAACTGGTTACAAAAATGGTTTAAATCATCCTGCGTTTCACAATCAACGACACAGCATTGATTGCCGGTCAAGGCCATTAAACGCGCCAGGCTATCGGCACGTACATCATCGAGCAAAAAACGCCCCACTTCACCGGCCTTGATACGGCCTTGTGTTTTTTCTTCAACATAGTCTGGCAAATAACTATTTTTAAAACCAAACACAGAGTCTCGTGCAAACTCAGTTTCATGCACAGGTACCGGTTTATCGTCCACTATTAGATAGTGGATACTATCTTTGGTGAAACGGCCGCCTTCAAAAAAGGCTGGCACCATAAAGTGCGCATCAAAGGGCCCCAGCTCATCTGCAATGACATCAGTTTCAACGGGATAGTGTCCACGTAAGGTTGAATCCGAACGACTCACTACCAAAGGATTAATCGTATGACCGGCTGAAGCCATGTCAGCAAGCGCTAGTTTCAAGTTAACACAAACTTCACGGGTAATAGCTTTCGCGGATGCTGCATCCATACCTCGTGTATTGGTTAATACAAAAAACAAAGGCGCATCATCCTGGAGACCCACTGTTAACGTCTCGACATCCCAACGGGTTAGCAACAAACAACTATGTACTGTTTGCGACCCCGTTGGATCATCGTCAAGAACAATTATTTTGGTTTCAGCCATTGGCTTTGCCTCTATTTCATCATTGCCGCAACACGATCAGCCATGATTTCTGGTGTAATACCATTGAATGCCATGATCTCATCGGGAGATGCAGTTGTTTCACCACGCTTCCAACATATGGTGTCGCGTCTTACAGCCGTGGTGCGTAATAATACGGGCTCCAGTGGTGCGCTTGGGCCGCCACTGACCGCCATTAATACATCACCATCAAACAACGCATTAAAATCATTATCACTCATGAATTTATCATCGGGTTGCGATACGGTATCCCAGGCAATATCGGTTGGACGATATAAACGGCGTGGGTTTAATACGGCAACAATACGAACCTTGTAACCATCCGCTTCCAGCTTGTCTTTCGCTGCGAACACCGGCAGATAAACCATGTCACCCGTTACCGCAAACACAACCGTGCCTTTGTCACCGGATTCTGATTCGTAAATCGTCGCCGCGCCTGCTTCTATCGCAGTACGTGCTTCGTCAATACTCATGTAAACCGGTAAAGGACTTTTGGAGGCGATGATTACCATGCCTTTATTAAAGCTGTTAGTCGCATATTCATAGGCCACTTGCATCGCATTGGCATCGCATGGGAATAATGGATACGCGTTACCGTTACGCATCATTGCACCGAAATAGTTTTCGATTTCTGGACGTTGATGGGTCCAGCCATTACGGCCCTGTTCCAAAGCACCGGCGGTAAACATGGTCACAATGGATGGTGTCTTGCGACGCAACTCGGCCATCGCCTGGGTAACGGTCTGAATAATTGGCCAACCATTAATGGCAAATGATTCATAAGACAACCAGAGCGAACGCGAACCAAACAATGCTAATCCTGCGGCAAAACCGGCACAGGCATCTTCGTTTAACGGCTCATATACCTGACCATTCGGTTCCTGGTTGTATAATGGGTCAGTCGTTGGATGGCGAATCTTCAATGCTTCATTAATGTTTTTCATTGCAGATGCTTCATTACCATCGGCATTGGTTACCACAAAACGTTTATCAGCTTGACCGACTTGTGCAACCAGCGCACCCATTGCCGTTGAAGGTACGGCTTTTTCATCTTTGGAAAAATCCTGCATGGTTAAGTCTGACAATGGTGTAATGTCTAACTCCGATTCGGTAACCACGGTTTTAACCGCAGGACCACCACCGGCGCGGCTAAAGTTGTCGCGGACAATTTGCCATGCAGATTCTGGCAGTGCGCGACGCTGCAATCCTTCAATAATATGCGGCTGATCCAGAGTATCCGTTGGATATAAGTTGTGTGACTTGGCGCCAACAGTGTGAACGCCAGTGCCTTTTAACTGCTTGATAATAAATGCCGTCAGTGTACCGTTCATGGCAGATTTGGCGGCTTGATCTATACCTTGCAAAACGGCCTTGGTGAATGCCAGGCGGCTCTTCAAAGAGAAGTGACTGCTGTCGACGTAGGCACCCTCTTGTCCGCTGTCGTCAAAGTCTTTGGCGTCAATTAAAATAACTTCTTGAAACTTATGGCCTTTCCAATAGTTAATCATCTGCTCATTGTTATGCAGAGAAACCATGGAGTGATGTTCCTGTGAGTAACCATTCCAGATGAGAACCGGTAGGAAATTGGTCACATCAGGATAGGCTGTGTTGAAATGCATCATGGCATTGAGCACATATGGCTCACCCATGCCACCATCACCGATGGTTACCGGAAACAATTTATCGCGATGTAAGTAGGCGCCGGCCATGGCGAAGTGCTGCCCCTGGCCCAGCGGACCAGCTGGCGACAACAATCCGGGAATTGCACCGGATAAATGACCTAACAAACCGTGTTTTTCACGGAAGCGCTGGTGCATGTCATTCATGGTGTGGATGCCCATGTCTTCCAGTGAACGATCCAGGAACATGGATGAATAGAAGCCAGGCGCATGGTGGCCCACTTCAGTGACGATATTGGTGTGACCCAGCATCATCAAGGCCGCGTGGGCCTCTGCACTAGAGGCAAAACCACCGGGATGGCCCGAACCCTTTGAGCTACAGAGCTGAAGCGTGACATAACGCAAAGCATCAGCGCCTAAAAGTGTCTGGTAGACCGCGGTATCATCAATATTCGTAATTGCTGCCTGGCCTTCTGTGATGGCGGCTGCAGCTGCATATTTATCAGCATCTGCCCATGGTTCTCCAAAGTATTGAATACCTTCGCAAAAGCCTGGCAGGTCTTTGAGTGTTTCAGAGGCGTTACTGTTCATCACGATTTACTCCACGTTTAAGAAATCTCCAGTTGAAATTAACCAGATATTTCATAATATATAATATATTTCACTATGTGAAATATTTGTTGTAAATAAAAAGCGGTGTTCTGCAACGATTCACCGCTTAATTTTTCTCTTGCGCAAACAATAGCGCTTAATTTATAATTTCGCAATACACAATCGTTTTCATAATGTGAAAAATTAATGGAAAAATCACCTTCTACAATTCAAGTTATCGATCGTTCTGTACTCCTGCTAGAAGCGATTGCAGCGAGCAATAGTCCCGCCAGTCTAAAAATACTCTCAGCTGAAAGCAGGCTTCATCCGTCGACTGCATTTCGTATCCTGGCTTCACTGATCGAAAACGGTTTTGTAGAACGCGATAACTCCGGCCATTACTTCATCGGGCGTAAAATCTCACGGCTCGCGAACAGTGTCCGTCGTGGTATTGATCTGCGCGAAGAAGCCCGTGATACAATGAATCAGCTTCGAGATGAGATCGGTGAATCCATCAACCTGACCGTACGTGAAGGTGACGAAGTGATTTACATCGAACGGGCCACACCTAACCGGATGATGCGTGTAGAACAGATTATAGGCAGCCGCGCACCCTTACATGTTACAGCGGTGGGTAAACTCATGCTCAGTGAACTAGGTGATGACTTTATTCGCGCTTACAGCGAACGCACAGGTCTCAAAGGCTATACCAAACACACGCTGTGTTCACTGGAAGATTTATTAGAAAATCTGCATGCATCGACTGCACAGGGATTTGCTTATGATAATGAAGAAGCTGAAATTGGGGTAGGTTGTATAGGCGTACTTATACACAACAATGCGGGTAATGTTGTTGGCGGTTTATCCATCTCCGCGCCGATTGAGCGGCGTAAAGATGAATGGGTGACGCTATTGAAACGTACAGCAAAAAAGATTTCTGAAAGATTATGATTTGCTGTATTATTAATCCAACAAGTCACTCCACCCGACGTCAAAAAGCAATGCGACTGGGCAACAACTCTATGTATCTCGGAAAAACAGGAATCAACCCAAAGCAGAGACTTCTAAGATTTTGTGTGAAGTCAGATAACTTGAGAGTCGAATAAAAATATGAAGAAAATATTATTTATATTAATTGCGGTTGTGGGTGCATGTTTCATCTACCTTGCCGTCGCAGGCAGTGAATTGCAAGAAATTAAAACAGATATCGAAATATCAGCACCACCATCTAAAGTCTGGTCCATCTTAACAGACATTAATAAATGGCAGGAGTGGAGTCCAATTATAAAGGAATCACATGGCACAGCCGCTGTTGGATCAGAACTCACGATAGCTATGATTGGCAAAAAAGAGGGTGAGGATGGTCCAATATATAATCCAATAATCACGGAGCTTGATGAACCAAAGCATTTACGTTGGCGCGCCCACATGCTGTCTGGATTTATTTTTACTAACTATAAAATTCTTGAACTGGAAGAAACAGACACGGGAACGCGCTTAACACACAAAGAGATGTTCAAAGGATTGCTTGCCCCGATTTTTTGCGGGCAGATGGAGAAAGGTGTTCCGCCAATGTTAAATTCAATGAATCAAGCATTAAAGGAATTAGCAGAAAAATAGTTCCTCACTGAATAATAATGTGATTGTAG
>Ga0316192_10004593_pt1 | contig 10031 bp, 11 predicted proteins | sample MerIslwburrow_MG_FD_204931 | JGI IMG/M metagenome (GOLD analysis project Ga0316192, IMG submission 204931) | Coastal sediment microbial communities from Maine, United States - Merrow Island worm burrow | ecosystem: Environmental > Aquatic > Marine > Coastal > Sediment | place: USA: Maine...
GTCAGTTCTCTGGATCTGGTGGATCCGGTCGAACTCGCGAACTCGCGTGACGACCTTCGCGCCCGCCTGATGACCGAGCGCGGTGCCCAGCTCATGCGCTCGATTCTCAACGAGCGTCGGAGAGATGCCGTAGTGACGGTGGACGACGAGCTCCTGCAGCGATTCGCGCCCTCCAGGTCATGATCGGTCGACTCGAGGGACGCCTTCACCGGGTGGACCCGGGTACAGTTTTGATTGACGTAGGAGGGGTTGGATACCTGGTTTCGACCACTCTGCGCGCTTTTCAGGCCCTCGCCGGCCGTGAAGAGGGGGCATTGTGGATCCATACTCAGGTGCGGGACGACGCGATCGTCCTCTTTGGTTTTCCCGATCGTGAGGAGCTCGAGGCCTTCTCCAAGCTCATTGCAGTCGCCGGCGTGGGGCCACGGACGGCGCTCGCGGTGCTTTCGACTCTGACCGCTGACGAGCTCGCCGAGGTCGTCGATGCCGGGGATCTCGCCCGTCTTCAGCGCACCCCGGGCGTCGGCCGGAAGACCGCTGAGCGGATTCTCCTCGAGCTGAAGGACCGTCTGGTTGCGGCCTCACCCGGTGCCGGCGACCGGCGAGGTGACGCGGTGTCGGCGCTCGTCAATCTGGGTTACTCGCAGCGCGACGCCCTCCGTTCAGTGGATGCCGTATGGTCCGACGCTGACGGCGCGGACCTTGGTGAGCTCCTCCGCCTCGCGCTGCAGAAGCTCACTCGCTGACGCCCCGCCCGCCCCGCCAGGTACAGGGTCCAAGGTGCAGGGCCCACCCACCCACCCTTGAGGGATCGTCGGTGCTGCGAGAGGCGCTGCCTTGAACCCTGTGCCCTGAACCTTGCGCCCGGGTGGTTGGGTGGGTAGAGTCAAACCGTGAGCGATGAAGTCCTGATGACCGAACCACAGCCGGAAGAGCGTCCTTTCGAGGAGTCTCTCCGCCCGCGCCGCCTCGCAGAGTTCATTGGCCAGACCCGCCTCTCTACCAATCTCGGAGTCTTCATCGCTGCCGCCCGCGACCGCGGCGAAGCACTCGACCACACGCTGTTCTTCGGCCCCCCAGGCCTCGGTAAGACCACCTTGGCACACATCGTCGCCAACGAGATGGAGGCCCAGCTTCACGTGACCTCGGGCCCGGTCCTGGAGCGGGCCGGCGATCTTGCGGCGATGCTCACCAATCTGCAGCCTGGAGATGTCCTTTTCATCGATGAGATCCATCGCTTGCCGCCAGCTGTCGAGGAGATCTTGTATCCGGCGATGGAGGATTTCGAGCTCGATCTGGTGATCGGGCAAGGCCCTGCGGCGCGCAGCGTGCGGCTCACGTTGCCGCGTTTCACGCTGGTCGGCGCGACCACTCGTACCGGGCTTCTGACGGCCCCGTTGCGTGACCGTTTCGGCATCGTCCACCGCCTCGAGTTCTATCCTGGTGAGGACCTGGCGGTGATCGTGGCCCGCTCGGCCGGCATTTTGGAGATCGATGTGGCGGACAAAGCAGGTGGCGAAATCGCACGGCGTGCACGGGGCACACCACGGATTGCCAATCGTCTCCTGCGCCGGGTTCGTGATTTCGCCCACCACCTCGGCAGCGATGCGGTGACCCTCGAAGCCACGCAGTGGGGGCTCGAGCAGCTGGAGGTCGATGCATTCGGTCTCGACCACCTCGATCGGCAATTGCTCACCACAATCATCAATGTCTATGACGGGGGACCGGTGGGCCTCAAGGCACTCGCGTCGTCGATCGGAGAGGACCGTGGGACCCTTGAGGACATCCACGAGCCGTATCTGCTGCAAATCGGGTTGCTGCAGCGCACCCCTCGTGGGCGAACGGTGACTGCAGCCGCTTATCACCACCTCGGGCTCGATCCTTCGGGGTCACCGGGGGAGCTCTTCGATGGACGGAAATGAATGACCCACATCCCGGTGATTCTCAACCCTATCGCAGGTGGTGGCAGGTTGCTGCGTGAGCAGGACCGTCTCCAGGCCGTGGCCGCCGACCGCGGGTCCGAGCTCGACATTTGGATCTCCAAAAGCCCCACCCACACGATCGAACTTGCTGAAAGGGCGGCCGCCGACGAGATTCCACTGGTGCTCGCCTACGGCGGCGACGGCACCTACAACGCGGTTGCGCGGGGTCTTTTGGGCAGCTCGACCGCGATGGGGGTGCTTCCGGGTGGGACGACATCAGTGCTCGCCTACGAGTTCGGCGTGCCGCGCCCGGCGCGACGAGCGGTCCAGTCACTCCTCGAGGGCGAAGATCGGGCGATGCGGGTGGGACGCACCGATGATGATGACATCGTTCTGCTGATGTTGTCGGCCGGCCCTGACTCGCATGTGCTCGAGCGGTTGCGCCCGTCTTTCAAGCGGCTTGGCGGGCGCGTCGGTGTCGCTTTGCAGGCGGTAGTTGAAGCGATAACCGGAGGAGCTTTGCCGCGGATCCGAGTGACGCACACCAGCACAATCGATGAAGCGGGGTGGGTGATTGTCGGGAACTCACGGAGTTACGCGGGGAAATTCTGCGCAACCCCTGGGGCCGACCCGTTTCGAGATGATTTCGAGGTCGTGGCGCAGCAGAGCAACGGCCGCCGAGCGGCGTTGTCATTCCTCTTCGGAATTCCCTCGGGTCGGCACGTCACACGCGACGATGTCGTGCGAAAAGTCGTCGACCGGGTCCGTCTCGAGCCCACCTCACCGGGTGATACCGTTCCCTATCAGATCGATGGTGACGTCGTCGGCGTGTTGCCGGTGGAGGTCAGCATCGACCCGAAACCCCTTTGGATTCGTCTGCCGGCGCAACACTGATCGCGCGCCCCCCTCACAGTTCTCCGAAGAGATCCGTCGAGATGTAGCGCTCCGAGGTCGATGGGGCGATGAAGACGATGAGTTTGCCTGCCATCTCGTCGCGGGCAGCAACCTTGAGTGCTGCGGCGCATGCAGCACCGGTCGAAATTCCACCCAGGATGCCCTCTTCACGGGCGAGACGCCGGGCCGTCGTAAACGCCTCGTCATTCGTTACCGTGACCGCCTCGTCGATGACCGAGGTGTCAAGGTTGTCGGGCACGAATCCGGCGCCGATGCCCTGGATCTTGTGAGAGCCCGGCTCGCCACCGGAGAGCACGGGCGAGTCTGCCGGCTCGACGGCGACAATACGGACTGATGGGCGGCGTTCGCGCCACACTCGCCCAACCCCGGTAATGGTGCCGCCGGTTCCGACACCGGCGACAAAGACATCCATCCTTCCGTCGGTGTCGCGCCACAGCTCGAGGGCGGTGGTCGTGGCGTGAACATCGGGGTTGGCCGGGTTGGAAAACTGTCGTGGCTCCACCGAATCTGGGATCTCCCCGAGCAGCTCCTCGGCGCGGGCGGATGCGCCCCGCATCCCGTCGGCGGCCGGCGTCAGAATGATCTCAGCCCCGAGCAGATCGAGCACCTTGCGCCGTTCGAGAGACATTGAATCCGGCATGGTCAAGACGCAACGGTAACCGCGCGCAGCGGCAACCATGGCGAGGGCGATGCCGGTATTCCCCGAGGTCGCCTCGACGATCGTGGAACGACCGGGCACCAATCGTCCTTCGCGCTCCAGCGTCTCCACCATGGCGACGCCGATGCGGTCTTTCACTGAGTGGGCGGGGTTGAAAAACTCGAGCTTGGCCGCCACCTCGGCTTTGGACTCGGCAGTGATGCGTTTGAGTCGCACCAGCGGGGTGTCTCCTATCAGATGCGTGATGTCGGAAGCGATATTCATGTTTGCTCCAGGGCGTTGTGATAATTCACACAACCGTTGTCGACGGTAGTTCCTTCCCGGCTGGCATGAAGCTTCCTGGGTTACAATGGCTGCCGGGGAGGAGTTGTGGGCTTTCTTGAACAGCTCAAGGCTCGAGCTGTGGCTGTTGGCGGTCGCGTTGCTCTCGCTGAAGGGCACGATGAGCGGATCATCGAAGCTGCCGGTGAATTGATTGCCGGCGGCGGGTGTGAGGTAACCCTGTTCTGCCCCGGAGATCGGCGCCAACCGGTCCATGACGAGCTCGCTGAACGGGGTGTCGATGTTGCAGATCCGATCGTTGATCCACGCCGAGAAGAGCTGGCAGATCACCTCCACGGGCGACGTGCGGCGAAAGGAATGTCGCGCGAGAAAGCGTTGGCAGCGGTAGAGGATCCACTCTATTTTGCCTCCCTGATGGTAGCGACCGGTGCCGCCGATGCTTCCGTCGGTGGGGCCGTCCGGACGACAGCCGACACGGTGCGCGCCGCTCTTCACTGCATCGGTCCCGCACCCGGGCTGCGGACGGTGTCGTCAGCGTTTATCATGATCCACCCTGATCCACGCTGGGGCGATGACGGGGTGATGGTCTTTGCCGACTGCGCGGTCCTTCCGGACCCGGACTCGGTTCAACTGGCCGAGATCGCACTTTCAGCCGCCGCAACCTTCCGCTCTATCGTTGGTAGCGAACCGAAAGTCGCTCTGCTTTCATTCTCGACCAGGGGTTCGGCCGAACACGCGCTGGTGGACAAGGTGACAGCGGCTCGTGCCGAGCTCGAATCCAGGGGAGCGGATTTCGTCTTCGATGGTGAGCTGCAGCTGGACGCAGCGCTGCTTCCAGGCGTCGGGGAGAAAAAGGCGCCCGGGTCGGCAGTGGCCGGACAGGCAAATGTGCTCGTTTTTCCAGATCTCAATGCTGGCAATATCACGTACAAAGCGGTGGAACGATTGGGTGGCGCGCACGCCTTGGGCCCGCTCATGCAGGGGCTCGCAAAACCTGCCAACGACCTCAGCCGCGGCTGCTCCGCGGGCGATATCGTGCAGACCAGTTATCTGAGTCTCCTCCAGGCGAAGGGGTAGTCACCCATGCGCGTACTCGTACTCGGTTCCGGAGCCCGCGAACATGCCATCGTCCACGCCCTGCGGCGCTCCCAGGGAGTTGACTACGTCTTTGCCGCACCGGGCAATCCGGGGATTGCGCAGGCGGCCGATCTCTTGCCGTTGTCGGCGAACGATCTCCCCGGGGTCGCGGAAGCGGCTGAAGACCTCCGCATCGATGTCACCATTGTCGGTCCCGAAGTCCCGTTGGCCATGGGTGTCTGTGATGAGTTCTACCGCCGAGGCCTGCGGCTTTTCGGGCCGCGGCGCGCCGCTGCCGAGCTCGAGTCCAGCAAGGTCTTCGCCAAGGAGTTCTGCCAGCGGCACGACATTCCGACTGCAAAGGCAACCGTAGCTCGTACCGATGACGAGGCGGTAGCGGCCGCTCGCGACCTCGGAATGCCAGTCGTTTTCAAGGCCGATGGTCTTGCGGCGGGCAAAGGTGTGCTGATGATTCGAAACGATGACGATCTCGAACAGGCGATCGATGCGTTTTTCAACCAGCGGCGCTTTGGCGATGCCGGAGATCGAGTGTTGGTCGAGGAGTGTCTGGAGGGCGATGAGGTCTCGTATATGGTGATTTCTGACGGCACGCGAGTGGTGCCCGTCGCCACCTCTCATGACTACAAGCGCGCGGGCGAGAATAACGAGGGTCCCAACACCGGCGGCATGGGCGCCCACTCTCCGGCGTTGGTGATCCCGCCCGGCACGAGCAGGCTGATCCTCGAAACCGTCGTCCGTCCGACGATTGCGGGCATGGCGGCCGAAGGCCGAGAGTACCGCGGGGTGCTCTATGCGGGTCTGATGATGACTTCGGAAGGGCCAAAGGTGCTGGAGTTCAACTGTCGCCTCGGTGATCCGGAAACCCAAGCCACCTTCTTGCGGCTTGATGACAATTTTGCGGAGATCGCACGCGATGCTTCCGAGGGCGCTCTCGAGACCAGTAGTCTGAATTGGCGCAAGGAGGCGGTTGCTTGCGTCGTCCTCGCGGCGGAGGGATACCCAGGAAGCCCGCGAAAGGGGGACGAGATCAGCGGCATCGACGAGGCCATGGCCTTGTCCGGAGTGACGGTCTATCACGCCGGCACACGCCTGGAAGACGATCGTCTGACCACCTCCGGAGGGCGCGTGCTTTCGGTATGCGGGCGCGGACCAACCCTGACAGATGCCCTCGATGCGGCATACGGAGGGGTGTCAAAAATCTCTTATGACGGTATGTGGTACCGATCGGACATCGGCCGCGACACCCTGGCCAAACTCGGAACGTAAATGGTGGAATCAAACTCCCCGGCGAATCTCGAGGTTCTGATTCTTATGGGGTCGGCGAGCGATTGGAAACACATGCGGGGTGCAGTTGAAGTGCTCGAAGGACTCGGTGTCAGCTTCGAGGTCCACGTCTCCTCGGCTCACCGCACCCCTGAACGTACCGTGGATCTGGTACGGTCGGCCGAGGCCGGCGGCTGCCGCGTCTTTATTTGCGCCGCCGGCATGGCTGCCCACCTCGCCGGGGTGGTGGCGGCCCATACCGTGCGGCCGGTGCTTGGCGTGCCGCTGCCGGGGGGAGTGCTCGACGGGGTCGACGCGCTCCTTTCGACGGTTCAAATGCCCGGCGGTATCCCAGTGGCGACCTTTGCCGTCGGTTCGGCCGGGGCCCGCAATGCAGCCTTCTTTGCCGCCCAGGTCATCGCAGGCGAACGGCCGGAAGTGGGCGCGGCACTGGAAGAAGCGCGCCGGATCGGCGGGGAGAAAGTCGCCGCCGCGGATCGTGAGATCAGCACCGAGCTCAAGGCCGGAAGCGACGGCTAATGGCGGAGCTCGTGCAATGCACCGTTACGCCGCGCATGGAGGATTGGGTGCCGGTGATGGTCGACCCCGATCTCCCTCCGATGCCCTGCCGTGCCGGCAAGCTCGAGCTCGACCATGGAGAATCCATCGTTGTCGACACTCCGGATGGGAAGTTTCTCGGCAAGGTCACCGCGTTTGCCGCTCCGTCGGTCAAGAAGCCTCGCAAGCATGCGGCACGCGTCGTCCGTCGAGCAACGCCCGAGGACGAAAAGCGTCATGAAGACACGGGCCATCTCGAGCGGGAAATCGAACGCTACCTACGACGACGAACGCATGAACTCGAGCTCGATCTCCACCCCTTTAAGGTGCGACTTCCGCTTTCAGGCCGCAAAGCGGTGATCTACTTTTCGGCTGAGAAACGGGTTGACTATCGACCGCTGCAGCGGGATCTGGGACGGCGCTATCGGAGACGAATCGAGATGCGTTCGCTCGGGGTGCGCGACGGCGCCCGTCTTTGCGGCGGTCTCGGGCCCTGTGGTCGCTGTCTGTGCTGTACCACCTTCATGGATCGTTTTCATTCGGTGACCGTTCGGATGGCAAAAAGGCAGAACCTGAGCCTTAATCCGGCCAAGATTTCCGGCCTCTGCGGGCGGCTGATGTGCTGTTTATCGCATGAGGTCGAACTCTATCCCTCGAACTCGCGCAACCGCGACTGAGGTCCGCCGAGGGCACCGATTCGCGCGAGGTCCGAGAAGACACCCCACACCGGATCTGGTAACCTGATCACAGAACCTACCGACTTCATGCTTCCGGAATCCCGTGGCCGCACAGCATGGGGCGCGAGGAGAGCTTAATGTCTGATCGTAAGCTGATCCGACCGTCGATGAATGAGATGATGGACAAATTCCCAACCCGGACGACTGGCCGCCGCAAGCAGGTGCCCGCAGAACAAACAAACGCCGAGAGTTTTTACTACCTCAAACAGATGCAAAACCGCACCGCGATGGTCGTGGTGCTGACCGACGGCACCGAGCTCAAAGGATGGATCGAGTGGTACGACAAGAACTGTCTCAAGCTCAATCGGGTCGATGCCCCCAATCTCCTCCTCTTCAAGCAGTCCATCAAGTTCATGTTCAAGGAGGAGGAGCTGCGCACTCGTCGTCGACGGCGCCCCCCAGCGGCGCGCTGAGCTCCGGCAATCGATCCGCCTCACTCCGCTGACTGCAGCATCTGCAAAATCCGGCTGATGACGAGGTCGAGGGCAACCGTGTTGAACCCGCCTTCGGGAATGATCACATCCGCCCAGCGTTTCGAGGACTCGACGAATTCCAGGTGCATGGGCCGCACCGTGGCGAGGTACTGATCGACCACACCGTCGACCGTTCGCCCCCGCTCCGCCATGTCCCGCCGGAGGCGCCGGATGAACCTCAGGTCTGCGTCGGTATCGACAAAGATCTTGACGTCGAGCAGCTCCCGAAGACATGGAATTGCGAGGATGAGGATTCCCTCGACAAGGATCACCGGTTGCGGATCGACCCACTCGGTGGCGGCTACGCGGACGTGGCGAGCGAAGTCGTAGACCGGCAGTGGGGCGGCCTGACCCATTTTTAGCAAGCTGAGGTGCTTCTCCAGTAGTTCCTCTTCGATCGCATCGGGGTGGTCGAAGTTGTGGTGCGCACGCTGATGACCGTCAAGATAGGCCAGGTCGTGGTAGTACCGATCCTGGCTGACGATGACAATCCGTTCCCGTCCGACCCGGCGCACGATCTCGTTGGCCACCGTCGTCTTGCCGGAACCGGTGCCGCCCGCCACGCCGATGCAGAGAGTCTTCACCGATTCGCCCTCTCCGTTCAATTCTGTTCAAAGGTATTTGATCGTTTCCTCGGCGGTTGACGCCAGAGGTCCTTCTGGCGCGATCTCGAGGTACCTCTGAAGGTGTTCTTTGGCCCCTTCCATGTCGCCCGAGCGGAGCAGGAGCATGCCAAACTCGAAGTTGCACTCCGGGAAGTCGGGAGCGGCATTGAGGCATCTTTCGAGAAGTGGTCGCGCTCCCTCGTCATCCAGATTATTGAGGAAGACCGCGGCCTCATTGAAGAGGACTGTCGGATCATCCGGATTCAGTTCCTGGTAGCGGGCCATGTATTCGGTGCGCGAAGCCTCGTCGCCAAGCTCTCCGCTCGAGTTGATGGCAATGGCCAGGCACTGAACCGACTCCAGGTCGACCTCGAGACAGCCCCGGGCGGCGGCCAGTGCCCCCGCCATGTCACCGCTTTCGTAGGCGAGCTCGGCGAGGCGTGCGTGGGCCTCCAGGAGATCCGGTTTGGCCGCGACGGCTTCCGTGAACTTTTCCCGGGCAGCCTCCTTGTCACCGGCCGCCAACAGCTCTTTGCCTTCCCCCAGCTCTTTGTAGCCCGGGGACTCGAGTTGTTTGATGCCTCGGGCGGCCGCCGCCTGCGCCGCTGTCTGGAGGGCGAACTCAAAGAAATTGTCGGTTGAGCCGGCTCCAACCTTGAACGGGCTTTCCTGGGCCTGGAAGCCTTCCGCCTCGATGCGAAAGGTATACCTGCGGGTGGCGTCCAGGATAAGAGTCTGGAACTTGCCGGTTTTGTCAGTCGTGATCACCTTCTTGTAACTTGACACTTCGGTCGTCGTGATGGTGACGATGGCGTCGACGATCGGGTTCCCTTCGAGGTCGGTTACACGACCTTCGATTTTCGCCTGGGTCCCGGCGTGAACCATGGTGACAAAGACCAGTAGGCCGGCGAGTGCAACACAGGTCCTGAGATGACGGTTGATCATTCAGTCCTCCTGCGCGCGGTTGCGCGCGATCGAGCATACCGTCTTTCGATGGCGGCCTCAATGACCGCGGGTTTTTTTCCGAAACATTGCCCGGACAACGTGATGGGCGACGGTGGGATTCTCGCGCAGCCGCCGTATCGAATAGGGATACCAGTCCCGGCCATAGGGCACGTAGACTCGCAGCCGATGTCCGTTGGCCAGGATGATCCGCCGGAGCTCCGGATCGACTCCGAGCAGCATCTGGAATTCGTAGCGGTCGCGGTCCAATCCAAGACGGTCGACGATCTGCATGCCTGCCCACACCAGGTGTGGATCGTGAGTGGCAATGCCGACATAGGCGCCCGAGGAGAGGAGTTTCTCGGTGGCGTAGACGAAGTTGGCGCGGATCGTTTCAAAATCTTTCCAGGCGATCTCTCTCGGTTCGCGGTAGATGCCTTTGCAGATCCGGATGTTTGGCGTGAGAGGCAGAAGGCCGTTGATATCAGCGATGGTTCGGTGGAGATACGACTGGAGTACGACACCAACCGTGGATGGGTGTTTTGCGTGCGTCTGGCGGAAGAGTTGGATGGTGTTGT